>Ga0206126_10000900_pt1 | contig 38637 bp, 23 predicted proteins | sample Helgoland_Spring_5_FD_148621 | JGI IMG/M metagenome (GOLD analysis project Ga0206126, IMG submission 148621) | Pelagic subsurface seawater microbial communities from Kabeltonne, Helgoland, North Sea - Helgoland_Spring_Bloom_20160412_1 | ecosystem: Environmental > Aquatic > Marine > Epipelagic ...
CTGTACAGGAATACTTATACTGTGCATCACTTTTTTAAGTAACCCGTATGAGGGTGTGATGCCGCCAACAGATAATTCAGAACATAACTCTATTCTGTGAGCTCCAGCTTTTTCAGCATTGATAGCAGATTTATACGAGTTGGCACAAATTTCTAAAACCATAATTATTTTATAATAATTTCATCAATAAATGTCCATGGTTTGTGACCGGCTCCCTGTTTTCCTTCTGGGATAATTCCGTAACTAGGGATTATAATCTTTAATTCGGTTGCTTTTGAATTTTTATCTTCTAGATAGAACTGTGAGATGTTTAAATTAAAATTAACTAATAAAGATTTAGTACTTTCTGTTTTTTTTCTTGTTGAAATAGCGCTTCCATCTTCTAATTTTAATTGTAAATTAATTTCCTTTGGCGGATAAATCCATTGTCCGTTAGCATTAAAAAATCGGGTAGTAATGGTATTGATGTTTGTTGGGGTATCAAATTTAATAGTAACCTCAACATCCTCACCTGAAAAACCCAACCATTCCTTATCTCCATAACGTTTATTATTTCCAGAGACTCCATTAATTAAAGCCTCTTTTCCACCAGAATTATAGGCAGGATGAGGTTCTTTATTAATTGATATTGTAGCACCAACTCCTTTGTGTAGATTTATTTTTTGTTGAAAAACATCTCCTAAGGCAATTCCTTTAGAATCTAGAATCACCGCTTTAATAGTCATAGATGAATCTACCATAATTGGTTTTGAATACAATTTGGAAGGAGCTGACTCATCTGTAGCATAGGAAATAGGATAGGAAGAAGAGGTAGCACTTAATTCATAAACTAAATTATCTTCTGTGTTTTTTAATTCACCTTTGACAGAATAAATATGGTTGGCATAACTTACATCTAATAGGTCTAATCGTTTTTGATACTGCTCTAATCTATTAATGAAATCTATATAATTTTTATTTTCAGGTGAAGACCAAACCACTTCGCTCAAGGCAACTATTCTGGGAAACACCATGTATTCTACTTCTTTTTCAGTTTGCATATATTCTGTCCAAACATTTCCTTGCGCACCCAACACAAACCTAGATTCCTGTTTCGTTAGCTCTTCAGGGATTGGATTAAAATCATATACTTTTTCTAAGGGTAAAAAACCACCAATAGCCAAGGGTTCATTTTCATTGTCTGACTGGTAATGGTCAAAATAGCAATGAGAACCAGGAGTTAAAATAACATCGTGTCCTTCTTTCGCTGCTTGAACAGCTCCGCTAGTTCCTTGCCAAGACATCACCGTTGCATTAGGTGCCAAACCACCCTCTAAGATTTCATCCCAACCGATAATTTGTTTTCCTTTCAAATTGATGTATTTTTCCATTCTAGCAATAAAATAACTTTGTAAGCCATGTTCGTCTTTTAACCCCTCTTTTTTAATGAGTTCCTGACAATGAGTACATTTTTTCCAATTTGTTTTTGGAGCTTCATCACCACCTATATGAATATATTTTCCAGGAAATAATACTACAACTTCGTCTATAACATCTTCCAGAAACTTAAAAGTACTTTCTTTCGGGCAATACACTTCGTCAAAAACCCCCCACTTCGTGGCTACATCTACTTGTTCTCCACTACAGCCCAATGACGGGTAGGCTGCAATAGCAGCTTGAGAATGACCGGGCATTTCAATTTCAGGAATAATGGTTACCTGCCTTATTTTAGCATAGGCAACCACCTCTTTAATTTGTTCTTGGGTATAAAACCCTCCATATTGTTTTCCATCAAATTGATGCGGCTGATCGTTGTAATGACCCACTAACGTTTGATTTCTAAAGGCTGCAATTTCTTGGAGCTTTGGATATTTTTTAATTTCTATACGCCATCCTTGGTCTTCAGTTAAATGCCAATGAAAAGTATTCATCTTCAGCCTAGCAATTAAATCAATATATTTTTTGATAAAATCAACAGAAAAAAAATGTCGCCCAACATCTAAATGCATTCCACGATATTTAAATTGAGGTTGGTCTTGAATTTCCAAACACGGAATCACAATAGCTAGACCATTAAATTTAATAGGTAGTAATTGTAATAAACTCTGAACGGCATAAAAGGCACCTTTAGAATTTTTAGCACGAATTATAATATTATTATTTTCTACTTTTAATTCATATCCTTCTTCATTTTTAAAGAAATCATCAATCTTAAAAGAGATTTTTTTGGCACTATTATTATTTGAAAACTTAAAATTATAGTTCTCTTTTAAATATAAGGCGAAATAGTTTGAAACCTCCTGAAGTTTAGGTTCAGAAACAATCGCGACGTCATTATCAAAAATAAAGTAACCATTTCCAATTTTTTGAGACAAAGGTTTCGGAATAATAGAAGGGTTAGTTATTTTATCAATTTCAGGACCGCATCCTGTTAATAGTATAATTATTAATAATTTTAAATAAAGATCTGTTTTCATTTAGTATATTGTGGTGTAAAGTTAACAATCTATTTGAATGAAAATTAAATTGCATCATTTTTTGTTAATTCATGGATGTTTTTAACGTCTGGCTAAACTCAGTAGTTGTTTGTCTAATTTAATTAGTTGAAAAGTAATTTTTTTTCACTTTTACTTAGCTCAAATTCGAATTAAAAATGAATATTAAAAAAGTTAAAATAGAAAAAATATATATTCTTGTGTTTTTTTTGATGTTATGTTCTTGTAATAATCAACCAGAAAACAAAGAAAATTCTTTAATTAAGTTTGTAAACCCTTTCATTGGTTCAGGTGGGCATGGGCATACGTATCCTGGAGCTACAATGCCGTTTGGAATGATGCAATTAAGCCCAGATACTCGTCTAGATGGTTGGGATGGATGCTCTGGATATCATTATTCTGATAAGTATATCTATGGGTTTTCGCATACTCATCTTAGTGGAACTGGAGTTTCGGATTACGGAGATGTTCTATTGATGCCAAGCAATAATGCAATTTTTAATAACGGTGCAGATGGTAAAGAAGGCTATCGAGCTCATTTTTCACATGAAAATGAAGTGGCAGAACCAGGCTACTATAAAGTGCATTTAGATGACACTAACATAGAGGTAGAATTAACAGTTTCTAAACGAAGCGGAATGCATAAGTATCAATATCCGTCTTCTAAAAATCAGGTTCTGATATTAGATCTAGAACACCGAGATGAATTAAATGACTTTAAAATAGCGATCATTAACGAGAAAGAAGTGAGTGGTTTTAGGCACTCTAAAGCCTGGGCTACAGATCAGCGTTTATTTTATTACATTCAGTTTTCACATCCTGTAAAAGAACGGGAAAGACTTTATGAAGCATCCCCGACAAAAGAAAGTTTTGAGTTTATCAATCCCAACAATGAACCCGTTTTAATTAAAATTGGAATTTCGGCAGTAGATGAACAAGGAGCCAAACAAAATTTAGAGCAAGAAATTGGAAACAACTCTTTTGAAGACATAAAGAAAGAAGCCCAACAAAATTGGGAACAACAACTGGAAAAAATAGTTATTGAGGCAGACGATCTCAATAACAAAACAAATTTTTATACAGCTTTGTATCATACCATGCTTGCTCCAAACCTATACCAAGATGTAGATGGCAGATACCGAGGAATGGATTTAAACATTCACCAAACAAAGGATTTTGAATATTATACTGTGTTTTCATTATGGGATACCTACCGAGCTGCCCATCCTTTATATACCATTATAGAACCAGAGAGAACCAATGATTTTATCAATACTTTTTTAGCAAAGTATGAGGAAGGTGGCATTATGCCAATTTGGGATTTAGCAGGAAATTATACGGACTGTATGATTGGATATCATGCCGTGCCTGTAATTGCAGATGCTTATCTGAAAGGAATTCGAAATTATGATACAAAAAAAGCTTTAGAGGCTATGAAACACTCTGCTTTACAAGATAAACTTGGCCTAGACTCTTATAAAAAAATTGGGTTCATTCCCGTAGAGAAAGAATCAGAATCTGTCTCTAAGACATTAGAATATGCCTATGATGATTGGTCTATTGCTAAGATGGCAAAATCAATGGGTGAAGAAGAAGATTACAAAACTTTTCTTGAGCGAGCTCAAAACTATAAGAATGTTTTTGATCCTAGCTCCAAATTTATGAGAGGTCGTTATAGAAACACATGGTTTGCTCCTTTTGATCCTTATGAGGTAAATTTTAATTATACAGAGGCCAACTCTTGGCAGTATAGTTTTTATGTCCCTCATGATATTACTGGGTTTATCAATTTATTGGGAGGGAAAAATGTATTGGAAGAACAGTTAGACAAACTCTTTGTGGCAGAGAATAAAACTTCAGGCAGAAATCAAGTAGATATTACAGGCTTAATTGGGCAATATGCGCATGGTAATGAACCAAGTCATCACATGGCTTATTTATATAATTTTATAAACAAACCTCATAAAACACAAGAAAAGACTCGTCAGATTTTAACCGAATTGTATACAAATTCTCCAGATGGAATCTCAGGAAATGAAGATTGTGGTCAGATGAGTGCTTGGTATGTTTTTAGTTCTTTGGGGTTTTATCCGGTTACGCCAGGATCAAATCAATATATTATTGGAAGCCCCTTATTTAATAAAGGAACCTTCAATTTAGAAAATGGCAATACCTTCACCGTTGAAGCAAAAAACAACTCAAAAGAAAATAAATACATTCAAGCAGTGCAGTTAAACGGAAATGACTATGTATACTCTTTTATCAATCATACAGATATTATGAATGGAGGAAATTTAGTTTTTGAAATGACCAACAAACCAACAAGTTGGGGAACAAATAACGCATTTATTCCATCTACAGAAATTAAAGATTTTAAAATAATTCCTGCACCATTTATTAAAAAAGGGGAGATTGTTTTTAAAGAAAGTACCGAAATTGCCTTGGAATGTGTTCAAAAAGATGCTACTATATTTTTTAGAAAAGGGTCCAAAGGAAATTTTAAAAGATATACTCAACCATTTATTGTAGATAAATCTATAAACCTATCTACATATGCTCAAAAAGGTGATAAAAAAAGTGCTGTAATTTCAACCGATTTTCATAAAAGAAACCCCAATCTTAAAATTAAGTTATACTCAGACTATGTAAACCAATTCAGTGCAGGAGGTAACGATGCTTTAATTGACGGTCTGTTCGGGACAGAAGATTTTAGAACAGGAACATGGCAAGGGTATTCTAACACAGATCTTCATGCTGTTGTTGATTTAGGAAAAGATACGTTGATAAGCAATGTAAAAATTTCATTTTTAAGAGATCAACGCTCTTGGATATTTCTCCCTAGAGACCTGAAAATATTTACTTCATTAGATGGGGTAAATTATAAAAAATACAAGAACTGGACATTTAATCCACCTACAAATACTGGAGAAATTAAAATTGAAACATTGGCTTTTTCTAAGTCAGCAAAAGCGAGGTATATCAAAGTAATTGCAAAAAAATACGGAAATCTACCAAAATGGCATTTAGGTGCTCCTTATGACGGAAAATCTTGGTTGTTTGCAGATGAAATTGAAATAAAATAATTCTAAATGAAACGAAGAAAATTTTTACAAAACGCATCACTATCTTCACTAGGTGTGGTCGCTTCAGCTTCAGTTATTGGTTGCAAAAATAGTACTAAAAACAACGGTGGATATACAAGTGGTAATTCAGCTATAAAACCAATTGTTATTGCTACTTGGGAGACTCCCAATGCAACAGCCAAAGCATGGGAAGTACTTCTAAATGGGGGCACCGCTCTAGATGCAGTAGAACAAGGTTGCATGATAGAAGAAGCTGATGTAAAAAACTTTTCTGTAGGAAAAGGAGGATTGCCTGATAGAGACGGAAATGTGACCCTTGATGCCTGTATTATGGATAAAGATGGAAATTATGGTGCAGTCATGTATGTGCAAAATATTACACACGTTATTTCTTTAGCTAGAAAAGTAATGGAAAAAACACCACATGTGATATTGACTGGAAAAGGTGCAGAAAAATTTGGCTACGAACAGGGCTTTAAAAAAGAAAATTTACTCACTGAATCCTCAAAAAAAGCCTGGAAAAAATGGAAGGAAACCTCGCAATATAAACCAATTATAAATATTGAAAATCACGACACTATTGGAATGTTAGCAATAGATACTAAAGGGAATATTTCTGGTGCCTGCACAACAAGTGGATTGGCCTATAAAATGGCAGGTAGAGTTGGTGATTCTCCAATTATTGGATCAGGATTATTTATCGATAATGAAATTGGCGGAGCCACTGCTACAGGAATGGGAGAAGAGGTCTTAAAGACTGTAGGAAGTTTTTTAATAGTTGAATTAATGCGTCAAGGAAAAACACCTCAAGAAGCGTGTGAAGAGGCAGTAAGAAGGATCGTGAAAAAATCTGGAGATCGTTTTAAAGATTTTCAAGTAGGTTTTATTGCGATCAATAAACAAGGAGAAACAGGAGCATATTGCATTCACGAGTGGTTCAGTTACACTGTATACAAGCAAGGCGAAAATAAAAATTATAAATCATCATTTTATAATAAAGCCTAGTTATGTCAACAAATAAATCACAGAAAAAGGGTACTTACAGTTTTCATCATCGTAATTAACTCCCTTTTCAGAAGAGGAAACCTACTCTATTCTTTTGTTTTGAATTATGAAACAACGAAGTAAGTCTTGTGAAGTTTGTAATATCAATTATACTTCGATGTACAGGATACAATATAAAAATCCCAAAGAATGGGTATTTGTTTGTAAGGAATGTCTAATAAACCTCAAAAAAGACAATCCTAATTACACATATGGAGGTACTTGGAAGAAATAATAAATATCAAATGTGCTCCAACGATGTCAAATAATAATCATGGTCATAGGATCGTTTACAGCGACTTCGTTAAAGGGAGATTCTAAATATAAAAAGGGCTGTAAAAAAACAAAATTTTGCAACCTAAAATTTCAATACGGGGTTCCTTTTCTTCGATTTTAAACTCATCATTTATTATAACTACAAACTTAATCCTTCTAAATAAACAATAACCAGCTCTCTATAATAAGAAGATGCTGTTAAAAACCTTCTAAAGCAAAGAACTGATTCACAGGGTTTTTATTTTTTTTAAGGATTTTAAAGAGAAGTATCTGAATTTTGTTTTCAGTTCATCTTTCTATTTTATCAAAGTATTTTAATCGCATTCATTATATGGGTCTTGATGCCCGTATGAATTTATCTTGTTTTTTGTAGGTAATTTTTTGTTTTTGGTCGAAAAAATTAAATAATTATGGGCAACAGTCCTACATTTATTTTTAAAATTAAAAAACATGCAACATCCAGCACAAACGATGTATCAACCAGTGGGCCAATTTGAAGATACAAGATTTGAAAAAATTCATAATATAATATACAAATCATCCCTAGATGCTTCTATTCTAGTTGCTCAGGAAATTGCACAATTAATAAGAAAAAAAGAAAAAGAAAAATCAAAGTGTGTCTTGGGTTTAGCAACTGGTTCCTCTCCTATAAAAGTATATGAAGAATTGGTAAGAATGCATAAAGAAGATAATTTGAGCTTTAAAAATGTTGTTACTTTTAATTTAGATGAGTACTACCCTATGGATAAAAATAATATTCAAAGTTATTTTTATTTTATGCACGAACATCTTTTTAATCACATAGATATTTTACCGGAAAATATTAATATTCCGGAGGGAACAATACCTCTTGAAAGTCTATATCAATATTTTGTAGATTATGAAATGAGAATTAAAAAAAGTGGTGGCTTAGATTTCCAATTATTAGGGATTGGAAGAACCGGGCATATTGGTTTTAATGAACCAGGTTCTCATGCAAACTCAGCTACTCGGATAATTACTTTAGATCATATCACTCGAATAGATGCTGCGCCCTCATTCCAGGGAATAGAAAATGTTCCTAGAAAAGCAATTACCATGGGTATTGGAACTGTTAAAAATGCTGATAGAATTATATTGTTGGCTTGGGGATCAAATAAAAGTACAATAATTAAAAAAACAATAGAGGGAGAAATTAGTCCTAATGTACCTGCAACTTATTTACAGCAACACAACAATACTACTTTTGTGATGGATGAAGAAGCCTCAACAGAATTGACCCGTGTAAAAACTCCTTGGCTAGTAAAATCCTGCATTTGGGATGATCACTTAAAATTAAAGGCAATTGTATGGTTGAGTAATTTATTAAATAAACCCATATTAAAATTAACAGACAAAGATTACAATGACAATGGCATGTCTGCCCTTTTAACACATAAATATACCGCTTACGATTTAAATATAAAAATCTTTAATAAACTGCAGCATACAATTACTGGTTGGCCCGGTGGTAAACCTTTTGCCGATGACTCTAATAGGCCAGAAAGAAGTGCTCCGGTAAGAAAGAGAATTATTATTTTTAGCCCGCATCCAGATGATGATGTTATTTCTATGGGAGGTACTTTAGATCGTCTTGTAGAACAAGGACATGAAGTTCATGTAGCCTATCAAACCTCTGGAAATATTGCCGTGTCTGACAAAGAAGCTTTAAAATTTGCAGAAATTTCTGAAGAGATAAATGAGGGTTCTAAAAAAGTTAATACGATTATTGACTTTATAAAAAACAAAAATGATACTGTAGATTCTTTAGAAGTAAGACATTTAAAAGGTGCAATTAGGAAGAGTGAATCACTTGCAGCCACAAGATATTTAGGCTTATCAGATGAAAATGTTCATTTTTTAAACCTCCCTTTTTATGAAACAGGCACCATTAAAAAAGGCAGTTTATCACAAGAGGATATAAATATAATGACCGACTTAATAGAATCAATAAAACCGCATCAAATTTATGCTGCCGGAGATTTGGCTGACCCACATGGGACTCATAAAGTATGTTTAGATGCTTTGTTTATATCATTAGAAAAAGTGAAAGCTAAAAAGTACATGAAAGATTGTTGGGTTTGGTTATATCGTGGCGCATGGCATGAATGGGAATCTCACGAAATAGACATGGCTGTTCCCTTGAGTCCAGATCAAGTATTAAGAAAAAGACATGCGATTTTTTATCACCAATCTCAAAAAGACGGAGTGATGTTTCAGGGAGATGATTCTAGAGAGTTTTGGGTCAGAGCTGAAGACAGGAATCGTCTAACCGCTAAAAAGTATAATGATTTTGGCTTAACAGATTACGCAGCAATTGAAGCCTTTAAAAGATACTATTATTAAAAAAGGCATCAGGACGAACAATTGGTAATTGAGATTCTTTTCATGAGCTAATGAAAGAATACCTATTAACATCACTAAATGTAATACTACAATCTTGAAAACTGCTATCCAAACCTCTTTTATTGCTCCTTATCATCAGTTAAATAAAAATGCTGTTTTTAAATCTAAAAATAGATATCACACATTTCTTAACTGGATAAGTGGTGAATTTGATTTGTATTTGCAAGATGAAACGAATGGTTTACAGGTTTATTTTCCAGAAGGAAAATTTCATATTATAAATATAATTGAGAATGGAAATATTGCAGCAGAAATAAATTTAAAAAGCAAAAACCTTGAAAAGGGACAACTAATTTTCAATAAAATAGTATCCATCTATGAGCTTGTATTAAAAAACTAACAAATGATTTTAATATCAGAAAGTGGTTCTACAAAATGTGACTGGGTTCTTCTAGACTCTTTAAATACAGTTCCAAAACGAATCAGAACAAAAGGCTTGAACCCTGCCATTTTAAAAAAAAAAGAATTAAAAAAAATTATTACGAGTAATAAAGAACTCTTTGAATATAAAGATTTGATTACTTCTATTTACTTTTTTGGAGCTGGTTGTAATACTCCAAATAGTAAAAATAATATTCAACTTGTTTTAAGTTCTTGTTTTAAAAAAGCAACTTCAGTTGTAGAAGAAGATATAATGGCTGCTGTATATGCAACGACTCTAAAACCTGCTGTTGTTTGTATTTTAGGAACCGGCTCTAATTGCTGTTATTTTAATGGAACAACAATTCATACTAAAGTACCTTCTCTGGGTTTTTTAGTGATGGATGAAGGAAGTGGGAATTACTTTGGCAAAGAGCTGTTAAAGGCCTATTACTATAAACAAATGCCAAAAAAATTAAGAATTGTTTTTGAAAAGCAATTCAATTTAAATGAAAAAAAAGTTATTAAAAAACTCTACCAATCCAAAACTCCAAACAAATATTTAGCAGGCTTTGCTATCTTTTTATTTGAAAACATTCAACATTCCTACATGAAAAAAATACTGCATGAAGGTATGGATCGATTTATAGAAAACCATATAGCCCAATACTTAAAAGAATTAGAGACAGTTTCTCTTCATTTTGTGGGATCTATTGCATTTTATGCAAAAGATTATATTACAACCCAATTAAAAAAAAGAGGCTTGAATGGGGCAAGTTTTGTACAAAGACCCATAGATAATTTAATTGAGAGAATAAGAAAAGAGCATTTAATTAGCTAAAATGTGCAATGCTTTGTGAATTCATAACAAGATTTTTGTCATAATATTCGAACGGTACTGCCTAACTTTAGCCTAAAATTCTTTTTTTCACATCCTCTATATAAGACCTCCCAATTACGTATCTAATACCGTCAATTTCTACACTATTTCCTTGTACTACGTCTATTTTATCTATCGCTATGGTAAAGGACCTATGAATTCGAATAAAGTTACTTGAAGGTAGTTTGTCTGTAAAATTACTTAGCGTACTGTGTATTATGTATCTGTCTGTAATCGTGGTTATTTTTAAATAATCCCTTAAAGATTCTATCACTAAAATTTCATCCAAATAGATTTTTTGCATTTTCTTCTTATCTACTTTGATAAAAATATGTTCTCTCTTGGCAATTTTTAAATTAGAAGTTGAGCTTTTAGAATTCACTTTTCTCAATGCTCTGTTCACTGCTTTTAAAAATCTTGGAAATGATATTGGTTTAACTAAATAATCAAGAACATCTAATTCGTAGGTTTTTATTGCATATTCATCATAAGCAGTTGTTATAATTATTAATGGCTTTTTTTCTAAACTTTTAATAAAATTTAACCCATCTAATAATGGCATGTTAATATCTAAAAAAATTAAATCTATTGTGTTTTCTTTTAAGAAACTCAAGGCTTCAATAGCACTGTTAAAGGTTTCAACAATATTAACGCTTCCAATTTCTTGTAAATGATTTTTTATCACATTGACAGCTAAGGGTTCATCATCAATGATTATACAATTAATAGCCATTATACTTTTATTTTAAGTTTTACAGTAAATAATTTATCTTCATTATCAATCTTTAAATCATACTCATCAGAATCATATCCTAAAGCAAGTCTTTTTTTAACATTATTTAGACCGATACCACCAGAATGATTTATTACTAGCTTGTGTTTGGTAATTTCAGATATTGGATTAGAAATAGTAAAGAAAAGAAAATTATTTACTATTTTAAAATCAATATCAATTGTCACATTACCAATATTTTTATTTGCACCATGTTTAAAGGCGTTTTCCACAAAAGATAGCAGTAATATTGGAGCAATCTTCTTATCAAGTATGTCTCCACTTATGTTCATGTTTATCTTCAATAATTCACCATACCTTATCCGTTCTAAATCTAAATAGTTTTGAATACAAATTATTTCCTTTTCTAAACTTTGCCTTTTTGTTTTTGTTTCATATAATAAATAGCGCATTAATTCAGAAAGTTTTAATATTATTCTGGGAGTTTTTTCTGATTTTTCTATTGATAATGAATAGATGTTATTTAGAGTATTGAAGAAAAAATGAGGTGAAATTTGAGATCTCAAAAACAAGAGTTCAGTATCAGATTGCATTTTTTCTAAAGCAGCAACTCTTTTTTGTTCTTCAAGCCAATCCATCGTAATTTTAATTGCAGTTACAAAAGTTGTTACATACAACTCCCCTATCATCATATCAATGGCATAACTAAAAGTAAAATTATGAATCACTGAAGGTCCCTCTGGCCAAATGTTTTCACTTACTAAATAAAAAGTAAGATTAAATTTCATAAAAACCATCAGTAACAGAGAAGCAATGAGAAAAAAGATATAAAAAAAATATTTTCGTTTGTATACGAATCTTGGCATCAAAACAAAGATGTTTAAATAAACCAAAATCATATGAACAGGGAATCCAATTATGTTTGTTTTTAATGAATATAAATAGTCATCAAAATAATTACCCCATCTAAGTATGTTTAATAAAAAGTAAACGGCCCAAAAAAGCACATGATGCCTTCGAGTAATTTTAAATAATTTTTTGGCTTGCATGTTTATGTTTTTTTACGCTCAACGAGAACCTATTGTCGTCTGTCTAATTTTATTCGCTAAACAGTTGTTTTTTTGAATATTTACCCTAGTTAAATTTGAGAATAAATTGAATATTAAAAAAGCTAATATAAGTATATTATACATTTCATTGTTTATTTTGACAGTAATTTCTTGTAAGAATCAAGTTAAGGAAAATGAAGAACCTTATATAAAATATGTGAATCCTTTAATCGGTACTTCAGGGCACGGCCATACGTATCCTGGGGCAACAGTACCTTTTGGAATGTTACAGGTAAGCCCAGATAATGGCATATCTGAATGGGATTGGTGCTCCGGGTATCATTATTCTGACTCTGTAACCATTGGATTTAGCCATTTACATTTAAGCGGAACTGGGATTGGAGATTTAGTAGACATACGCCTAATGCCAATTAATAAAAAGATTGATTTAACCAAGAACATAACAACTAGAGATGATATCCCTTATAAATCGTCCTATTCTCATACGGACGAAGTTGCCAAAGCAGGCTATTACAGTATATATCTTAAAGATCATCATATAAAGGCAGAACTTACATCAGCACTTAGAACAGCTTTTCATCAATATACGTACAAAGAAGAAGACCTTCAATCTGTTATTTTAGATTTGGGTTATAATATAAACTGGGATAAAGCAACAAAAACTCAAATAAATATAGAAAATAAGTTTACCGTAACTGGCTATCGACATAGTAAGGGTTGGGCTACCAATCAAAAGGTTTTCTTTGTTATTAAATTTTCTAAATCCATAAAAGATTATGAGTTAGCAAGCAATAAAAATTATATAGATGGGAACATAGCAGAGTCATCAAATACCTCGGTTCAATTATTTTTTAATGATTTAAAAAAAGAGAACCTTCAAGTTAAAGTTGGCGTTTCCTCAGTTAGCGTAGATAATGCAAGAAATAATATTAGCGAGTATAAGGGAGGTTTTAATTTTAATTCTGTAAAAAATAAGGCCTCAAAATTATGGCACAACAATTTATCGAAAATTAAAGTAACTACTGCGAACGACTCTTTAAAATCTATATTTTATACAGCATTATATCATACCCAAATAGCACCAGTTACTTTTAGCGATAGCAATGGAGAGCTGAGGAAAGAAAACGACAGCATTGTAAAAACAAATGGTTTTACTGCGTATTCAACCTTGTCTCTTTGGGACACTTTTAGAGCGGAGCATCCTTTATTAACAATCCTTCAACCAGAAAAAGTTTCTGATATGGTTAATTCTATGCTGTTGTATTACCATGACAACAAAAAATTACCAGTTTGGACACTGTATGCAAATGAAACAAATACAATGACTGGTTATCATTCAATACCTGTCATTGCAGAAGCATATTTCAAGGGAATTAAAGGTTTTGATATAGCGCTAGCCTATGAGGCTATGAAAACCACGATGATGCAAGATGATAGAGGATTAAAACAGTATAAAAAGTTTGGATACATTCCTCACAACCTGGCTGAAGAGTCAGTGACCATTACATTAGAATTCGCATATAATGATTGGTGTGTAGCACAGATAGCAAAGGTTTTAGGGAAAAACAAGGATTATGAGTACTTTATGAATCGTTCTTCGGCCTATCAGAAACTGTTTGATGAAGATACTGGATTTATGCGTGGAAAATCTGAAGATGGTTCTTCATGGCGAGAGCCTTTTGATCCAAAACATTCTGCTCATAGAATTAAGGCTGATTATACTGAAGGCAATGCTTGGCAACATAGTTGGTTTGTATTGCATAATGTTGAAGACCTTATAAAGTTGCATGGTGGGAATGAAAAATTTACAGATAAACTTGAACAACTCTTTACAGAGTCTTCCGAAATTATTGGAGACAATATATCTAATGATATCTCGGGTCTGATAGGTCAATACGCCCATGGGAATGAGCCTAGTCATCATATAGCCTATATGTTTAATCATGCAAAAAAACCATGGCGAACTCAATATTGGGTAAGAGAAATTTTAAAGACGCAATACAATACTTCACCTAGTGGGTTGAGTGGTAATGAAGATTGTGGACAAATGTCTGCTTGGTATGTGTTCAGTTCTATGGGGCTGTATCCCTACAATCCAGTTTCGGGAAAATACCAAATTGGCAGCCCTATTTTTGATGAAGTTACAATCAAAATTTCTGATACTGAAAATTTCATTATCAAAGCATCAAATGTTTCTGACAAAAATATTTACATACAATCTGCTAGATTAAACGGGAAAGAATTAAATAGAACGTTCATCACTCATGACGAATTGATGAACCAAGGAATACTTCATTTTGTCATGGGAAAAAACCCAAATAAACACTGGGGTATTCAATAAGATTTAAAAGTATATGAATAATATCGATATATTAATAATTATCATTTATGTTTTAATGACACTCTTTGTAGGAATAAGAGTTTCTAAAAAGGCATCTAAAGGATTGGATTCCTATTTTTTAGGAGGAAAAACCATCAAATGGTATTACTTAGGCCTAAGTAATGGTTCTGGAATGTTTGATGTTTCAGGGACAGCCTGGATGGTAGGTATTCTCTTCTTATATGGTTTAAAAAGCTTTATGTTTATGTGGTTATGGCCTATTTGGAACCAGATATTCATTATGATGTTTTTAGCCGTTTGGATTCGGAAATCTAATATTATGACTGGATCGGAATGGATACTAACACGCTTTGGTGATAACAAAGATGGAAGAGCCTCACATATCATAGTAACTGTATTTGCTGTTATAGCCGCCATTGGTTTTATAGCCTACTTTTTTGAGGGTGTCGGCAAGTTTATGACAATCATACTTCCATGGGACTTCACTTTATTATTGGGGGAATCAGAACTCTTAAGTTCAGCTCAATCCTATGCGCTTATTATTATTACTTTAACAACATTTTATACGATTAAGGGAGGTATGTATTCTGTGGTAGCAACAGAAGTAATTCAATACATTATCATGGTTATTGCAGGAGTTCTTATTGCTGTCTATAGCTTCTATGCTTTTAGCGACTTTGAAATTTCTTCAGTAATTACAGAAGAATGGAAAAACATTTTCTTTGATTGGGAACTCGCCACACATTGGAGCGAGAATTACAATGCTTTTAACGATTTAATCGATAAAGAGGGTTTTAAAATGTTTGGTGCTTTTATAGGAATGTCTTTATTTAAAGGTTTTTTTGCAAGTATTGCAGGACCCACGCCAAGTTTTGACATGCAACGAATATTATCAACAAAAACGGTTAAAGAAGCTGCCTATATGAGTGGTTTTACGAATTTGATCTTATTCATTCCAAGGTATCTATTAATTGGAGGCGTAGTTGTTATAGCGCTGGTTGCTTTAAGTCCAGAAATGATTGGAAACCCTTCTTTAAATGGTGAAGACTTAGAAGTCTTATTACCTAAAGTAATAAATTTTCATATTCCTGTTGGAATTAAAGGTTTATTATTAGCAGGTTTGTTAGCAGCATTTATGTCAACATTTTCGGCATTTGTAAATGCAGGTCCAGCATACATAGTTAATGATATTTATAAAAAATATTTTAAACCAAACGCTAGTAGCAAGCATTATATAAAAGCCAGTCATATTGCTTCATTTACAGTAGTTATTTTAGGGGTTATTATGGGGGTTTTTGCAGATTCTATTAACTCGCTAACGCTATGGATTACCTCAGCACTTTTTGGTGGTTATGTCGCTGCAAATTTCTTAAAATGGATATGGTGGCGTTTCAATGGATGGGGCTATTTTTGGGGAATGTTAGCTGGTTTAATCGTTGCATCTCTTCAATTTGTATTGGACCAAAATAAAGGAAATTTTACCGAAGGCACTCTACTTTATGAATTATCAAATATCCATGCTATTTATTTATTTCCAATTATTTTTATAGTATCATTGTTAGGTTCTTTCTTAGGCACTTACCTTACAAAACCTACAGAGATGAAAACATTAAAATCATTTTATAAATCTGTAAGACCCTGGGGATGGTGGAATCCTGTTTATAAAGAGCTCTTGAAAGAAGGTGATCATATTGAAAAAAACACTGACTTTTGGAAAGACATGTTAAATTGTATTATTGGAATCGTATGGCAATCGAGCATGATCGTACTCCCAATTTATTTTTTGATAAGAGATTATCCAAAGGCATTAATTGCTTTAGTCTTTTTTGCAATAACTTCTATTATCCTTAAATTTACCTGGTTAGATAAAGCAAAAAAAATAACCGATTAAAATCTAATTTAAAAATATAAATGGCAAATATACCTTGGCAAAAGAGGCCAGAAAACAGTAATAATGTATTATGGAGATATTCTGACAATCCCATAATAAATAGATATGACATTCCTACGTCAAATAGTATTTTTAATAGCGCAGTTGTGCCTTTTGAGGATGGTTTTGCCGGTGTTTTTAGATGTGATAATAAAGCCGTACAAATGAATATTTTTGCTGGTTTTAGTCAAGATGGACTCAATTGGGAAATAAATCATGACCCAATTAAAATGCAAGCTGGTAATACTAAAATGATTGAATCTGATTATAAATACGATCCAAGAGTTGTATTTATAGAAGATCGATATTGGATTACTTGGTGTAATGGTTACCATGGACCTACAATCGGAATTGGATATACATTTGATTTTAAAGAATTTTTTCAATGTGAAAATGCTTTTTTACCATTTAATAGAAATGGCGTATTATTTCCAAAAAAAATAAACGGCAAATATGCAATGTTAAGCAGGCCTAGTGATAATGGTCATACACCATTTGGCGATATTTACATTAGCTACAGTCCAGACATGAAATATTGGGGAGAACATCGCTGTGTCATGAAAGCAACTGCTTTCGAAGATAGTGCTTGGCAATGCACAAAAATAGGCGCTGGTCCAATCCCTATTCTTACAAATGATGGATGGTTAATGATTTATCATGGTGTTATTAATACTTGTAATGGTTTTAGATATGCTATGGGAACCGCTCTTTTAGATGAAGATGAACCTGATAAAGTAAAATACAGAACACAACCTTATTTATTGGGACCAGCAGAACAATATGAAATGATTGGAGATGTACCAAATGTTGTCTTTCCATGTGCTGCTTTACATGACTTTGAAGAAGATAAATTAGCCATCTATTATGGAGCCGCAGATACAGCTGTAGCTGTAGCTTTTGGAAAGTTGAGTGAAGTAATTGAATTCACAAAACAAAATAGCCTATAAAAATCAAAAATTATGACTATTAAAAGTAGTTTTACATTAATAAAATCGATTGTTTTTATCAGTTTCATGATGTTGTTTTTTAACTGCTCTAAAGAAGCTAAATTTAAAAAAGACGCTGTTAATGATTTAAAAATAATCGGTTACGTTGCGGGTTATGAAAATTATGATCCTGCACTTGTTGATGCTAAAAAATTAACTCACATTAATTATGCTTTTGCAAATATTGTTGAAGGAAAACCCAAATTTGAGTTAGATACAGATTCCCTTAAAATTTCAAAATTGATTGCGCTAAAAAAAGTAAATCCTAATTTAAAAGTTTTGTACTCAGTTGGTGGATGGGTTTGGTCCAATGAATTTTCACATACTGCTGCATATCCAGAGTCAAGAAAGCAATTTGCTATTAGCGCTGTTGAACTTATGAAAAAACATGGTTTTGATGGTATCGATTTAGATTGGGAATATCCAGGTCAAAGAGGAGAAGACAATGATTTTAGACCTTCTGACAAAGAGAATTTTACTTTACTTTTAGCAGATATAAGAAAACAATTAGATAAAGAAGGTGCAAAAGATAAAAAGCATTACTTACTAACTATAGCTACAGGTGCTGATCAAGCATATATTGATAATACCGATTTAGGAAAAGCACATAAGTATTTAGATTTCATAAATGTAATGTGTTATGATTTTTATCATGGGTGGCATTTTCAAACAGGACATCATGCTAATTTATATCCTTCAGAAAAAGAAAAATTCACTGTTAATAGCGCTCATGAAGCAATAAAAAGACATAAAAAATCGGGAGTCCCTGCTAATAAATTAATTATGGGAATCCCATTTTATGCAAGACAATGGAAAAAAGTAGCTCCAGAAAATGATGGATTATATCAAACCGCAATGACAACAGGAACGATTGCTCCTTATTGGGATATTGTTGAAAAGATAAAATCTGGAAACTACAAAAAAGGCTATGATGATTTAGCCAAAGCATCTTATTTGTGGAACGCAAAAGACAGTATTTTTATATCTTGGGAAACACCTAAAGAAATAAAACAAAAAGCAACCTATATTAAAAAAAACAACCTTGGTGGAGCTATGTTTTGGGAGTATAGCTTGGATAAAGATCAAGAATTATTAAATACACTTTTTCAAAATATTAAATAATAATTATCACCCCCCTTTATAGGATGTTTGTATTTTTATTTTAACTATTTATTTTTAATTCAGCATATCAATTATCTATACGATCGTGCTAATACTCCTTTTAAATCCTGAGAAAAAAATAAGAGAAGTGCTTACAAAATTATATATTGCAATAATAGATAAAGATTTTAGAGTTAAAAATAACAGGAAAATTTGCCTGGTAGGCTTAGATTAATTTAGGATTTAATCAAGAAATATCGGCTATAAATCACCTATTATTGGAAATCCATTATTAAAAAACAACATTAATTATAAAAAATGGAAAATACATTCAAAATCTCAGCTTTTAATAATTCTAAAGATAATAGGCTTATAGAATCTACTATACTAGCCGGTATTCCATGGAATAATAGGCTGGATAAAAATGGGCCGCAGAAGACATATCTATTCCCCTATTCATTATCTAATAACTTCAAATTAGCTAATTAATTTTTATGTATAAATTTTCTATTATAATCTTCCTAATCTTTAACTCCATTTTCACACGAGGGCAACAATCTATAGACTATGTGAACCCGTTTATAGGGACTTCAAACTTTGGTGCAACAAATCCTGGAGCTATTGCTCCTAGGGGAATGGTAAGTGTTTCGCCTTTTAATGTTGCAGGCACTCAAAATACTTTAGAAAAAGACAGTAGATGGTTGTCAACTCCTTATGTGAATGAAAATAATTTTCTAACAGGTTTTTCACACGTAAACTTAAGTGGAGTTGGATGTCCTGATTTAGGAGTTATTTTAACCATGCCCACCACAGGAAACTTAGAAACAGATCATTTAAAATATGGGAGTACCTACGACAGGGAAGTTGCAAAAGCTGGTTTTTATAGTACGAGGTTAAAAAAGTACAATATTAAAGTAGAAACAACAGCTACTTCAAGAGTAGGGTTTAGTAAATACTCTTTTCCGAAAGGGAAATCTAATATTCTCTTGAATTTAGGCTTAGGTTTAACCAATGAACAAGGTGCTAGTATTAAAATAATTTCATCTACAGAAATTGAAGGAATTCGCAATGTAGGCTCCTTTTGTTATTTTAAGCCCAACGAGTCCTACCCAGTCTATTTTGTGGCAAAGTTTAGCAAGCCATCAAATGAACACGGAATTTGGAAAAACATCTCAAAATACAAAGAGACAGAAGCGCAGTGGATGCCTTATAACGGACAAACTAGATTGTATAAGAATTACAGAAAAGAAATTGTTGGCGATAGTATAGGTGCTTACTTTAGTTATGACTTTAAAGAACCAAGTCAAATTGAAGTAAAAATAGGAGTATCTTATGTAAGTATTGAAAATGCTAGAGAAAATTTAGAACAGGAGACTAATGGATTATCATTTGATAAGATACAACAAAATACAGCAAAAGATTGGAATGAATTACTGACAAGAATAAAAGTTGAAGGAGGCACTGAAGACGATAAAACTATTTTTTATACGGCACTATACCATACATTAATCCACCCAAACATACTAAATGATGTAAATGGTGAATATCCTAAAATGGCCACCAGAGAAACCTTAAAAACGAGTGGAACACGTTTTACAGTATTTTCTTTTTGGGATACCTATAGAAACCTCCATTCATTAATGTCTTTAGCATACCCCAAACAACAATCTGACATGGTAAAAAGTATGTTGTCTATTTATGATGAGAGTGGTTGGTTACCAAAATGGGAATTGAACGCCACCGAAACAACCACAATGGTTGGAGACCCTGCAGGAATTATTATTGCTGACACCTATTTACGTGGCATTCAAGATTTTGATATAGAAAAAGCATACAAAGCAATGGTTAAAAGTGCTACTCAATTAGAAAATAATTTATTAAGACCAGGAATAAAAGAATATATAAAAAAAGGATATTTAACAACTGCATCAACCAAAAGTGGTTCAGTTTCTACCACACAAGAATATAATACTACAGACTTTGCTATTGCACAATTAGCTGAAGTATTAGGAAAAAAAGAAGAGGAAAGAATTTATAGAGATCGATCAATATCATATCGTAAATTATACGATAAAGAATTTAATTTATTAAGACCTAAAGACAAAGATAATTTGTGGATAAGTCCATTTACCCCAGAAACTGGATCTAATTTTCAAAAAAACTTAGGTTTTATCGAAGGGAATTCATGGCAATATACCTTTATGTTGGCGCATGATACAAAAGGATTAATAAACTTAATGGGTGGCGAAGAGGTATATTCTAAACAATTACAGAAAGTTTTTAATATTGGACAGTTTGATATGGCAAACGAACCAGATATCGGATACCCTTTTTTATTCAATTATGTAGCTGGACAAGAATGGCGTACTCAAAAAACAGTTTCAGAGCTAATTAGCACATATTTTAAAAATACTCCCGATGGGTTACCAGGAAATGATGATTCTGGGACAATGTCTGCCTGGTTGGTTTTTAGCATGATGGGGATTTACCCTATTTCTCCAGCAGAACCTATTTATACGATAACCTCCCCTGTCTTTGATAAAATCACCATTCAATTGAATTCTAGGTATTATAAAAACAAACAATTAGTAATAGAAAAAGAAGGGCATGGTAAAATAAATAAAATACAGATTAACGGTACAACAAAAAAATCTTATTTCATCTCACATAAAGCACTCGTTGAAGGAAACAATCTGAAAATTAAATTAAATTAATGATCTTAGATTTTTGTTATTTATTATAATACTAAATCGGGCCTTTGATAAAAAAAAGATGGTACCCTATTTTAAGATCTGATTATTTTATCATTAATAAAATGTTAAAATTTTTAACAAACTCCTTACTTTGTTTGTCATTAGTCGAAATTATTTAGGGAATCATATTATTTTCATTCAATTTATACATTATTAACATATTAACTTCAATTATGATACAAAAAATAATGAGTATGTTTCTCGTAGTATTTGCTTTTAGTGCTTTCAGCACTTTTGCACAAACGACAACAATCACAGGAACTATTACTGATGCTTCGGATGGCATGACGCTTCCAGAAGTTAGTGTTCTAGAAAAAGGCACAACAAACGGTGTGATTACTGATTTTGATGGTAATTACACTATTAAATTAACCAAAGAAAATGCTGTTTTACAGTTTACTTATCTTGGTTACAAACAGAAAGAGGTTTCTGTAAATGGACAAACTGTAATTAACATTTCTTTAGAAGAAGAAAATGAAGCACTAAACGAAATTGTTATTACTGCTTTTGGATTTGAAAAGAAAACAAAATCTGTAGGTTACTCTATTAGTCAACTTAAAGGGGATGAATTAAACCGTGTTAAAACAGGAGGAAATCCATTACAGGCTCTACGTGGTAAAGTTGCTGGTGTTAATATTAGTAACGGTGCAACAGGTATAAAGGGATCTGCAAGGGTGGTAATTAGAGGTAACAGTTCTTTTAATGGTGCTAACCAACCTCTTTATATTATTGATGGTATTTCATTACAAAATCAGCAGTTAGGTTCTGCTGGTGAATGGGGTGGTGCTGATTCAGGTGATGGGCTTTCAGCTATTAATCCTGATGATATTAAATCTATCAGTGTTTTAAAAGGTGGTGCTGCAGCAGCGCTTTATGGGTCAAGGGCTTCTAACGGAGTTATAATCATTAAGACAAAAGATGGTAAAGGTGGTCAAAAAGGCTTAGGGGTAGAAGTAAGTAATCAAACAGTATTTACTAGTATAAATGATTTATATGACCCTCAGACTACATATGGAAATGGTATTGCTGGAGGTCTTCCGACAGATCAAGCAGATACATTTAATTCTTGGGGTCCAAGAATGGATGGTTCATTACGCACAACTTATGATGGTTCTCAACAACCTTATGAGTACGCTGGAGACAATATGAAACGTATTTTTTCAACAAGTGTAAACTCAACAACATCTGTTGCAGTTACTTCGAATACAGATAAAGGAAGTACTAGACTTTCTGCCACTCATGTAGACGGTAAAGATGTTGCAGCAACTTCAAAACTAAGAAGACTTGCTTTTGCTCTTAATACTTCGCAGAAACTATCTGATAAATTAACTGTCAATGCAAGCGTAAAATTTAGCGATATAGACGAAACAGCAAACCCTATTGTATCAACTGAACCGGCCAGTATTACTGGTTCTCTTAGACGTTTTGCTCCAAACATCAATGTAAATGATTTTAAGGGTGATTTTGGTAATGGTACCACCGATGGTATTACTGAATTGCCGGTTGCTAATAATATATTTAGAACAAACCCATGGTTTGCATTGAACAATAACTTAACCTCTACAGAGAAAGAAAGACTTTTAGGAGCTTTAAGTGCACGATATGATATCACTAAGGATCTCTATGTTAGAGGACAAGCCGGGTTTGACAAGGCTACAAACCACTTTAATCATCACGGAGTTAATCGAGCTAATTTAAATTGGCCTGGTATTCAATTCTACTCACCTGGTCAGCTCTTGCAGCAGACGCAAACTGTTGACCAATATGATGCAGATGTTTTTATTGGAACAGATAATGTAAATATAACTAAAGACATTGCCGTGAATGGCTTTGTTGGAGCAGGATCTTTTTATGTTAAGGGAGAAGATGTGGGAGTTCTAGGAGATCAAGTGGTAATCCCTGGATTATATACTGTATTGAATACAGCATCACAATCGGGTTTATATGGCTTTCAAGAAAGAAAAATTAATTCTGTCTATGGGTCAGCTGAATTTTCTTTTGCAGATAAAATATATTTAACAACTACTTTAAGAAACGATTGGTTTTCCACACTCTCTGCTGAAGGAAAAACAACCCCAAACAATGATTTGTATGGTTCAGCAAGTTTATCAGTTATTTTATCAGATTTAGTAAAGCTACCAGAAGTTTTTTCTTTTGCAAAATTAAGAGGAGGCTATTCTCAAGTTGCTGGTGGTGCTGATCAACCTTATGGCTTAGGTTTAACATATGCACTCGTTGGTCAAGGTCACTTAGGAAATCCACTTGGAAATATTAACGGAGGAGTAATTCCAAATTCTAGCATAACACCTTTTGAAAAGAATGAAACAGAAGTTGGTTTTGAATTAAGGATGTTTGATAATAAACTTACTGTTGACTTTGCATACTATTCAAATCAAACGTTGAAAGATATTGTTAACGCTACGGCATCTCCTACTTCTGGATTTGCTAGTACAACAATCAATTTAGGCGAAATAACAAACAAAGGAACAGAGCTTTTATTAAATTGGAAAGCAATTGAAAAAGACGATTTTTCATTGGATTTATCCTTAAACTATGCTCATAATAACAGTGAAGTTGTTAGAACTGATGAGAATGATGGAATTATTCAAGCTGGAGTAGCTCAACTTTTTCAATCGAACATTGGGCACATGCCAGGTCAACCCTTCGGCGTTATTTATGGTAATTCATACGTAAGAGATGATCAAGGGAGGATTGTACATGAAGTTGTTAATGGTGTTCCAGTACCAAAATCTGAAAACGTGAATAAAGTTTTAGGATTAGGAGTAGCTCCAACCCAAATGGGTTTTGGAACTAGCATAAGATATAAGAACTTTACATTTAATGCATTCCTAGAAGGGAAATTTGGAGGAAGTATTGTTTCTAATACCAATAAAACATTGAAAGAGTTTGGATTACATCAAGTAACAGTTCCTCAAGGAGGAAGGGAAAATGGATTCGTACCTAATGGCGTACTTGAAGATGGAAGCACTATAACTCAAAGTCTTTCAGAAGGACAAATTTATGAATATTGGAATCTTACAAATAGCCTCGGTGCAAGTAAATCTCAACTTGGAGAAGAGAATGTTTATGAAAATGATTTCATCAGGATAAGTCAATTGAGCTTGGGGTATCAAATTCCTAATAAACTACTTAAGGATGTTTTTATCGAAAGTGCAAGCATGTCTTTAGTTGGAAATAATTTAGGGTTTCTATTAAACAAGGTTCCTAATCATGATCCAGAAGCCTACTACAATACACGTAACGGTCAGGGTGTAGAAGCTAATTCAATGCCAATCGGTGAGTCCATTGGTTTTTCTATTAACGTAAAATTTTAAATAAAGATGAAAAAAATAATAATTTTATTTATAGCAATATCAATGACAATGGTGTCATGTGATAATGGCTTTGAGGATCTTAACGTAGATCCAACAGCAAGTACAGAATTAGAATTAAATCCGAAATTTGCTTATTTGTTTTTAAAATCAGCAGCTGAAGAAGGTGAATTGTCTTTTACTTCGATACTATGTAATGGACAACTTGTACAACAAGTAATAGATCAACAATTTCCACAATCCAGCATCTACACAATTCGTGAAGATCTTCAGACTGCATGGTGGATTACTCAGTACACAACTACGATTAAAACAGTTGTTGATATTATTAATCAACTAGAAGTTGAAGGAAATGTGGGAACTGAAATGGGAATCGCAAGAATGTGGAAAGTATTTATTTTCCATGTATTGGTTGATCAGTATGGAGATACACCTTACTTTCAAGCTGGAAGAGGTTTCTTAGATGGTGTTGTTCGACCAGCATATGATGATGACCAAGCGATTTATATGGACATGTTGAATGAACTAGAGGAAGCCGTAGCTCAAATAGGTGGATCAAGCACGCTTGGTAGTGCAGATTTAGTTTTCAATGGAGACACAAATAAATGGAAGAAATTTGGGAATTCATTAATGCTACGTTTAGCTATGCGAATTAAAAACGTAGATCCATCTGCTTCAAATGCTTGGGTACAAAAAGCTATAAATGGTGGCACGATGTCCTCTAATGAGGATACTGCTTTTATGACTCATACCAATGGTCCAACTGATCTTAACAGAAATGCTTGGGGAACGTATCAACCAAGATATTCTTTTGCTCGAATAGGAGCCACATTGTATGATTGGTTAGATGGTAAAGGGGATCCTCGTCTTAATATTCTTGCAGACCCTGCTGGTCCTGCAGCAGGAAATCGTTTTGGCCTAGAAAATGATCAACTTTTGGCTATTTATGGAGAATCTCCAGCTAGTTACGCGAGGGTGAATCCTGCGATTACACAACTTAATTCTCCATGGATATTTCTTTCTTATGCTCAAACAGCCTTATTAGAAGCAGAATTTGCAGCTGCCGCTGGAGATCATAGTACAGGTGAAGCAAAGTATAATAGTGCCGTTAAAGCTCACATGCAAATTTGGGGATCTCACTACGATCCATCCCTTGCTGTTGATGATGCGACGGTTGATGCATATCTTGTAGCTAATCCTTATAATTCTGCGGACGCTGAGAAAATGATTGGTGAACAATATTGGGCAGCATCTTTCTTTGACTTTTTTGAAGGTTTTTCAAACTTTAGAAGATCTGGATACCCAGCACTTCAAGCCTTTGGTGGCGAAAGCCCTCACCCAAGTAACGCAACAAATGGAAAGATACCAAGAAGACTTATGTACCCTTCAAGTGAAGGTTCTGTAAATTCTGATAACTTTCAAGCAGTTTTGGAAGCTCAAGGACCAAATGATCAAATTACAAGAGTTTGGTGGGATGTAAACTAATTAAAGTTATATTTTGAAATATTATTTATTTTAATTAAATTGATTAAATAAAGGAGAGCTTAACTCTCCTTTATTTTTTTTATTAAATTACTATATATGAACAAGTTAGGTAAAGTGTATTTTTTTTTGTTTTTGGGTATTTTAGCCGCTTTGTACATCTTTTCGATGGCTATTTCCGATTCGTCTTCTATAAAATCGCCATCAGATAAACGGTTTACATTACTAGACCCTTTAACTACAGGGGTTGATTTTAATAATAAAATTGAAGATACTCAAGAGCATAATATTCTGCTATATGCTAACTTTTATGGTGGTGCAGGTGTAGGGGTTGGGGATTTTAATAATGATGGACTTCAAGATCTTTATTTTGCGGGTAATTTGGTCTCCGATAAATTATATTTGAACCAAGGAAACTTAACCTTTAAAGATGTCACAACTACCTCTGGAATTATTAATGACGGTGGTTGGTCTACCGGAGTAACCCTAGCAGATATTAATAATGATGGTTTTTTAGATATCTATGTGAGTAGAGAACTTTATGATGATAAACCCGCCTTGAGAACAAACTTATTATATATAAATAATGGAGACGGCACTTTTGTAGAGTCCGCAAAATTATTTGGTGTTGACGATTCTCAGAGAACAAGACACGCTACCTTCTTAGATTATGATAAAGATGGGTTTCTAGACCTCTTCTTATTAACGCAACCTCCAAATCCTGGAGGCTATTCAAAATATTCGGGTACCACGCTTTTAAAACCAGAATACCATTTAAAATTATTCAAAAATACAGGTAAAAACTCATTTATTGAAGTGAGTGAAAAAGCAGGTATAAAATATACAGGTTTTCCTAACGGAGTATCTGCAAGTGATATTAATAATGACGGTTGGACGGATCTTTACGTAAGTAATGATTTTTATGCTCCAGACTTTTTATTTATTAACAACCAAGATGGTACGTTCACAAATAGTATCGATACAGCCTTAGGTCATATGTCCTATTATAGTATGGGAGTAGATGTAGCCGATTTTAATAACGACGCACTTTTAGATGTTTTTGTAGTCGATATGGTTGCTGAAGATAATTTTCGTGCTAAGTCTAATATGAGTGGAATGAATCCAAAACGATTTCAGCAAGTAATTGACGATGGTGGTCATTATCAATACATGTATAATTCACTGCAGCTTAATAATGGGAACTCCACATTTAGCAATGTTGCTCAGCTAACCGGAATGGGCGCATCGGACTGGAGCTGGTCAAATTTAATTGCCGATTTTAATAATGATGGTCTAAAAGACACCTACATTACCAACGGGCTACTTTATGATATACGTAATACAGATGCAGATAAGAATGTAGCGCGTTTTATTGATAAAACTAGATACGATTGGTTACAGAAATATCCCGATGGCGGTAATATTACGAGTCTTTTTGATATTTTAAATTTAGAGGATGTCACGGCATTAATGCCATCCCAGCCTTTAAAAAATTATGCATTTAAGAACAATGGCAACTTAGAGTTCCAAAAAGTGATGGGTGATTGGGGATTAAATCAAGAATCCTTTTCTAACGGGTCTGCCTATGCTGATTTAGATAATGATGGGGATTTAGATATAGTGGTTAATAATATTAACAGTGAAGCATTTGTATATCGAAACAATTCAGAAACTTTCTCAAATAGTAATTTTATTAGGTTAGAACTCATTGATGAGGCGCATAAACCTGTCTTGGGGACTAGAACGAATCTATATTTAGGAAATGAAATTCAAACACATGAAACCACGAATGTTCGGGGAATCTATTCTACAAGTGAGTCTTTTGTGCATTTTGGACTAAATAAGGCTACAAAAGTAGATAGTATTGTGGTCACATGGCCAAATCAAATGAAAACAGTAAAAAGAAACCTTACTGCTAATCAAACGATTCAAATAGCAATGAATACTGCTTCAAAACCTGCTGATACCGACAGAATTAAAAAGGGTGATGTTCTTTTTACAAATAGTTCGGCGTCATTTGATTTGAAATTTAAACATACTGAAAATTCATTTAACGATTATAAATATCAGGTATTGCTACCACATAAACTTTCTCAAATAGGGCCTGCTATGGCAGCAGGAGACGTAAATAACGATGGTTTGGAAGATCTCTATTTAGGCGGAGCAAGTGGATACCGTGGGCACTTATATATTCAAAAAATGGATGGTAGTTTTTCTGATAATAGTGCTATTTTTTGGGAAAAAGAAAATCCTTATGAAGATGTAGATGCCCTTTTTGTAGATATTAATAATGATGGGTTTCAAGATTTATATGTAGTCAGTGGCGGCAATGAGTACCCATCAAATGATGTTCATTATGCAGATCGACTTTACTTAAACGATGGTGCAGGTAATTTTTCAAAAGGAGCGATTCTTCAATTAAATCGAAACAGTGGTTCCATTGTCAAAGCCTCAGATTATGACAACGATGGAGACATGGATCTTTTTATAGGTGGAAGGCACACCCCACACCAATATCCATTACCAGCAAACAGCATGTTGTTAAAAAATGAAAATGGACAACTAGTAAATGCTACACAAACGTTGGCTCAAGAGTTAAATGGTATTGGCATGGTCACTGATGCAGTTTGGAATGATTATGACGGTGATGGTGATACTGATCTAACTTTGATTGGAGAATGGATGCCAATTACTTTTTTTAGAAATGATAACGGTGTCTTAAATAAAGTTGTTGCCACTGGTTTAGAAAATGAAACAGGATGGTGGTTTAGTATAGAGAAAGGGGATTTTGACAAGGACGGTGACCTCGATTTTATAGCAGGTAATTTAGGTCTTAATTATAAGTACAAAACATCTAAAGAAAAACCTTTTGATATCTACTATAATGACTTTGACAGTAATGGAAGCAATGATATTGTTTTGGGATACTACCAAGGTAACAAACATTTTCCTTTAAGAGGTTTTTCGTGTTCATCAGAGCAAATACCTGGTTTAAAAGATAAAATAGGAAAGTATGATGTTTTTGCAGCACTTGAAATTGAGCAAGTGTATGGGGATGAAAACTTGAAAAATTCACTTCATTACAAGGCTACAACATTTGAATCTTCTTATATAGAAAATTTAGGTAACGGACGTTTTAAAAGAACTCCATTGCCAATTCAAGCTCAATTTTCAAATATAAACGATATCATGATATCCGATTTTAACAAAGATGGTGATTTAGATATATTAACTGTGGGAAATCTATTTGCTTCAGAAATTGAAACTCCAAGAAATGACGCTGGTACCGGACTTTTGATGTTGGGAGATGGAGCGGGAAATTTCTCAGTACTGACCAATAAAGAGAGTGGTATTTTTGCAAATCGTAATGCGAAAAAAATAGTTATGATTTCGAATAAGAAACAGAAAAAAATATTGGTTGCTAATAATAACGATATTCTAGAATGTTTTGTGCTGAATGAAAAATAAATACAATGAAGAATCTTTTACTTTTTATACTTAGCGGGTTTTCTGTTTTGGTGTTTTCTCAAGAAAAAGAAATTACTAAAGATAACAATATCAGCTTCTATGGTAGAGAACACTTTTTAATTGAAGGGACAGCTATTGCAGATTCTCTAAAAGAAAGTCCTTACGATAGGTTGCCTATTTCGTATAAAGAAAAAGTAAGAGAGCCTGTTTGGGACTTATCAAAAGCATCTGCAGGAATAACGGTACGATTTCATACAAACTCTACAAGTATTAGTCTAAAATGGACTGTTTTAAATGATTTTGATATGCCTCATATGGCAGCTACCGGTATTAAGGGAATAGACGTATACACAAAGTACAATAACAAATGGAGATATGTAACTACAGCAGGAGCCATTATAGGACAGAATAAATATCAAAATAAGGACATTCCTACCGACAGCATAAATGAATATGACCTCATAAAAAATCTGACTCCTGAATTTCGAGAGTACAAGTTATTTTTGCCTTTATACGATGGTGTTACAAAACTGGAAATAGGTATAGATAGTATCGCCTCAATTAAAAAAGCGTTCCCAAATTCAACAAAACCGATTGTTTTTTACGGGACAAGTATCACGCAAGGGGGTTGTGCTTCTCGCCCAGGAATGGCGCATACCAATATCATCTCAAGAAAATTAGATATAGAATGCATCAATTATGGATTTAGCGGAAATGGACGCATGGAAATGCCTATTATAGGTCATATTTCTGAAATTGATGCTAACTTTTATGTAATTGAATGTTTACAAAATATGAATACAGAGCAAGTTAAAGAACGTGTTTTACCACTCGTAAAAACAATACGAAAAAAACATCCTAATACACCTATAGTACTTGTTGAAAACATGATGTATAAGAACGCTTTTATGGATAAGACAATAGAAACAGAATTGATCCAAGAAAATTTAGCTCTTAAAAATGAATATGATAATATTTTAAAAAGTGGAATTCAAAATGTTTATTATATCAAAGATAAGCAACACGACAAAATGGATAACGAAGGAACTGTAGATGGTGTGCACCTTACTGATTTAGGATTTTTAAGATATGCAGATTATCTAATAGAAAATTTAAAAAAATTCAAGCTTATCAAGGATTAGATTATTTTTTGTGATGAATTAATTCTTTACTTATAAATTGAACTTTTTCATATGGTTTTTCAATTAATTTATTTTGACCTTCAGTGAGTTTGTATTTTTTATTCACTGTTACACTGTTAAAAATTTGTATATCTGAACTTGGCCATGTAATGGTTAATGTTTGTATCATTTCACTTTGACCCAATCCTATTTCTGCTTGTAAACTGTTCGCTCCAAAACTTCCACCTGTATTAATGGTATAAAAAATAGTTCTACCATTATCTAAATCAAGCTTTAGTTTAGTTCCTATAGCGCTTCGGTTTGACTGTACACCTTCTAAATTAAGTATAACCCAATTATTCTCAAATGTTGGGTTTTCAAAACAAACATTTGTATAATTATCTCCTTCATAAGCACCTCCTAAAACTGCATAAATATCTTGATCACCGTCATTATCTAAATCTGCAAAACTCACTCCATGTCCTTTTTGAATATGCCCAAAACCACCAGCTGAGGTTACTTCTTCGAATGAAATTCCATCTACATTTATAAACATTCTATTAGGAACAACAGAAGTAAATTCCGGTGAGCCTGTGCCGATGTAAAAATCCAACCATCCATCATTATCAAGGTCTCCAAAATTACTCCCCATTGCATAAAAACTTTTGTCAATATTAAAAGCATTACTCTGTTCACTAAAGGTTTCATCGCCGTTATTAATATAGAGTTTAGATTTATCTGATAGTACTTTTTCTCCTTGTAATTCTTTTACAAAATCACCAGCTACATTTTGTATGTTGCGAGTATCGTAACTAGCTACAAGAATATCATTAAACCCATCATTATTTACATCCCAAAACCAAGTGGGGAAACTAAAATTAGGACCTTGAACACCTGCTGTTTCAGAAATATTTTCAAATTTTCCAAAATTGTTCTTGAATAATAAATTATTTCCTCCCATAACAGAAATATATAGATCTGGCCACATATCGTTATTAATGTCACCAAAAACAACTCCTTTAATAAAGCCTTCAATGGAGGAAAGGTTGTAGTTTGAAGATTCTTCTATAAAACTCCCATCTTTTTGATTTATATATAGCTCACAAGGATGTGACTGTTTTTCATTTGATTCATTTCCAATAAAAAGATCTAAATAGCCATCATTGTTTACATCAGCCCAAGAAGCTGTTTGAGTAGGGTGGAAAGAAAGTAGCCCTGCACTTTTTGTTATGTCAGTAAAAGTTCCATCTCCATTATTTTTTAGAAGCGAATTTGGATGATTACCACCTTCACCTAGCCAAGCTCCTCTTAAAACAAAAATATCTATATTTCCATCGTTGTCATAGTCTGCATGAATGCAATTGAGACCACTAACTATTCCCGTTAACCCTGCTTCTTCAGTTGTGTCGATAAATCCATTACTAGTGTTTGTATATAACTTACTTTGATCAGACATTCCATAGGACGTTATGAAAATATCGAGTAAGCCATCATTGTTAAAGTCATCGATACTAACTCCTCCAGACAAACCATCTTGAGCTATCCCCAATTTTAAACTGACTTCTTTGAATGCCTTAATTTTTTTCTGTTCAATATTCCAATTAGGGTAGTTTATTCTATATCTTTCAGGAACATTATTTGGGTGTTCACCAATAGTCATATGTGCTAAATTCAAAAGCCATTTGTAGTTGTCGTTAGGGAATTTTTCATATATCTGTGTATAAATCTCCATCGCTTTTTTAGACCCATTTACATCAATGTGAAAGGCTTGATCTTTTAAGGGTAAAATACAAGAGTAAGAATTATGATTATTTTGACAATTATTAACCTCTCCTAGTCTCAAATAGCTAATGGCGAGTAAGTCGATAATGGGTAACAAATCTTTTGTAATTAGATCTTGATACGTTAATTGTTGTCTTATAATTAAATTTTCAATTTCATTAATGCATGTCTGAATTTCGCCAGCTTTTAAAAGTTGCTGACAATATTTAAACCAAGTTATTATTTTTTTTTCTGGCTCAACTTTTGAAATTTGTGCTAGGTATAAAGCTGCAAGTTTTTCATTCCAATGGTAGTAGTTTATTGGGTTTCCCTCTAAATATAGGGTTTTTAGTGTATCAACCATTGAAAATGTATCTGAACTATTTTCTGAACTGAATTGCTTGTAAAGCTCTTGGCTATTAATTTTAATTGTCAAGACAAAAAATAGCAACCAAAGAAAATATTTAACTTTCATACTTTTAAACTCAAATTACTTTTTAAAATACTGACAAATTTGCTTTTACCTTTTTTTTTAAAAATAAACATTTATTTTGGTATATGAGTAAATTAAATAAAAGACATAAAAAGTTATTGAGTTGGATAATGCGGATTGTATAAATGTACAAACTTTATTGAACTACTAATTATAATCTAAAAATATGCGTTTGTGAGTTTAAAGATGTTATTGGTCGAAGTAATTAAATAGACATGAACCATTATAGTATATTAAGTATAGAATAATTTTCTTCTATTATTTTATATTTAACCAAAGAGGAGTGGTCAAACTACTCTTTGGTTTAAACTTAATTAATCCTCAAAACTAAAAAAATGAATATTTCCTTAAAATTTTACAAATTATCATTACTTATAAGCTTGTTTTTTTTGTCATGTGATGTCGATGATAATAATAAAAGCTATCCCGTGCCGCTATCAACTATTACAGAATTCGCTGCAAATAATATTGATCTGAGTAATTTGGCTGCTGCACTAAATGCTGCAGATGGAAACTTACTAAGTCTTTTAAATGGTGGTGATTATACTCTTCTTGCACCAAATAATTTTGCATTCGAAATTTTTTTAGCTAAAAATGGATTCACTTCAATAGATGAAGTACCTAAAGATATACTCGAAAACATTCTGTTAAACCATGTCATTAGTGGTGCAGTAAGATCTTCTGATCTTGCTGTGGCTGTTAGTGGATACACATCAACAAATGCCACAAATACAGATGGGGATTTTCTTAGCATGTATTTCTCAACTAATAACGGTGTTGTTTTTAATGGTGTTTCAACTGTCCTTAATCCAGATATAGCTGCTTCAAATGGTGTTGTGCATGTAGTCGATACTTTAATAGAACTCCCAACTGTAGTAACATTCGCTACTACAAATCCTGGTTTTGAAACTTTAGTCACAGCTCTTACAAGGGATGATCTAAGTGAGGATCTCGTTTCAATATTATCAACAACAATTGAACCTGCCCCCTTTACAGTGTTTGCGCCAACGAATGAAGCATTTAGTTCATTATTTTCTGAACTTGGTGTTGAATCATTAGATAATATTGATACAGCTACTCTTGAATCAACTCTAGGCACCCATGTAGTTGCTGAGGCAAATGTTAGATCTAAAGATTTATCCAATGGTATGTTAATTACAACAATCGGTGATGATTTAACTATTTCTGTTGGTACTGGGCCACAACTAGTTGATTTGAATAGTAGAACTGCAAATATAATAGCTGCTGATATCCAAGCATACAATGGGGTTATTCATGTCATTGACAATGTAATGTTACCAAAACTATAAATATATTAATTATCATACTTTTTAAAAGCACTAATCACCTTTGGAGACAACAATAAAGTTGCCAACATTCATACCAGCAGATAGTATAAATGAATATGAACTAATAAAAAATATGTCTCTTCACTTTAGAGAGTATAAATTATTTACCCTTGTATGATGGTGTGCACCTTGCTAATTTAGGATTTTTAAGATATCCAGATTATCTAATAGAAAAATTAAAAAAAACCTAATATTAAAAGAATACTTCATTAAAATAGTCTAAGATAAATATGGAAATAAAACCTCTGTCTTAAAAAAAATGTTATTGGTCGAACTAATTTTGAAATTATTTATGATATGAGTTATCTTTAATGAATGTAAATTGTTTTCTTTTATTTGAATTAACTAAAGATTTAAAACAAGAGCTAGAGAATCTAGTTCTTGTTTTTTATGTTTAAAGAAGTAACATATGAAAAAAAATATTGTCTCAAAGAAAGTATTAATTCCTTTTGTTTTAGTCACCTCTTTATTTGCTTTATGGGGTTTTGCAAATGCAATTACAGACCCAATGGTTCAAGCTTTTAAAAAAGTATTAGAATTATCTAACTCACAAGCAGCTTGGGTACAAATGGCATTTTATGGCGGTTATTTTTGCATGGCGTTGCCAGCAGCATTATTTGTGCGTAAATACTCCTATAAAACAGGAATTCTAATAGGACTTGCGCTGTATGCTTTTGGAGCATTATTATTTTATCCAGCTGCAATTACTGAGCAATTTTGGTTTTTCTGTTTAGGATTATACATTTTAACATTTGGTTTGGCTTTTTTGGAGACGACAGCAAATCCTTACATTCTTGCGATGGGTTCACCCGAAACCGCTACACAAAGACTAAACTTAGCACAAGCATTCAACCCTTTGGGTTTGATTGCAGGATTACTAATTGCCCAACAATTTGTACTCAAAAATTTACAATCTGACGATATTGAAAATTACAGGGTATTATCTGAATCCAAAAAAATGCTAATTAGAACTTCTGATCTCCTAGTAATAAGAGACCCTTATGTTATTTTAGGGTTGATAATATTAGTTGTTTTTATTTTAATTGCTGTAAGTAAAATGCCTCAAGTAAAAAATAGTGAAGAAATTCCAAGTATTTCAGATACTTTCAAATCATTGAGTAAAAACAAAAAATATGTTCTAGGGGTTATTGCTCAAATATTTTATGTAGGTGCACAAATAATGTGTTGGACATATATTTATCAATATTCTGAAGGTATTGGGATTGAAAGCGATGTTGCAGCAAATTATCAATTTCTTGCTTTTGTATTATTTCTAATAGGAAGAGTCATTGGAACTTATCTTCTACGTTATGTAAGTTCAGGAAAATTATTAATGTACTTTTCTCTTTTGGCAATGCTATTTTGTTTCACAACAATTTTATTAGAAGGAATTTTTGGATTGTACAGTTTAGTCGGAATTTCTTTTTGTATGTCTCTAATGTTTCCAACTATTTATGGTATTTCTCTAAACGGACTAAATGAAGAAGATTCTAAAATTGGAGCAGCTGGATTGGTAATGGCTATCGTAGGAGGTGCTTTAATGCCAAAGTTCCAAGGAATGATTATCGATCTGGGCGGAACGGCAGTAAATGATATTAAAATTATTGGTGTTTCTGAAGTTAATTTTTCTTTTATACTCCCATTATTATGTTTTTTGTATATTTCATGGTATGGATCAATAGTATTTAAAATATCCAAGAATCACTAAATGTAATTTATAAAAAAACAAAGATTTACTATGATATCATTGAGTACTTTAGACTATACAATCATTGTTTTATTCTTTACGATTACACTCTCAATAGGAGTGTATGTTTCTAAAAAATCAGGTGAAAATTCTTCTGAGTTTTTTCTTTCGGGAAGAACTATGCCTTGGTGGTTACTGGGAGTTTCTATGGTAGCCACAACTTTTTCTACAGATACTCCCAATTTAGTTACAGACATTGTTAGAACAAATGGTGTTTCGGGTAATTGGGTATGGTGGGCTTTTTTAATAACAGGTTTGTTAACTGTTTTTGTGTATGCAAAATTATGGAGAAAGTCAAATGTTAAAACCGATATTGAATTTTATGAATTTAGATACGGGGGCGCTCCAGCAAGTTTTTTAAGAAAATTTAGAGCCATTTATCTAGGTGTTATTTTTAATGTTATTACGATGTCTGCAGTTACATTGGCTGCGATAAAAATTGGCGGTATTATGTTGGGTTTAGAACCCTGGCAAACGGTAATTAGCGCAGGTTTAATTACAGTTATTTTTAGTGTTTTAGGAGGTTTTAAAGGAGTAGTATATACTGATTTTGTGTTGTTCTTTGTAGCCATGGGAGGTGCTATTGGGGCGGCATATTATTTAGTAAATATTCCAGAGGTAGGAGGTTTAGAAGCTCTAGTGGCAAACGAACATGTAGTGAGTAAACTTTCAATATTGCCCGATTTCAGTGACAAACAAGCCTTAATAACTTTATTCATTATTCCCTTAGCTGTTCAGTGGTGGAGTTCTTGGTATCCTGGAGCAGAACCTGGTGGAGGGGGCTATATTGCTCAGCGAATGCTAGCTGCTAAAGATGAAAATCATGCTATTGGAGCTACCTTTTTCTTTAACATTATGCACTATGCATTAAGACCCTGGCCCTGGATCCTAGTCGCATTAGCGTCATTAGTTATCTTTCCAGATTTAGCAAGTATTCAAGAAGCTTTCCCAAATATTCCTTCCGATAAATTAGGGCATGATTTAGCCTATTCTGCGATGCTTACTAAATTACCAAGCGGATTGCTTGGATTGGTGCTCGCTTCGTTAATAGCTGCCTATATGAGTACAATATCAACACAACTTAATTGGGGTTCATCGTATATGGTATATGATTTTTACAAGCAACAAATAAACCCAAAAGCATCTGAAAAAAGACTTGTAACTGTAGGAAGAATCTCCACCGTTGTTTTAATGGTTTTAAGTGCAATATTAGCTTTACTACTCCAAAACGCATTGCAATTATTTGAAGTGCTGTTGGTATTCGGAGCAGGTACTGGATTGATTTTTATTCTACGTTGGTTCTGGTGGCGAATTAACGCATGGAGTGAAATTACAGCAATGTTTGCCTCTGGTATCATTTCAATTGTCCTGAAATTAACATCCGTTGGAGATTATTTATTTGCTCCTGAGAGTGGCGTATTTGAAGCGTATTATGAATACCCATTCGTAGTTTTCATAACCACTTTTATATGGTTAATAGCAACTTATATGACACAACCCGAAAGCAAGGAGGTCTTACAGGATTTTTACAAAAAAATACAACCTGGAGGTCCTGGATGGGCTAAGGTGGTTAAAGATGCGAACAACGAAGGAATTGAAATAAAAGAGAAGGGTGCGGGTTGGAGTGTCCCTTCTGGAATTGTCGCTATGTTAATCGGGTGTGTACTAATATACAGTTGCATGTTTGCAACAGGGTATTGGATTTATGGTGCTTATAATTATGCTGTCCCGTTAACAATAACTGCCATTATTTCTGGAATTTCACTACTTAGAGTTTGGAAGAAAATCAAAACAACTATTCTATAAATAAGACCCAAATTAAATCAACTAAAAAATGAAAAAAAGTCATCAAAAAAAGTACTGGAAGACCAACTTAAAATACCTAACAATTTTGTTATCAATATGGTTTATTGTTTCTTTTGGTTGCGGAATTCTTTTTGTTGATGAATTAAATACAATAAGAATGGGTGGATTTAAACTTGGATTTTGGTTTGCCCAACAAGGATCAATTTATGTTTTTACAATTTTAATTTTTGTGTACATAAGGTTGATGAATACATTAGATAAAAAATATAATTTAGACAGTTAATTATGGAATTACAAACTTTGACTTGGTTGTTCGTAGGAATTACCTTTACATTGTACATCGGTATCGCAATTTGGTCTAGAGCAGGATCAACCAAAGAATTTTATGTTGCTGGTGGTGGTGTGTCCCCACTTGCCAACGGATTAGCAACTGCTGCAGATTGGATGTCTGCTGCCTCGTTTATTTCAATGGCTGGATTGATCTCTTTCAGCGGTTATGACGGATCGGTTTATTTGATGGGTTGGACAGGTGGTTACGTTTTATTGGCGTTATTATTAGCCCCATATTTGAGAAAATTCGGAAAGTTTACTGTACCTGATTTTATTGGTGATCGTTATTATTC
>Ga0206126_10000901_pt1 | contig 38631 bp, 36 predicted proteins | sample Helgoland_Spring_5_FD_148621 | JGI IMG/M metagenome (GOLD analysis project Ga0206126, IMG submission 148621) | Pelagic subsurface seawater microbial communities from Kabeltonne, Helgoland, North Sea - Helgoland_Spring_Bloom_20160412_1 | ecosystem: Environmental > Aquatic > Marine > Epipelagic ...
ACTTTGAATTGGTCCGCCCCTATAGTCAGGAACAGGGGACCATAAATGGCCACCAAGAGACCCAAGCCTGAAGAGATTGTCGTAAAATTTTGGCAGGTTGAAGTTCTTATGGGGCAAGGTATGCCCCGGATTGGCGTGATCCGACAGATCAGCTTGACTGAACAAACCTATTACCGTTGGAAGGAAAAGTACGGCGGAATGAGCACAGAACAACTCAAGGAATTGAAGCGGTTACAGGAAGAGAACGAGCGTCTGCGGCGATCAGTATCGGACCTTACGCTGGACAAGCTAATCCTAAAAGAGGTTGCAACGGGAAACTTCTAAGCTCTTCGTGTCGCCGTTCTTGTATTGATCTCATGCGCAGTCAGATGAAGGTTTCTGAGCGACGGGTTTGTCGCGTTCGGGGCCAACATCGATCCAACATCTTGCACCTTCACTCGTTTAGGTATACCGCTGCATACAACCATTTCGCTCGCGTAAGCTGACAGCTTACTCTGGGCACTTCTCGCCACATAAACAGTTAAAAATCGAGATTACCATGAACTTATATGCAGCATACCTTGAAGAAATTGAAACCCGCAAAAAGCAGGGACTTAGCCCAAAGCCGATCGACGGTGCTGAGCTGACGCAGGAAATCATCGCCCAAATCTTGGATGCGGGCCACGCGCATCGGGACGCTTCGCTTAATTTCCTGATCTACAACACACTCCCCGGCACAACGAGCGCGGCAGCCGTAAAGGCACAGTTCTTGAAAGACATCATTTTGGGCAACGCTGAGGTTCAAGAAATCTCCGCTGAGTTCGCCTTTGAAATGCTGTCCCACATGAAGGGCGGCCCCTCTGTGGACGTTCTGCTGGACCTCGCTCTGGGTAATGATGCTGCGTTTTCTAGCCAAGCGGCCGACGTACTGCAGACACAATTCTTCTTGTACGATGCAGACATGGACCGCTTGAAATCGGCGTTTGACGCAGGCAATCTTATTGCACGCGATATCCTTGAAAGCTACGCTAAGGCTGAATTCTTTACCAAGCTGCCTGACATCGAAGAAGAGATTAAGGTTGTGACCTTTGTCGCTGGCGAAGGCGATATTTCCACCGACCTGCTGTCACCGGGCAATCAGGCACACTCCCGTGCGGACCGCGAACTGCACGGTAAGTGCATGATCGACGAAGCGGCACAGAAACACATTCAAGATCTTAAACTGCAGCATCCCGACGCGCGCGTCATGCTAATTGCGGAAAAAGGCACGATGGGTGTTGGGTCTTCGCGGATGTCAGGTGTGAACAACGTCGCACTTTGGACAGGTAAGCAGGCATCGCCCTATGTTCCCTTCGTGAATTTCGCCCCTGTTGTGGCAGGTACGAACGGCATTTCCCCGATCTTCCTGACAACTGTTGGCGTGACGGGCGGCATCGGTGTCGATCTGAAAAACTGGATTAAGAAAACCGACGAAGACGGCAATCCGATTCTAAACAACGATGGTAATGCTGTCCTTGAGGAAAAGTATTCTGTTACGACGGGCACCGTGTTGAAGATCAACACCAAAGACAAAAAGCTGTACAGCGAAGATGGTGACGAACTGGTGGATATGTCCAGCTCCTTCACCCCGCAAAAGGTGGAATTCATGAAGGCGGGTGGGTCTTACGCCATTGTCTTTGGTAAAAAGTTGCAGACGTTTGCTGCGGAAACCCTTGGGGTTGAGGCTCCGCTGGTGTTCGCACCGTCCAAAGAAATCAATCATGAGGGTCAAGGCCTGACTGCTGTTGAAAAAATCTTTAACGCCAATGCCCGTGGCGTAACGCCGGGTACGGTTCTGCACGCCGGATCAGACGTTCGGCTTGGCGTGAACATCGTGGGATCACAAGACACTACAGGTCTGATGACCATGCAGGAACTTGAGGCAATGGCCGCGACGATCGTGTCACCCTCAGTCGACGGGGCATACCAGTCCGGTTGCCACACGGCCTCTGTTTGGGACATTAAAGCGCAGGAAAACACTCCGCGTCTGATGAAATTTATGAACGACTTTGGCCTGGTCACAGGCCGCGATCCAAAAGGCGAATATCACGCCATGACGGACGTAATCCACAAGGTGCTGAACGACGTAACAGTCAGCGACTGGGACGTGATCATCGGCGGCGACAGCCATACACGTATGTCCAAAGGTGTGGCATTTGGCGCTGACTCCGGAACCGTTGCGCTGGCTCTGGCCACTGGTGAGGCATCCATGCCAATCCCTGAGTCAGTCAAAGTGACGTTCAAAGGCCAAATGGCCGATCACATGGATTTCCGCGATGTGGTGCATGCAACGCAGGCGCAAATGCTGGAACAGCACGGCGATAACGTCTTTCAAGGCCGCGTGATTGAGGTTCACATTGGTACGCTGCTGGCGGATCAGGCGTTCACCTTCACCGACTGGACAGCGGAAATGAAGGCAAAGGCCTCAGTTTGTATTTCCAACGATGAAACGCTGATCGGCTCGCTTGAGGTGGCAAAATCCCGTATCCAGATCATGATCAACAAAGGAATGGAGCATGACAACGGCATGTTGGCCGGTTTGATTGCAAAGGCCGACAAGCGCATCGCCGGGATAAATTCTGGCAAGAAACCGACATTGCAGCCTGACAGCAACGCCAAGTACTTCGCTGAAGTGGTCGTTGATCTGGACACCATCGTTGAACCGATGATCGCTGACCCAGACGTGCAAAATGCAGATGTTTCAAAACGTTACACCCACGATACCATCCGCCCAATTTCGTTCTACGGTGCGAAAAAGAAGGTCGACCTTGGCTTTGTTGGGTCGTGCATGGTGCATAAGGGTGACGTGAAAATCGTCGCTCAGATGCTGCGCAACTTGGAAAAAGACTCTGGCAAGGTTCAGTTCAAAGCGCCGCTGGTCGTCGCCGCCCCGACCTACAACATCATTGATGAGTTAAAGGAAGAAGGCGACTGGTCTGTACTACAAAAGTACTCCGGTTTCGAGTTCGATGACACTTCACCAAAAAACACCGCCCGAACCGAGTATGAGAACATTCTCTACCTCGAACGCCCGGGCTGTAACCTTTGCATGGGTAACCAAGAAAAGGCGGCCAAGGGTGACACGGTTCTCGCAACATCCACGCGTCTCTTCAAAGGCCGTGTCGTTGAAGATACCACTGAGAAAACAGGCGAGTCTTTGTTGGCTTCTACCCCAGTCGTCGTGCTCTCCGCGATCCTCGGGCGCACACCAACGCTGGAAGAGTACAAAGACGCGGTTGATGGCATCGACCTAACCAAGTTCGCCCCGCCAATCGAGAAGCCAGCGGGCGCGAAATCCGCGCACTTCTAAACAACACCCAGTTTGATGAAAAAATTTCGGGCGCATCGAAAAATGCGCCCGTTTTTATTTTCGAAACAATTACCTTTTCCACTCAGGGATAGCTTATAATCATACTGTGACGAGCGCCGCCAATACTCGTTAGAGCATTGCTAAGAACCGCGATCCGTTTGGTGAATACAAACTTTTGCCGGCTGACTCAAATTATTGAGCATGTCTATTAACCGGAGCACCAGATCCAGCTTTGCACAAAAGTGGGCCATGATCATTAACCCTGCGACACAGGTCTAAAAATGTGACCCCTTGCGAAAATACGGTGGGATCAGTGGTTGAAAATGCGTGTTTCAAGACAACAGAAGCCCCCCATCAGCAACATAACGTTGAACTATATGTAAACGATTTTCTTCGTTTTTGATCCATTCAGCACCGCAAGAATATGAAGTTTCAGCAACACCGGCATATGCTGCAAGGGAAGAAAAGCATCCGGATGCGGAAGCGCGAAGACCAATTTAATTTAGGCACAGCGCCCTCTTTTTCTGTTTCCAACTTGCGAAATAGGCTCACAGTTTTCATATACTATTACAATAGGAGTAAACATCATGGCTACGAACGAATTCCCCGGTTGGCACGGAACAACAATTGTCGGCGTCAAAAAAGACGGAGAAGTTGTAATTGCAGGCGACGGTCAAGTGTCTTTGGGACAGACCGTTATTAAAGGCACTGCACGCAAAGTGCGCCGCTTGTCCCCAGGTGGGTATGACGTTGTCGCAGGATTTGCAGGATCAACTGCTGATGCGTTTACTTTGCTGGAGCGTCTAGAAGCAAAACTAGAGGCAACGCCGGGCCAATTGGCGCGCGCCTCTGTTGAGTTGGCCAAAGACTGGCGCACCGACAAGTATTTGCAAAAGCTCGAAGCTATGTTGATTGTTACGGATGGCACTGAGTTGTTCGTGATTACTGGCGCTGGTGATGTTCTTGAGCCAGAGCACAATGTGGCAGCCATCGGGTCGGGTGGTAATTTTGCCTTGGCCGCCGCCCGTGGATTAATGGACAGTGATCGTAACGCAGAACAGATTGCGCGTGATGCTATGGCAATTGCCGCTGATATTTGTGTTTATACCAACGGCAAGCTGACTGTAGAGGCGATTAAGAAGAATTCTTAATCAGAGTTTCGCAACACTAAGACCTACATTAAATCTTTCGCACCAGACCCTGACCTCATTGTAGTCGTCTGGGTTGATCTCCTTTGGAACTTCATAGGATGACGCACCATTTAAGCTTTTAAGTGGGCCCATAATTGTCGACTTATCAAAGCCATTTTTTCCAAAAGCAATTTAGGGGTCAGGGGCGCCGTCAAGGGTGAAATCATCCAAAAGGTTTACAACAAACCCACCGTACTTTTTTGCAATTTCAGAGCGACCTGTCGTGATGTGACCATTCACCCCTTTGAACTCCGCAAGCCGACCATGACCGCCAGCAAGGAGTGGCTATGCCAGTGTTGTTGCACCTGCGGCCAGAGATAAATTCAGAAAATACGACGCTTCATTGACATTCCGTTGATTGCTGATTGTTAGGGTCCAACCTGACAGATCAAATAATTTCACGCTAGCCACCTCTCCCATTCGTGAATTCTACAGTTGTTTTCGTATTCATGGTTGCGTTCCAGAGCCCAGCGCTTACATAAAATAACAGTCTTTCAACGCAGGATGCCCCTTTGACCGATCTTACACCTAGAGAAATTGTTTCAGAACTTGATCGCTTTATCATCGGTCAGAACGATGCCAAACGGGCTGTTGCCGTTGCATTGCGCAATCGCTGGCGCCGCAAACAATTGTCCGATGACTTGCGTGATGAAGTTTATCCAAAAAATATTCTAATGATCGGACCCACCGGCGTTGGTAAAACCGAGATCAGCCGCCGGTTGGCCAAACTGGCAAAAGCACCTTTTCTAAAGGTCGAAGCGACGAAGTTTACTGAAGTTGGTTACGTTGGCCGCGACGTTGAACAGATCATCCGCGATCTGATGGAAAGCGCGATCACAATGACGCGCGAACACATGCGCGAAGATGTTAAAGCCAAGGCACACCAAGCCGCCGAAGACCGTGTGATTGACGCAATCGCCGGCACTGATGCCCGCGAAGGCACCCGCGACATGTTCCGCAAAAAGCTAAAGTCGGGTGTGCTGGATGACACGGTTATCGAACTTGAAGTCGCGGACACATCGAGCCCATTTTCATCAATGGAAATCCCAGGGCAACCTGGATCGAATATGGGAATGATGAACCTTGGCGAGATGTTTGGAAAAGCTATGGGTGTCCGCACCACCCAGCGCAAATTAAAAGTGGCAGACTGCTACGATGTTCTAATTAGCGAAGAAGCCGACAAACTTCTTGACGATGAAACTGTCACACGCGCTGCCCTTGAAGCTGTTGAGCAAAATGGCATCGTCTTTCTGGACGAGATCGACAAGGTGTGTACCCGCTCTGATGCCCGTGGTGGTGATGTGAGCCGCGAGGGTGTGCAGCGCGATTTGTTGCCACTGATTGAGGGTACTACCGTCAGTACCAAACATGGCGCGGTGAAAACTGATCATATCCTGTTCATCGCCTCTGGTGCTTTTCACATCGCCAAGCCATCAGATTTATTGCCCGAGCTTCAGGGTCGCCTACCGATCCGCGTTGAATTGCAGGCACTGACCGAAGACGATTTCGTTCGCATCCTAACAGAGACAGAAAACGCTCTGACACTTCAGTATTCAGCCCTAATGGGAACTGAGGAAGTAACAGTTACATTCGAAGAAAATGGCATAAAAGCGCTGGCAAAAATTGCTGCTGGCGTGAACCAAAGCGTTGAGAACATTGGTGCCCGTCGTCTTTATACGGTGATGGAGCGCGTGTTTGAGGAGCTGTCTTTTGGTGCCCCAGATCGCGCAGGTGATGAGGTGATCGTGGATGCGGCATTCGTTGAAAAGAACTTAGGCGAGTTGACAAAGTCCACAGACCTAAGCCGCTACGTGCTCTAGTCAGGGCCAGATTGCTGGGGTAGGGCTGTACCAATCCCTTCTTTAAGGTCAGCTCATGCGCGATACATTTCTATTTAAAAACGCCCCTTGGTTGGCGGCGGGTGCGCTTTTGACGTTGCTATCGTCCTTTGGGCAAACGTTTTTCATATCCATTTTTGCTGCAGAAATTCAATATTCCTTCGACCTGAGCCACGGCTCTTGGGGCGGGATCTATGCCTTAGGTACAACCGCTTCAGCTGTTGTGATGGTATGGGCGGGCGGCCTAACGGATAACCTTCGTGTGAGAACATTGGGGCCTACTGTTTTGCTGCTGCTTGCTCTGGCCTGTTTATTCATGGCCTTTAACCCATACGCAGTCTTGCTACCTCTTGTAATCTTTGCGCTGCGACTTTTCGGGCAGGGCATGACTAGCCACATCGCAATCGTTGCAATGGCACGATGGTTTTCTGCGGCCCGCGGCCGTGCGCTGTCTATTTCCGCACTTGGGTTTTCAGCTGGTCAGGCCATCCTACCAATCATTTTTGTTTTGCTGCTTGAACATATGGGTTGGCGCCTTTTGTGGGTCATCGCAGCCTGTATAGCGATCCTGGGCATTCCCCTTTTGAAAGGTCTTTTGCGCAAAGAGCGCACGCCGCAATCTATGGCAAACGAAAATCCATCATTCGGAATGGACGGGCGATATTGGAAACGATTTGAAGCCCTGCGCCACCCCTTGTTTTGGTGCATGGTGCCTACGGTCCTTGGTCCTTCTGCCTTCAACACAGCGTTCTTTTTCCATCAAGTCCACTTTGCTGAATTGAAAGGAATCACGCACATCGCATTGGTTGCTCAATTCCCACTTTATACAGCGGTGTCCGTTGGCGCGATGTTGCTGTCGGGTTGGGGACTAGACAAGTTGGGAACACCGCGGCTATTGCCGTTTATCCAAGTACCCATGATCGCAGCATTTATCATCTTCGCACTGGGAAGCGGCACACTGACGATCACCCTTGGCTTTATCATGTTGGGCATTACCGCAGGCGCTGGTACAACTTTACCCGGGGCATTTTGGGCGGAATTCTATGGTACCAAATTCATCGGATCGATCAAGGCACTTGCCACTGCTGTCATGGTGCTAGGCTCAGCAATTGGGCCTGGAATCACAGGCATTATGATTGATTATGGCGTAGGGCTCGAAACCCAATTTTACTGGATCGCAGGTTACTTTGCATTGGCAACAATTGTCTTGTGGATAGGCGTCCATAAGTACGCACCAAGCCTCAAAACCTAACGGGGTTTCCGCAGATAGACGTAATAGGCACCGCCGCCGCCGTGGCGATCGTGGGCTTGGGTCACCTGCAACACAGCTGAAGATAAAGGTACCAGAGCCAACCACTGTGGTACTTGATGTCGCAAAACACCAAAACGCACTGGGATCGGCCCACCGTCATCGCGCGATTTACCTTTGCCCGTGATTACAAGAACCAAACGCTTCCCGTTGCCATAAGCCGAGAGGATAAACTGCGTCAAAAGCGGGTGGGCGCGATCCAACGTTAAACCGTGAAGATCCAAGCGCCCTTCAGGTTTCAACTTGCCACGCTTCATCTGATCAAACGCTTTACGATCCATCGTGATCTTTGAATTTCGAACCTGTTCAGAGATAGGTGCGATACGATCAACGCGGGTCAACGATTTGGATTTTTGACCTACTTTAGGGCCTAAGGGTTTAACCAGCGTTTCAATCAACTTACGCCGCTTTGGAGTCGGCAATATCTGGGGTTCCATATTCAGTATGGTGCCAAAATCAACAGGCTTACGCCCCTGCTTTAACTGTTCCGTCCGATCAGTCACTTGCTTCCACAATTCAACCTCTTCAGGTTTTAACTTACGACCCATCAGGAGTCCTCCGGTAGCAGCGCATCTGGTTGGGCAGTCGCATAAACACAAAAAGCCGTCCAATCCGGATCATCCATATCACAGCAAGTGTAATGAAATACGGTTAGGGCAGCGGAATGATCATCCTCTACCCAACCTTCTAATTCATCAAATGATAAAACCGTGTAAGCCACTTCTGCCTTGACATGTTCGGCCGCAATGGCAAAACCTGCTGCAAAAGCAATCGCAACCGCGTGGCTTAGGCGTCTGTAGAAACAAGTAACCAATTTGGATCATCCGCACCCATAGTACGCGCGAACGCCCATGTGTCTTTCTGTTTCTTAACGTCAGTAGTGCTTCCCTCAACGATATCACCACTGCGATCAAGTACAGTAGATGTCATTTCAGCAACAAAGCGGATCGAAATTTCGGCCTCATTAGTGTCCGGGTTCAAGGTTGCATCAACCAGTTTCATTTCACGCACACCAAAGAAGTTTGCATCGATTGTCAAACCTTGGTCTTCGCGTGCTGCAACACCGTCTACAAAGCTCTCATAGATTTCTTCTGACAGAAACGGCTGAATATCGGCCAATTCACCTGTCTCATAACCCATCACAATCATCTCGTAAGCACCGCGCGCACCGCCGATGAAATCGCCAACGTTAAATGTTGGCTCTAGGCGCTTCATCGCAGACAATGCTGTTGCTTGTGGCGTATCAGCCTCAACATGATCATTAACGTCCAAATCTGGACCACCCTCAATCACTTCAAGATCAGGACGACCACGGCGTTCGTTCATTGGAACTGCGGCAGGGCCATCTTCAAATCCCTCGCGGGTACCCAATACGTTTTTCAAACGCAGGATTAGAAAAACGGCTATGCCGGCCAACACCAACAGTTGGATCAGGGGCTGATTCATAATTACCTCTATTAATGTAATACCATGGAAACATTAGGCTGTTGACCTTATGTAGGGGCTGACCCCCTGCAAGTCCACTGCAGGGACCATGAAAGGATTGCTCGACATGTGGCTTTTTGTAGCCTTTTTGGCCGTACCGCTCATTGAGATCGGTTTGTTTATTCAAATCGGGGGTGTCATCGGGCTTTGGCCGACACTTTTGGTTGTTATTTTGACCGCTATGCTGGGCACCTATTTAGTGCGCACCCAAGGGTTGATGGCAATTGGTAAGCTCCAATCATCATTTTCACAGCTTCAGGACCCAACTGAACCGTTGGCACACGGGGCTATGATCTTGTTCGCGGGTGCATTGCTACTGACACCCGGCTTTTTCACTGATGGTGTTGGGTTTGCACTGTGCGTACCTTTCATTAGAACCTGGGTTTTCAATAGCCTGCGACAAAAGATAAAAATGCAGTCCTTCAGCATGGGACCAACTGGGCATCAGCCGCATCAATCATATGACCCAAATGTGATCGATGGAGATTTTGAAGAGGTCGAAATCGACCCAACTAAACCTTCTGATCCCTCTGGGTGGACCAAGCATTGAGACCCATGAACCAAACTGATACAGACTAAAAAAATTCGGAACATCCGCAGGAGAAAACAATGGCCGAGAACGAAACACCAGCAGCTGCAGCAGCTGCTCCATCACAACCACAAATGCGCATCTTGGGTCAGTTCATCCGCGACATGTCATTTGAAAATATTGTTGCACAAAAAGGCGCACCGTCTGATGCACAGCCTGACGTGCAAGTTCAGGTTAACTTGGACGCGAAAAAGCGTGAGCCAGCAAATCAATATGAATCCTCAATCAAGTTGAATGTTACGTCGAAAGACAAAAGCACTGATACAACTATCTTTGTTTTCGAAATCGACTACGTCGGCATTTTCCAAGTTGAAGGTGTGCCAGAAGATCAAATGCACCCGTTCTTGTTGATCGAATGCCCACGCATGATTTTCCCATTCCTGCGCCGCATCGTTAGCGATGTCACACGCGATGGTGGCTTCCCACCATTGAACTTGGAAAACATCGACTTTATCGCACTATACCGCGGTGAAATTGCACGTCGTCAGGCAGAAACGCCCGCACCTGAAAACGCTTAAGAATTAAGACTTTAGCCAAAGGGCGGCATCGCCCAGCTCTTTGGCTATATAGGCTTTGTGGGTTTCGGCCTCGGCCTCAGACAATCTTGATGGTAGTGGGTTTGGACGCGGTTGAGGCTTCCAGTCCCCGCCATCTGCTCCCCCTTTAGACGATGATGATGTTGCCAACCCGAAATCAGGCTGACGACCACCAATCAGTTCTAAATAAACTTCAGCCAGAATTTCACTATCAAGCAGGGCGCCGTGCAAATCGCGTTCAAAGTTCGTGATTCCAAAACGTCTGCACAAAGCATCTAAAGATGCGGGTGAGCCTGGAAACTTTTTTCGCGCCATTGGCAATGTATCAAGTGCACGCACCATCGGAATTTCGGGCAGACCAATCCATTTCAATTCAGCGTTCAAGAACTTCATATCAAACGCGGCATTGTGAATGACCAAAGTTGAGTCCTCGATGAAATCAAGAAACTTCTGACCAACTTGCGCAAACTTTGGTTTGTCACGCAGGAAATCATCGCCCAAGCCGTGAACCTGAAACGCTTCATCTGGCATCGCGCGTTCAGGGTTAATGTATTCATGAAACTGAACACCAGTTGGCACGTGGCCTTCCAATTCAAGCGCACCAATTTCTACAATACGGTCACCTGTGAACGGGTCAAAGCCTGTGGTTTCAGTATCAAGTACGATCTCACGCATTGGTCATCCTTTGGCGAATTTCGGTCAGTACATTTTGCACCTGTACCCGTGCATGTTCAATCGTATCTGTAATGATAACAAAATCAGACCTGTCGCGTTTTTCATGTGTGGGCAATTGTTTGGCACGGATCACTTCGAATTGTTCCATGCTCATTGTTCCACGCTGCATAACGCGTTCTTGCTGAACCTCGGCCGTTGTCCAAACGCAGGCAACACCGTCCATGTTCGCATCACCCCCTGTTTCAAACAGCAGCGGAATATCAAACACCAAGATATTACTTTGAGAGCCTGCAACAAAATCTGCACGGTCTTGAACCAACAGCGGGTGAACAATTTTTTCTATGGATTTGAGTGCCAACGGATCAGCAGCTATAAGTGAGCGAAGCTGTGCGCGTGAAACGGCGCCTTCCTCTATCACCTGTGAGAAGGCACCTGACATTGGTGCAACAGCTGCGCCCCCCTTTGCGTAGAGGCGATGCACCGCCGCATCTGCATCCCAAACATCACAACCAAGCGCGCTGAAAATAGATGCAGTTGTGGTTTTGCCCATACCGATAGAACCTGTAAGGCCCAATTTAAACATTAGCGAAGCGCCGCAGCGCGTGTTGCACTATCAACTTCGGGGCGTTGACCAAACCAGCGCTCAAACCCAGGTGCAGCCTGATGTAGTAACATTCCCAAACCATCGACTGTTATACAGCCTTGTGCTTCTGCCTCACGTAACAAATTAGTTTGTAATGGTGTATAAACCAAATCGGTGACAACTGATCCTTTGCGCAGACCATTAAGCGGAACGCGCAATTCAGGGTGACCAACCATACCCAAAGATGTGGTGTTTACAGTAAGTTCTGCTTCTTCCAAAACATTCCCTGCTTGAATCCAATCAATAACCTGCAACCTTTTGCCAAAATCTTCGGCCAATCTTTCTGCGCGAATACGCGTACGGTTTGAAATTAGAATTTCGGGGACGCCAGCATCGAGTAACGAGGCGACTACAGCACGTGATGCTCCGCCTGCGCCTAGTACGACAGCTGGACCTGATTTCGGATTCCAAGTTGGAGCACCTACTTTGAGGTTTTCGATAAACCCATAACCGTCCGTATTGTCCGCGTGGATCTTGCCATCTTTGCGAAAAATAAGAGTGTTCGCCGCTCCGATAAGTATTGCGCGATCAGTCACAAGATCAGCAATCTGCAAAACAGCTTCTTTGTGAGGGAGTGTTAGATTGACGCCAACAAATCCCATTTTGGGCAGGTTCGCCAAAACCTCTCGCAGGTTTGCAGGGGATACATCCATAGGAATATAGAACCCTTGCAGACCATAGGTCTTTAGCCAATGTTGATGCAGCTGTGGTGATTTTGAATGCGCAATAGGTGAACCGATAACACCAGCCAATGGGGTTTTAGATAGGCTCATTGTTCGATTACTCCACGTAGTGTTAGAAATGCTAGAAGTTGTAAAAGTGGCATACCAAGCACGTTAAAGTAATCCCCTTCAACACTATGAAATAGTCGTACACCTTCTTCTTCCAGTTTATATCCCCCAACACTGTGTTGGATGCTATTCCAATTTCGCTCAACATAGCCGGATATATAGGCATCCGTTGCATCGCGCATTCGAAGGCGAACTTGGCCAACATGGCGCCAGATGGGTTTACCCTCGTTATAAATGACTGCAGCTGAAAGCAATGTATGGCGCTCTGCGCGCATTGCAGTGATCTGATTAATCGCTTCTTCAGGAGTTTTGGGTTTAGACAATAGATTTCCGTTGAATTCGAGAACCTGATCGCAACCGATAACAAACGCATCATAGTGCTTTTGGGCGACCTTGCGCGCCTTGGATTCTGCCAAAGCGTCGGCAATATCACGGGGTAGGGCACCATCAGCAACAAGAGCTTCTTTTATCATCTGTTCATCCACACGAGCGATTTGAACATCAAAATCCACACCCGCCTGACGCAACATTTGGGCACGAATTTTGGAACCAGAAGCAAGGATAACGGGCATAACCATGTGGATAACCTATGTCTTAAGTTAAGGGTTTATTCATGAAGACTTCTGAATAATGGGAAGTAAGTGCGCAAGAGGGGATAATACAACTTTTTCACTTCGTTTTCACTCCATTCATCCCCTTGGGGTATGAATAACATTTGCTGTGTTGATAAAAAGGTTATCCATAAAATATCCACAGGGTATGATGATAATTTTATATGAAATTGAACACAAAAAATTCATTTATAAAGGCTTATTTTCTAAAACTCCAAACAATCCACAAATTCTAATTGGTGACTTCCCGTTCTGTATAACAACTAGGATAACTGATTAATCCACAGAAATTGGTGTCTCTACTTAATCAACTTCTTTCTCTTTATATATATATTATATTAAGTAAGACTAAGATGGAGGATGATATGACGGACGTACTTGCCCAAGCCTATCCTTGGATTTTGTCGATCCATATTATTTCCGTCATTTCATGGATGGCTGGTATTTTCTATTTGCCGCGATTGTTCGTTCATCATTCTGAGAAAGTAAAATTTTTCGGTGAAACCCACGACCTGTTTTGCATGATGGAAAGCAAACTGTTTAAAGTGATCATGACGCCTGCGATGACAAGCACATGGATTTTTGGATTTTTGCTTGTAGCCACACCTGGGATTGTTGATTGGTCTGAATACTGGCCTTGGGTCAAAGCGGCCTGCGTTATTTTAATGACTGCATTTCACTCATGGTTAGGACAACAACAAAAGAACTTTATTGCAGGCGATGGTGTCCTAAGTGGGCGGCACTACCGGATCATGAACGAGGTGCCAACGGTTTTGTTGATTGCGATTGTCATATCAGTGGTTGTTAAATTCTGAGAACTCGGTGCCTGATTGACTTGAAACCTTAAAAATCTTATCAGAATTATAACGCCCCATTCGGGGATCGTATAAAACCAAAATTTTTACTCAAAGCCAACGCATGATTTCATGCGGTTTGGTTGGATATACCCATGACTGATGAAACCATCGAATCCACAAATGAAACGCTTGACCTTGCAGATCTAAAACGCAAAACGCCCAAAGACTTGTTGTCTATGGCAGAAGAGTTAGAGATCGAAAACGCATCTACGATGCGCAAAGGTGAGATGATGTTCCAAATTCTGCGCGAACGTGCAGATGAAGGTTGGGAAATCTCAGGTGATGGTGTGTTAGAAGTCTTGCAAGACGGTTTTGGTTTCTTACGTTCACCGGAGGCAAACTATCTCGCCGGTCCGGATGACATCTACGTTTCACCTGAAATGATCCGTAAGCATTCATTACGCACAGGAGATACGATCCACGGTTTAATCAAAGCTCCGGAAGAAACAGAGCGTTATTTTGCCCTGACTGAAACGCGCAAGATTAATTTTGAAGCACCAGAGAAAGCCAAGCATAAGATTGCATTCGATAATTTGACGCCACTGTACCCTGATGAGCGTCTGAAGATGGAAGTCGAAGACCCAACAGTTAAAGATCGTTCTGCTCGTATCATCGATTTGGTTGCCCCAATCGGTAAAGGCCAGCGTTCCTTGATCGTGGCACCGCCACGCACTGGTAAAACTGTTTTATTACAGAATATCGCCAACAGCATCGAAAAGAACCACCCTGAGTGCTATCTGATCGTCTTGCTGATAGATGAGCGCCCAGAAGAAGTTACAGACATGCAGCGTTCTGTAAAAGGCGAGGTTGTGTCGTCGACCTTTGATGAGCCAGCAACACGCCACGTGGCCGTATCCGAAATGGTTATCGAAAAAGCCAAACGTTTGGTTGAACACAAGCGCGACGTTGTTATTTTACTTGATTCAATCACGCGTTTGGGCCGTGCGTTTAACACGGTTGTCCCATCATCTGGTAAGGTATTGACTGGTGGTGTGGATGCGAATGCGCTTCAGCGTCCTAAACGCTTTTTTGGTGCAGCACGTAACATCGAAGAGGGCGGGTCACTTACCATCATCGCGACAGCCCTGATCGACACCGGTAGCCGTATGGATGAAGTGATCTTTGAAGAATTCAAAGGGACTGGTAACTCCGAGATTGTTCTGGATCGTAAGATTTCAGACAAACGTGTCTTCCCAGCGATCGACATCCAGAAATCTGGTACACGTAAAGAAGACCTGCTGATCGACAAAGTTGATTTGCAGAAAACCTTTGTGTTGCGTCGTATTTTGAACCCGATGGGTACCACAGATGCTGTTGAGTTCCTGATTTCTAAGCTGAAACAGACCAAATCCAATGCGGACTTCTTTGATTCAATGAACACGTAACTTATTGTTCATTAACAATGGGTTAGATAGATGAATACAATTTTTGCCCTTGCCAGTGCTCAAGGTCGCGCTGGAGTTTCCGTTATCCGGCTTTCTGGGCCGGATGCTAAGAAAGTTGTGGCGAAATTCGTCTCTAACTTGCCTAAAGACCGCGTTGCTGGATTGCGTATTCTCACTGACGGAACTGGTGAACCGCTCGATCATGCGCTTGTACTATGTTTTGACGGTCCACGTAGTTTTACAGGCGAAGACGTTGTTGAGTTGCACCTGCACGGCAGTATTGCTGTTGTTCAATCTGTGTTACGGGTCTTGGGTGACAGTGGTCTGGCGCGTTTAGCCGAGCCAGGTGAATTTACTAGGCGGGCATTGGAAAACGGTCGGATGGATCTGGCTCAAGTTGAAGGCCTCGCAGACTTAATTGAGTCCGAAACTGAGACGCAACGCAAACAAGCTTTACGTGTGGTGACAGGTCACTTAGGCGCTTTGGTAGAGCAATGGCGCTCATCTTTGATCCGCGCGGCCGCGTTAATTGAAGCGACGATTGATTTCGTGGACGAGGATGTGCCCGTCGATGTGACGCCTGAAGTTCGTGAATTGTTAATAGGTGTAAAATCGGACCTGATTAGTGAAATCGCAGGCAGTAAAGTTGCTGAACGTATTCGAGTTGGTTTCGAAGTTGCAATTGTCGGTGCCCCTAATGTAGGTAAATCAACGCTTCTTAATGCAATGGCCGGTCGTGATGCTGCGATTACCTCTGATATCGCCGGTACAACGCGTGACGTGATCGAGGTGCGCATGGATCTGATGGGTCTGCCGGTCACGATTCTTGACACCGCAGGATTACGCGATGGTCAAGACAAAATCGAAGTAATTGGTATTAACCGAGCATTGGAACGAGCACGGAATGCGGATCTTCGGGTGTTTTTGGCTGGGGATAACGAAGTGTTACCACTCGCCCAGCAACCCGATGATATTCGTTTAACCCCAAAGGCCGACATTACCGGATCAGGTGTTTCAGGTATTACGGGGCAGGGTGTGTCTGAACTTTTGAATAATATCCAAAGAGTATTGGAACAACGGTCATCTCAAGCCGGTCTTGCAACACATGAACGTCACCGAATTGCGATGCAATCTACGTTGACCGTTCTGGATGTGGTGTTACCACTCGTTGACTTGGGTCCTGAACATTATGATATTGCAGCAGAAGAACTGCGTTCTGCAATCCGCTCGCTCGAAGCGCTGGTAGGTCGAATTGACGTTGAAAATCTACTAGATGAAATTTTTTCCAGCTTTTGTCTGGGCAAGTGATGGAGTGTTTCACGTGAAACATTTTGATGTACTCGTAATTGGTGGCGGTCATGCTGGATCGGAAGCTGCACATGCCGCTGCACGTCTTGGCGCGCAAACAGCTTTGGTAACGATGACGCGTGACGGTATTGGTGTGATGTCCTGTAACCCCGCTATTGGTGGTTTGGGAAAAGGGCACTTGGTACGCGAAATTGATGCACTTGATGGTGTTATGGGCCGTGTTTCTGACTTAGCAGGGATTCAGTTCCGTTTACTAAATCGGAAAAAAGGACCGGCAGTTCAGGGGCCACGAACCCAAGCAGATCGTAAAATATATCAACAATCGATGCTTACTGAGACTGAAAAACGCGAAAACCTATCCATCGTTATTGGCGAGGTTACCGACTTCTTAATGTCTGGCGATACCGTCATTGGTGTACAACTAGCTGACGGGACCGAGATCAAAGCCAAGCGGGTTATCCTAACGACGGGTACCTTTCTTCGCGGTGTCATTCACATCGGTGATGTTTCGTATTCTGGTGGACGGATGGGAGATAAGGCGTCGGTCAAGTTGGCTAAACGCATCGATTCATTTGAATTACCACTGGGCCGATTGAAAACCGGTACGCCACCGCGGTTAGATGGGCGTACAATCAAATGGGATTTACTTGAATCGCAAGCAGGGGACGACGATCCTGCACTGTTTTCCTTTATGTCGAGTAAGGTGTCTGCACGTCAAATTTCGTGTGGCATGACTTATACGAATGAAAAAACGCACGATATAATTCGCGAAAACCTTGAAAAGTCTGCCATGTATGGCGGTCATATTGATGGTGTTGGTCCGCGCTATTGTCCTTCTATCGAAGATAAGATCGTAAGATTTGGCGAAAAGGACAGCCATTTGGTGTTCTTGGAACCAGAAGGTTTAGATGACTACACGGTGTATCCAAATGGAATTTCAACATCGTTGCCTGAATCTGTTCAGGAAGATTATGTAAAATCGATTTATGGATTGGATGATGTTAAAATTCTGCAACCGGGTTATGCGATTGAATATGACTATATCGACCCGCGGGTTCTTGACGATACTCTCGCGTTACCAACGGTAAACGGACTTTATCTTGCGGGTCAGATCAACGGAACCACAGGATATGAGGAAGCAGCGGCCCAAGGTATTGTAGCAGGCTTCAACGCAGCCCTCTCAGCGCTCGGTCGCGATGCGGTCCACTTTAGCCGCAGTGAGAGCTATATTGGCGTGATGATTGACGATTTGACGACCCGTGGCGTTACAGAGCCATACCGGATGTTTACATCTCGTGCTGAGTTCCGCCTGTCGCTTCGTGCAGACAATGCTGATCAACGTTTGACACCGCTGGCTAAGGAGTTAGGCGCGGCTTCTGATGAACGTATCAAGTCCTTTGATTTAAAGATGGAGCGTTTGGCTAAAGGATATGAGGTTATTCGAAGTGAGACCTTTACGCCGAAGGAGGCGCAATCAGCAGGAATTGAAGTTAGCCAGGATGGTTCGCGTCGCACAGCCTACCAAATATTAGCTTTTCCAAACGTCAAGTTTAAGAACCTACTGCCATTGATGCCTAAGCTCGCTGAACTGGACGTCGAAACGCAATTGCAGTTGGAGCGCGAGGCGACATATGCAAGCTTCTTGTCACGTCAGCAGCGCGACATTGATCGTATTACGAAGGATGAAGCTCACAAAATTCCGGCAGCGTTTGATTATACACCTATCGATGGGCTCTCTAACGAATTAAAAGCAAAGTTGTTGATGGTTCGTCCATCTACCTTGGCTCAAGCAGGGCGAATTGATGGGATGACACCTGCAGCGCTCGCATTATTGCTGGCGAAAATTAAGCAATTTGAAAAGAAGTCAGCATGAACACTCCAATCTGGCTAAAGACGGATGTTTCACGTGAAACATTTGAAAAGTTGGAAGCCTATGTGGCTTTGATTGAGAAATGGAACCCAAAGATCAATTTGGTTTCAAAACCCAGCTTACCTGAAGTTTGGGATCGTCATATTTGGGATTCGGCCCAGCTTTTTGATATTGATGTTGAAGGTTTAACTTGGGCCGACTTTGGTAGTGGTGGTGGTTTACCAGGCATTGTTTTGGCTATTTTCGCAAAAGAACACCGACCGGATATGCAATTTCATCTTGTTGAAAGCGACCAACGCAAGTGTGCGTTCCTTCGTAATGCCACACGTGAGATTGGTCTGAATGTTAAGGTTCACGCTGAACGTATCGAATTACTTGATCCCATCGGGGCAAATGTCATTTCAGCACGGGCGCTAACCGATTTGAATGGTCTGCTTGAGTTTGTGGAGCGACACTCCGCTGAAAATGGCATAGCGATCCTGCCAAAGGGGGAGACCTGGGAAAAAGAAATTTTACAGGCTCAAGAAAACTGGTCGTTTGAGTACGAAGAAATTACAAGTAAGACAAATAATAACGCTGCTATCCTAAAGATTAAGGAATTTGCTCGTGTCTGATCTGATGCGCCCAGATGGGCCTAAAATTATTGCTGTAGCGAATCAAAAGGGTGGAGTTGGAAAAACTACGACAACGATTAATCTCTCCGCTGCGCTGGCTGAAGCGGGGTATCGTGTTTTGGTGGTTGATTTGGACCCACAAGGAAATGCGTCCACGGGTTTGGGTATCGAACAAAGCGATCGTGAGTTTACGACTTATGAACTTTTGCTCGAGGATATTGACCTGAAGGACATTATTCAGTCGTCCACAATTGAAAATTTGGCAATTATTCCTGCAACTGTTGATTTAAGTTCTGCCGACCTTGAGCTTGTTTCGAACGAAAAACGCAGTTTCTTACTGCGTGACGCATTGCGCCAAACTCAGATAGATGAATTTGAATTTGATTTCATTCTTATCGATTGTCCGCCGTCTTTGAATCTTTTGACTGTAAACGCTATGATTGCTGCGAACACAGTTTTGGTACCACTTCAAAGCGAATTTTTCGCGCTTGAAGGGCTTTCTCAGCTGATGTTGACCATCCGCGAAGTTCGTCAAGCAGGAAACAGGGATCTTCGGATCGAAGGCGTTGTGCTGACGATGTACGATAAGCGTAACAATCTTTCACAGCAGGTTGAGCAGGATGCGCGGGATAATTTGGGTGATTTGATTTTTAAAACAGTCATTCCAAGGAATGTGCGTTTGAGCGAGGCACCATCCTTTGCGATGCCCGTTTTAACGTACGACTCGACGTCCAAAGGCGCACTTGCATATCGTGAGCTGGCGCAAGAATTGATTGAAAAGAACAAATTATAACCAAGGATTGGGGTGTAAAATGGCTTCAGGTAGAGACAATAAACGCGGGCTTGGGCGTGGGCTTTCAGCTTTGATGGCCGATGTAACAGAGGCAGTAACGCCTGTAGCTGGCAGTTCTGTTGCCGAAAAAATTGTTCCAATTGAGAAAATCGAAGCCAATCCTGATCAGCCACGTAAACAATTTGCTCAGGGCGATATGGATGATTTAGCTGCATCCATCAAAGAAAAGGGTGTTATCCAACCTTTGATAGTGCGGGTTCTAGACAATGGTCACTACCAGATTGTAGCGGGTGAACGCCGCTGGCGCGCCTCTCAAATTGCGAAACTGCATGAGCTTCCTGTTGTTGTGCGTCAGTTTTCGGATGCTGAAGTTCTAGAAGTTGCGATCATTGAAAACATTCAGCGAGCTGATCTTAATCCGATGGAAGAAGCTGTGGGTTATCGTCAGTTGATGGATCGCTTTGGGCATACTCAAGAAAAGATGGCCGAGGCATTGGGTAAAAGCCGTAGCCACATCGCCAACTTGCTCCGTCTATTGAACTTGCCAGCAGATGTAATCGAACTTGTCCGCAATGGCGATTTGTCTTCGGGTCACGCACGTGCGTTGGTCCCAGCAGAGAATGCATCTGAATTGGCTAAACTTGTTGTCAAGGGCGGCCTGAGTGTTCGCGCGACTGAGGCGCTCGTAAAGTCGTCCACAGTTGAAGGTGGCGCAAATGGCAAGGGAAGCACGAAAGCTGGCAAGCTGGCAAAGGATGCCGATACCAAAGCTCTAGAAGGTGATTTAACGAGCGGTCTCAAGATGAAGGTTTTGTTGAATCACAAACCGGGATCCGAGAAGGGTCAAATGGTCATTAATTACGGCTCTCTCGACGATCTCGATGAGCTGTGTCGTAGGCTGGGTGGGGCCTAAGCTTCTAAGAGACGCCTTAAAACAGCGTTTAAAATCATAAAGCCTTGATCTGAAACGATAATTCTGTCTTTTTGGTTGTGAATAAGATTTAAATCAATTAACTCATTTAGAGCGTTTTGGTCAATGTTTCGGCCCAAAAGGTTAAAAAACCGTTTTGGATCGATGCCTTCCTTCAATCGAAGGCCCATTAGCAAAAGTTCGCTTGCCTGATCTTCGCGGGCCAGTGGCTCGCGGGGTTTTTCAGTTTGTCCTGCCAATGCGGCACTAAGCCAGCGTTTTGGATTGCTATAACATTCGGTTGCTGTGCGTTGCCCGTTGATGGTTAAACGACCATGCGCACCGGGGCCAATACCAACGTAATCACCGTAGCGCCAGTAAACAAGGTTGTGGCGTGATTGCGCGCCATCACGTGCGTGGTTGGACACTTCATAGGATGGCATTCCCGCCTCTCCACACAAGTCTTGTGTGGCTTCGTACATATCCGCGCCAAGGTCGTCACTCGGAAGGCCGGCCAGTTTTCCCGCGTTGTAACGATCGCCGAAAGCGGTGCCTTGCTCGATTGTCAGTTGATAAAGTGAAAGATGATCAATCGCCATATTAAGAGCCTGCTTTAGCTCTGATGTCCAATCATCTAGTGTTTGTTTTTGACGCCCATAGATCAGGTCAAAACTCACCCGATCAAAGGTGGTGCGTGCTACGTCGAATGCAGTGCGCGCTTCGGCAACGGTGTGGATGCGACCTAACCGCCGCAGGTCTTCGTCATTAAGGGCCTGAACACCCATGGAGATACGGTTTATGCCTGCCTGACGGAAGGCGGAGAAGCGACCCGCTTCAACAGAACCGGGGTTGGCTTCAAGGGTTGTTTCAAGATCGTTTGCTGTGGGCCAGAGACGGTAGATTTCCGACATGATGTCTGCCACCACGTCTGGTTCCATTAAGCTGGGTGTGCCGCCGCCAAAAAATACGCTTCGCAGGACCCGGCCCTTGGTTTCGCAGGCGGCGCGGCGCAGTTCGGCCATATAACCGTCACGCCATGCGGAATGATCGATGCTGCGCGAAACATGACTGTTAAAATCGCAATAGGGGCATTTGGCGGCACAGAACGGCCAGTGAATGTAGAGCCCAAAGCCACCTTGTTCCCAATCTTCAGCCAAAACAGCCAGCAATCAATTTTTCAAATGCTCGGGCGCGGTGGCTGATCAAATTCTTTGCGTCATGATCCATTTCCGCAAAGGTAATGTCGTGGCCATTTGGCATAAACATTGGATCATATCCGTGACCCTGTTTACCGCGCATTGGCCAAACAAGTGTGCCTTCAACGGTGCCTTCAAACACTTCGTCATGCCCATCTGGCCATGCTAAAACTAAAGTCGAGCAGAAGCGAGCGGTGCGTGGGTGCGCGGCGTTACGTTCTTCTAAAAGGTTGTGCGTTTTGGTCATCGCCATGATGAAATCACGACCATTTGGCGTTTCTGCCCAATCAGCAGTGTAGACTCCGGGAGCACCATCAAGCCCATCAACTTGAATGCCAGAATCATCTGATAGCGCGGGAAGTCCCGTGGCTTTAACGGCAGCGTGGGCCTTGATCCGTGCGTTTCCAACAAAGGTGTTTTCTGTTTCTTCTGGCTCTGCCAAATTCAACTCGGCCGCGCCAGTGATAGACACCCCAAGAGGTTGAAATAGCTGATGCATTTCTTCCAATTTGCCTGCGTTATGTGTTGCAACCAACAGGCGGTCCAGGGTGAATTTACGGCTCATCTGGTGGCGGCTTTCGCAGCTTCGACCAATTCGCCGACACCTTTTTCGGCAAGGTCCATCAGTTCGTTGAGCTGTGTACGTGAGAATAGGGAACCTTCAGCGCTCATCTGTACTTCGATCAGTTTTTTCGAACCGGTCATGATGAAGTTGCCATCTACGCCAGCTTCTGAGTCCTCAGGGTAATCCAAATCAAGAACCGGTTGTCCGGCGTAGATACCACAGCTAACAGCAGCCACTGGATCGACCAATGGATCGCTAATTACATCGCCGGCCTTAATCAATTTATTCACAGCCAAACGCAATGCGATCCAGCCACCTGTGATAGATGCACAACGTGTTCCGCCGTCAGCTTGTAAAACATCACAGTCGATCGTGATTTGACGTTCGCCCAAGGCAACGCGGTCGACACCTGCGCGCAATGATCGGCCAATGAGGCGTTGGATTTCAACGGTACGGCCACCTTGTTTGCCAGAAGCAGCTTCGCGGCGCATCCGTGTGTTGGTGGCGCGTGGCAACATGCCGTATTCGGCCGTGACCCACCCAAGTCCAGATCCTTTAATAAAGGATGGCACACGTGGGTCAATTGATGCGGTGCACAGCACATGTGTGTCGCCCATTTTGATCAGGGCGGACCCTTCAGCATGTTTGGTAAAGCCAGTTTCGATTGAAACTTCGCGCATTTGATCGAGGGCACGTCCTGAAGGTCGCATGGGATATCCTTTTTAAGTTGTTTGTTGGATACCGCCCCCCACCCCCTTTGTGCAACCCTGATTGACCTTTGTTCGCGGTGCTCTTTAATGGTGCGGCGCTAATGGTGCTGCGTTAAAGGTGGATGATGACGGATAAACCAAAGATCCTTGATGATATGAACGATCGCTCACGCGAGGTTTTTCGCCGTGTGGTTGAGGGATATTTGCACAACGGTGATCCCGTGGGATCACGCACGCTTACTCGTGACTTTAACGAAAAGATCAGTGCAGCCACCATTCGCAATGTTATGCAGGATCTTGAGTATATGGGGTTGCTAGACAGTCCTCACGTCAGTGCAGGGCGTGTTCCAACCCAAGCGGGCTTAAGGATGTTTGTTGACGGCTTGATGGAAGTTGGTATTCCCGACGAAACCGACCGCGAAAAGATCGATGCAACGATGGGGCGCAACGAAAACGATGTAGGTGGATTGCTTGACCGCGTGGGAGCCGCACTGTCTGGTGTGACGCAAGGTGCATCGCTGGTTTTAACACCAAAACACGAAGCCCCGATTAAGCACATCGAATTTGTCTCGCTGGCGATTGACCGCGCCTTGGTCGTTTTGGTTTTTGCTGATGGGCACGTTGAGAACCGCCTGTTCACACCGCCCCCAGGGCTCACACCCAGCTCAATGCGCGAGGCGGCCAATTTTCTGAATTCACTGATAGAAGGGCGAACTCTTAGTGATGTGCGCGGTGTTATTCAAAAAGAGATATCAAATCGGCGCCAAGAAATTGATGTACTAGCCCGCAGTTTAGTCGACAGTGGGTTAGCTGTTTGGGAGGCTGAAGGAGAGCGTAGCGAGCGCTTGATCGTACGTGGTCGTTCGAACTTGCTCGAATCCAGTGCTGAGGAACATGATCTTGAACGCATTCGAAACCTGTTTGATGACCTTGAACGCAAGCGCGATATCTCTGAGTTCCTTGAATTAACCGAGGATGGCGATGGTGTTCGCATTTTTATTGGCTCTGAGAACAAACTTTTTTCACTTTCGGGTTCCTCTTTGGTGGTTTCCCCTTATATGAACGCTGATCGTAAGATTATTGGTGCCGTTGGCGTCATTGGTCCGACGAGACTGAATTATGGACGTATCGTGCCGATTGTAGATTACACGGCCCAACTGGTTGGGAAATTACTTTCAGACCGGAGCTAGAGGTGGATTATGGCTGAGCCAATGAATAACGATTTTCTTGATGATATCGAGGACATGGAAGCGGAAGAATTCGCTGATGAAATGGAAGAAATCACAGATGAAGCTCTGGAGCTAGATGAGCTTCGCGCGGAACGTGATGATTATAAAGACCGCTTTATGCGTGCTTTGGCTGATGCCGAAAATGCGCGCAAACGTTCGGATAAAGATCGTCGTGAGGCAGAGAACTATGGTGGCTCAAAATTGGCTCGCGATATGCTGCCGGTTTATGACAACATGAAGCGTGCGCTTGATACGATCACCGATGAGCAACGCGAAGTTGCTGGCCCGTTATTGGAAGGTATCGAGCTGACAATGCGCGAGCTTTTGAGCGTGTTCAAAAAGCATGGTATTGAGGTTATTACGCCAGCTGTGGGCGACAAATTTGATCCTCAGGTTCACCAAGCGATGTTTGAGGCACCTGTGCCAGCAACAGTTGCTGGTGACATCATTCAGGTCGCCGCTGAGGGCTTTATGCTGCACGATCGTTTGTTACGTCCTGCACAGGTTGGCGTGTCGTCTACACCTGCTGGCTAAATTAGTTAGTGACTACAAATTCCAAAGGGGGCGGTCAGTTTTTGGCCGCCTCTTTCAGTTTGTAGATCAGGTCGAGCGCTTGTTTTGGTGACAACTCGTCTGGAAGAATATCGCCTAGTAAATCTAACGCTGGAGAGGCCTCAACCTTAATCGGTACAGGGGGTGGCGTGCTGGCGAAAAGTGGCAGATCGTCGATCAGTGTCTTTTGTGTTGTCCCACCTTCACGTTCACCTTTTTCCAAGGCTTCCAGCACCACACGTGCGCGCGCGATTACAGCATCTGGCAGACCAGCCAGCTTTGCCACCTGAACACCATAAGACCGATCGGCAGCGCCTTTTTTAACTTCGTGCAAGAAAACAACGTCACCATCGAATTCTTTAACCGCAACAGTAGCGTTATCTACCCCAACCAACTTGCCCGAAAGCGCAGTCATTTCGTGATAGTGCGTAGCGAATAACGCGCGTGATTGGTTAACGTCGTGCAGGTGCTCTAGTGTGGCCCATGCGATTGATAGGCCGTCATAGGTAGCAGTACCGCGTCCAATTTCATCCAAGATCACCAATGCATGGTCGTCCGCTTGGTTTAGGATAGCGGCGGTCTCTACCATTTCGACCATAAATGTGGATCGCCCACGCGCCAGATCGTCAGAAGCACCCACGCGGCTGAACAATTGGCTGATCATGCCAATATGTGCAGAAGTGGCGGGTACATAGCTGCCCATTTGTGCCAGAAGGGCAATCAGTGCGTTTTGACGTAAGAATGTCGATTTACCAGCCATGTTGGGACCGGTTAGCAGCCAGATGTTTGAAGTGTCCGTCGCTGACAGATCGCAGTCATTGGCGATGAACGGTTGGCCAGATTGATCACGCAAAGCCTTTTCCACAACGGGATGGCGCCCAGCGATAATGTTGAACGCACGCGAGGTATCGACAGTTGGCTTGCACCAGTCTTGGGCACGGGCGAGTTGGGCCAAACTGGTGGCCAAATCGATTTCTGCCAAGCCGCGGGCGGTCTGTGTGATCAGCGCTGCACTGTCCAGAATGGTGCGCTTTAGAATTTCATAGAGACGCTTTTCGATCTCAAGGGCGCGGTTGCCAGCGTTGAGGATCTTCGTCTCCATCTCCGACAATTCAATAGTGGTAAAGCGCACTTGATTGGCAGTGGTTTGACGGTGAATGAATGTTTCGTTTAGAGGCGGCGATAGCATTCTATCCGCATGCGTCGCAGTAGTTTCGATGAAATAGCCTAAGACGTTATTGTGTTTGATTTTCAACGTTGAAATACCCGTTTGCTTGGCAAATTCTTTTTGCATCTGCGCGATCACACTACGCCCTTCATCACGTAGTTTGCGGGCCTCATCGAGGTCTTCGTCATATTCGGGGGCGATGAAACCGCCATCACGAGCCAAAAGTGGCGGCTCTGCAATCAGTGCTTGATCTAGTAATCCAACCAAATCGTCATGCCCTGTCAGGCTTTGTAGCGCGCTAGACAATAGTTTTGGCGCGTCGCCAAGACCGTTTGATGCAATCAAACTTGCCTCAGCCAAACCATTGCGGATGGCGGTCAGATCACGGGGGCCGCCACGATCTAAGGATAGGCGCGACAGGGCGCGGTCCAAATCGGGAACTTGGCGCAGTTTTTCACGCACATCTTTGGTAATCTGTGTGTTTTCTACTACGTGTGATACGGCATTCAATCTGTCCGAAACTGTCTCTAACAAACGCGAAGGTGCAGAAAGTCTTCGCTCAAGAAGGCGTGCGCCACCTGCGGTGACGGTGGTGTCAATCACAGCAAGTAATGATCCGGCACGTCCACCTGACAAGGCTTGGGTCAGCTCCAGATTACGCCTAGTGGCGGCGTCGATCTGAACGGTTTTATTATGCTGTTCCTGCTGTGGGGGCTGTAATAGAGGCAATTTACCCTTTTGAGTAATATTTAGGTACTCAACAATGGCGCCCATCGCAGCAATTTCGGCTCGATCGAAGTTACCATAGGCGTCCAAAGTGCTGACGCCGAACAGATCACAAAGGCGCTTTTCTCCAGACGTGCTGTCAAAAGAAGATCCTGACAATCCCGTCAATGAAATTCCAAATTCAGTTGCTAACTGGTGTAAATCGTTCTCTAGTGCCTGTGGGACTATCAACTCGGACGGGGACAAGCGGGCGAGTTCAGGACCCAACCGCGTTTGGTTCGCCTTCATCGCGTTGAACGTACCAGTGGAAATATCGACCCATGCAATAGCAGCTTGATCGCGAACCTCAACAAACGCTGCGAGATAATTGTGGCTGCGTGCGTTCAGCAAGCTGTCTTCTGTCAAGGTGCCTGGGGTGACAAGACGCACAACATCGCGTTTTACGATTGATTTATAGCCACGTTTCTTTGCTTCAGCAGGACTTTCCAGCTGCTCGCAAACGCCAACGCGATATCCTTTGCGTATGAGGGTCAGCAGATACCCTTCGGCCGCATGCACAGGCACGCCGCACATGGGAATGTCATTGCCCTCATGTTTGCCGCGTTTGGTCAGAGCGATGTCTAAGCTTTCAGCTGCGGCAACGGCATCATCAAAAAACATTTCATAGAAATCGCCCATACGATAAAACAGCAAAGCATCAGGATGCGCGGCTTTTATCTCTAGATACTGGGCCATCATTGGTGTGACGGTCATATTTTGTCCCCCGACAAGTGTTAGCTGACCTTACAAAGACGGACGAGGTGGGAAAACCCGTAAAGTGCTTAACCATTGAGGGTCTCAGATCTCTCGTTTACGGTTAAATCTCTAATGGGAGGAAAATGCACAATGTCAAAGACTAAAGTCACCGATGAAGAGGCGTTGGCCTTTCACTTAGAACCAACACCTGGAAAATTTGAAATCACGGCCACTGTTCCAATGACCACGCAACGGGACTTGTCTTTGGCCTATTCTCCAGGCGTTGCGGTGCCTTGCTTGGCGATCGCCGAGAATCCTGGTTTGGCCTATGACTTTACGAACAAAGGGAACCTTGTTGCGGTTATTTCCAATGGTACTGCTGTGCTAGGTTTGGGTAATTTGGGTGCATTAGGATCGAAGCCCGTGATGGAAGGCAAAGCGGTTCTATTTAAGCGCTTTGCTGATGTGAACAGCATCGACATCGAATTGGACACAGAGGATCCAGATGAATTTTGCAAAGCTGTAAAGCTGATGGGCCCAACATTTGGTGGTATCAACCTTGAGGACATCAAAGCGCCAGAGTGCTTTATCATCGAACAGCGTTTGAAAGAGGAAATGGACATTCCTGTTTTTCATGATGATCAGCATGGCACGGCAGTCATTTGTGCAGCAGGCCTAATCAATGCGCTGCATTTGTCTGGTAAAAAAATCGAAGACGTCAAAATTGTGCTTAATGGTGCGGGTGCTGCTGGGATTGCATGCCTTGAATTGTTGAAGTCCATGGGTGCGAAAAACGAAAACTGCATCATGTGCGATACCAAAGGTGTGATTTATCAAGGTCGCACAGAGGGTATGAACCAATGGAAGTCAGCACATGCGGTGATCACAGACGCACGCACATTGGACGAGGCGATGAAAGGTTGTGATGTTTTCCTAGGTGTTTCCGCGAAAGGAGCCGTAACCCCGTCGATGGTCGCCAGCATGGCGGAAAATCCTGTTATCTTTGCGATGGCGAACCCTGATCCTGAGATCACACCGGAAGAGGCCCATGAAGTCCGGGTTGATGCCATCGTTGCCACAGGGCGCAGTGACTATCCAAACCAAGTGAACAATGTTTTGGGCTTTCCATACTTGTTCCGCGGCGCATTGGACATTCACGCCCGTGCAATTAACGATGAGATGAAAATTGCTTGCGCTCACGCCCTTGCCCAACTGGCCCGCGAGGAGGTGCCGGATGAAGTTGCATTGGCCTATGGAAAAAACCTTACGTTTGGACGTGACTATATCATCCCAACGCCGTTTGATCCGAGATTGATCCACCGTATTCCACCAGCTGTTGCTAAGGCCGGAATGGACACCGGTGTGGCGCGTCGCCCGATTATTGATATCGAAGCATATGAAGTTTCGCTAAAATCCCGTATGGATCCAACGGCAAGCATCTTGCGGGGCCTAAACATTCGTGCGCGTACGGCTCAAGCACGGATGATTTTTGCAGAAGGCGATGATCCGCGTGTGTTGCGCGCAGCAGTGAATTATCAGCGTTCTGGTCTGGGCAAGGCATTGGTTGTGGGTCGTGCGTCTGATGTAAAAGCCAAGCTTGAAGAAGCGGGGCTCGCAGATGCCACGCGTGAATTAGAAGTGGTCAATGCTGCCAATACACCTCATTTAGAAACTTATAAAAGCTTTTTGTATGATCGCTTGCAGCGCAAAGGTTTTGATCGCTCAGATATCCACCGCTTGGCCTCACGGGATCGCCATGTTTTCTCGGCATTGATGTTGGCGCATGGTCATGGCGATGGATTAGTTACGGGTGTGACGCGCAAATCTGCGCATATTTTGGAACGCATCAATCACGTGTTTGATGCGGATGCAGCTCATGGTGCTGCGGGTATTACCGCGATTCTTCACAAGGGAAAGATTGTGTTAATTGCGGACACTTTGGTTCATGAATGGCCTGACGAAAGTGATCTAGCTACAATTGCAGAACGCGCTGTTGTTGTTGCGCGCGATATGGGACTTGAGCCACGAGTGGCTTTTGTCAGCTTCTCAACCTTTGGATACCCCATTTCTGAGAGGGCAGAGAAAATGCACCTCGCGCCAAGGGTACTCGATGAGAGGGGTGTTGATTTTGAATACGAGGGTGAAATGACCGTGGATGTGGCGCTGAATGCGGAGTCGCAAAAACAGTATCCGTTTTCACGCTTAACGGGCCCTGCTAACATTTTAGTGGTTCCTGCACGTCACTCTGCCAGCATCTCCGTTAAATTGATGCAAGAAATGGGCGATGCGACTGTGATTGGGCCAATCCTTGCTGGTGTCGATGAGTCCATTCAGGTTTGTTCAACGTCAGCGACAGCTAATGATATTTTGAACATGGCAATTTTGGCCGCATGTAAGGTTGGCTAATGACGATCTACAACCTTGGCTCAGTTAACATCGACATGGTTTATCAGGTGCCGCATTTGCCGGCACCTGGCGAAACTTTGGCTGCAAAATCCTATTCTCAGGGTCTGGGTGGCAAAGGCGCAAATATGTCTGTGGCAGCTGCTCGAGCAGGTGCACGTACACGTCACATTGGGGCAGTTGGAACCGATGGGCGCTGGGCCATTGAACGCCTTTTAGAATACGGCGTCGATGTGGGTCACATCACTGAGGTTTCAGAGGTTACAGGTCACGCAATTATCAGCGTTGATGATAGTGCTGAAAACTCGATCTTGTTGTGGCCCGGCGCAAATTACCGACTTGAAGTGGATCAAATCGGTGCCGCATTGGCTGAGGCTGATACTGGCGACACTTTGTTGATGCAGAACGAAACGACGGGTCAATTGGTTGCTGCGCAAATAGCCAAGGACCTGGGGTTTAACATCGTCTATGCCGCTGCGCCGTTTGAGGCTGATGAAGTCAAGATGTTGCTTCCATATATTGATTTGTTATTCTTGAACGAAATCGAGGCAGGACAACTTGAAACAGCGATTGGGAAGTCAATAAATGCCCTGGAAGTTCCAAATGTCATTGTAACCTTGGGCGCTGACGGATGTCGTTGGTATGCGAACTCCCTAAGTTTAGAGACTGATTTTGACGCAATTAAAGTCGAACCAATTGATACCACTGGGGCTGGTGATACGTTCACCGGTTATGTGGTTGCTGGCTTGGATCGCGGTATGGCAATGGCGCAGGCGATCAAATTGGCGACCCAAGCCAGTGCTTTAATGGTTACACGGCTTGGGACGGCAGACGTTATTCCTGATCTCAAAGATATTCAGGATGCGAAGTTAGGTTAGTGACCAAGAAATGGAGCTGCGGTGCCCCACAGCTTTTCAATACGTTGATCGCGGCCGCATGCATTGCGGTAGGCCTTGTATGCTTTTGATTGCTTTTTTGGGCCAAAGCGTGTCAGCACAATCTTGCTACCCTTATAGTAGTCCTGATGTGAGGCATCGGCTGCGTAGAACGGGAATGAACCCAGGATATGGGTTACAACCTTTTGCCCAAGATCGCTAGCAGCCTGCACTTTGGCCTTCTCAGCCGCTGCTTTTTGATCTGGGCCCTCTGCAAAGATTGCTGTCGCATAGCTTTGACCGCGATCACAAAACTGACCGCCAGCATCGGTTGGATCCACTGAGCGGAAAAAATTGCTTAGTATTTCATCTCGTGAAACAATATTTGGATCAAATGTAATTTGAACAGCTTCATAGTGCCCAGTTCCGCCACGTACGACTTGTTTGTATGTAGGGTTAGCCACCTTACCGCCAGTAAAACCTGAAATGGCCTCTTTTACACCGTCGACGCTTTCGAAATCGGATTCAACACACCAAAAGCATCCCCCGGCAACGGTAAGTGTTTCAGTATCTGCCTGAGCGGTTTGGACTTGTGCAATCAGTCCTACGGTGGCGACTAGTGCAAGGGCAGTTGTTTTAGCTGAGCGTGTAAATTCCATTTCAGTCTCCTTTGCATCCTAGTTCACCATCTGGAGCGGGTTCTGCAAGTGTCGAGCATTTGATGTAACGCAGAGGTGAGAGAGGTTTCATATTGGCACCGTGAATCTACAGGCCTAAGGTGCCTCAAACTGGGGAGAGTTATGGATCAAACGAAGCGCATCGCGATGTGGTCTGGGCCGCGAAATCTATCTACTGCCATGATGTATAGTTTTGGTGGCCGCAAGGATTCTACAGTTGTGGATGAACCGTTTTATGCCAGCTATTTGGCCAAAACTGGAATCGTTCACCCTATGAACAACGAGATATTGGGATCCCAATTCCAAGACCCTGATATAGTTGCCCGTCAACTTTTGGCACCAACTGACCGCCCCATTTTTTATCAAAAACATATGACCCAACACATGGTCAATGGCGTGCCGCGTGATTGGATGGCGGATGTCATTAACGTATTCCTGATCCGTCATCCCGCACGGGTTGTGGCTAGCTATGCGAAGAAACGCGAAGGACCGCAGCTGGAAGATATCGGGTTCCGCCAACAGGCTGAACTGTTCGATCACGTGATTGCGCTGGGCCAAACGCCGATTGTTATCGATTCACACGACATTCGCTACGACCCTGAAGGCATGATGCGCAAGCTGTGTGTTGCGGTGGGCCTGAAATGGGATGCTGATATGTTGCATTGGCCAAGTGGCGGCCACGCAAGTGATGGCGTCTGGGCGTCGCACTGGTATGGGGCCGTTCATCGCTCTACCGGTTTTGCGGATGCAGAGGACGAACTGCCTGTATTAGAGCCTGATTACGCAGAGGTAGCGGCGCAAGCCATGCCGTATTACGACAGGCTTGCGGCTGTAAAGTTGTAATTATTTTTTAAGGCGGCGATCGCGTGCCGCCAAAAGTTTTAGGCGTAGAGCGTTCAACTGAATGAATCCCGCTGCGTCTTTTTGATCATATGCGCCTGCGTCGTCTTCGAATGTCACGTGCGCTTCGGAATAAAGCGAGCGATCAGACCAACGGCCCACAGTGCGTGACAGACCTTTGTACAGTTTCACGCGGACGGTGCCGGTGACGTGCTCTTGGCTTTTGTCGATCATCGCTTGCATCATTTCACGCTCTGGGCTGAACCAGAAACCGTTATAAATCAGTTCTGCGTATTTTGGCATCAGCTCATCTTTAAGGTGCGCTGCGCCACGATCCAATGTGATGGATTCGATACCACGGTGTGCTTCGAGTAGGATCGTGCCGCCCGGCGTTTCATAGATGCCACGCGACTTCATGCCGACGAAACGGCCTTCAACCAGATCAAGACGGCCGATGCCGTGCTTGCCGCCAAGGCGGTTCAGTTCGGTTAAAACTGTTGCTGGTGACATTGCCACGCCGTTGATGGAAACCGCGTCGCCTTTTTCAAAACCGATTTCGATGTATTCAGCTTCGTCCGGTGCATCCTCTGGGGATACCGTGCGCTGGTACACGTATTCTGGTGCATCGACTGCTGGATCTTCGAGAACTTTACCCTCTGAAGATGTGTGCAACAGGTTTGCGTCAACGCTAAACGGTGCTTCGCCGCGTTTGTCTGTGGCGATTGGGATTTGGTTCTTTTCAGCAAAGTCGATCAGCTTGGTACGGCTGGATAGGTCCCACTCGCGCCAGGGTGCGATCACTTTGATGTCTGGGTTCAACGCGTATGCAGCCAATTCGAAACGAACCTGATCGTTGCCTTTGCCCGTCGCACCGTGTGCAATTGCGTCAGCACCGGTTTCTTCCGCGATTTCCACCAAACGTTTTGAGATCAACGGACGCGCGATGGATGTGCCCAGAAGGTAAAGACCTTCATAAACCGCGTTGGCGCGGAACATTGGGAATACAAAGTCACGCACAAACTCTTCGCGGACGTCTTCGATGTAGATGGACGAGGCACCCATCATTTCTGCTTTGGCGCGCGCTGGTTCCAGCTCTTCCCCTTGACCAAGGTCGGCGGTGAAGGTCACAACTTCGCAATCGTATTCGGTTTGCAGCCATTTCAGAATGATTGAGGTATCAAGGCCACCAGAGTAGGCGAGGACGACTTTTTTAGGCGCGGACATCTTAAATTTCCTTTGTCAGGTTCGCCGCGGGCGATAGCGCGTTTTGCAGCCAGAGGCAAGGACAGCAAGGCCGTTGACCCTTTGATTGCCTGTGCTTAGGTCTGATGTATCGTATTTGTTTAGGATAGTTTTATGGCCCCCGACATGTTTGTTGCCTCTGCCCGCGCCGCCACTACCAAAATGCGTAGCGTTTTTCCGGCGACCCCTTTGCTGCGTAGCGATCTTCTGTCTCAACGTTTTGGTGCAGATATTTGGCTTAAACGTGAAGACTTGAGTCCTGTTCGATCCTATAAACTGCGTGGTGCGTTTAATGCGATGCGCAAGGTTATTGGTTCTCATTCAGTGTTTGTTTGCGCTAGCGCGGGCAACCATGCGCAGGGCGTGGCCTTTATGTGTAGGCATTTTGGGGTAAAGGGCGTCGTGTTCATGCCTGTCACAACACCAGAGCAGAAGGTGATGAAAACACAGATGTTTGGTGGCACCCATGTTGAGATTCGGATGGTTGGTGACTACTTCGACGAGACGCTTAAAGCATCTCAGAAATATTGTTCTGAACAAAGTGCTTACTTCCTTTCACCTTTTGACGATGACGATGTTATTGAAGGGCAGGCAAGTGTTGCGGTTGAGATTGAAGAGCAGTTAGGGCGTGTTCCAGACCACATTGTTCTTCCAGTTGGTGGTGGTGGTTTGTCTGCGGGGGCGTTTAGTTATTTTGGTGATAATTGCGCCTATACTTTTGTTGAACCCACAGGTGCTCAAAGTCTGAAAATGGCTGTTGATTCCGGTGAACCAATGACCGTTTCTAATGTGGATACGTTTGTTGACGGTGCAGCGGTTGCGCGGATTGGAGAGCGTACTTTTGCACGGTTGAAGGGCATCGATGGATCAACTGTTTTACATCTGGATGAAGACCGTATTTGTACTACGATACTAGAAATGTTGAATGTTGAAGGAATCGTTCTTGAGCCAGCCGGAGCAATGTCGATTGAGGTGCTAAGTGAGATCTTAGATCAGATTAAAGGTAAGACAGTTGTCTGTGTTGCATCAGGTGGAAACTTTGACTTTGAGCGATTGCCAGAGGTTAAAGAAAGAGCGCAGCGATATTCGGGATTAAAAAAATATTTCATTTTGCGCCTTCCGCAACGCCCGGGTGCACTCAAAGATTTCTTGAATATTTTGGGCCCAGACGACAATATCTCGCGCTTTGAATACATGAAAAAGTCAGCACGAAATTTTGGGTCTGTTTTGATTGGGATCGAAACTTCTGACCCAAAGAATTTTGATGTTATGTGTAAGCTAATTGCCGAGGCTGGATTTACTTTGACAGACATAACCAATGACGAGGCTTTAACGCAGTTCGTCGTCTAGTATTCGTCCATGATTGCGCCAAGTAATTGATTGGTGAATTTAGACTTGGATATCTGAAAACAGCTGTGGATTTCTAGTAAGTTGATGACTTTCGGGTTGTCGTCGGCTGACAGATTTTCGCCTGTCAGGTAGAGCTCAGAAAGTGTTTGAAATCCAAGATTGTATTTGAGCAGCTTCTTGTAATTGGTAGCGAATTGCTACCTGAGTTTATTGAAAAGAAATTTTAGATGAAAAGATTGCAACAAGCCTGTCTAGTAAATCATTAGTTATGATTTCGACCACTGCAAGTACAGCGTGCGGTAGGCGTAATATCAAGCTAACTTTGATATGAGTTTTTGCCTTTGACATGATGCGCCTGCGTTGAGTAAGCGCCTGTTAATCAGCTAGTAAAGCCTTCTGAACCTCATCAGTCCAACCTAAATAGTAGCGATCCCCATCTTGAATGACGGGGCGTGCCATTACCTTTGGTTTGGAAGAGATCTGTGCATCTGCTTCAGAGTTCTTCAACCAAGCGTTCAATGCCCTATAGTCATTAGTGGTGCGATCCACCAGGCAATCACCAAACTCAATTAATAGTTCTTCAAGCTCCGCCTCATTTAAAGGTTCTGCGCGTACATCCCGAAAGGTGATTGTGTTACCTGCGGTCTCCAGTGCTTTTTGCGCTTTCTGGCAATTTGAGCACGTGCTTAGTCCGTAAATGATCATGTTGGAGCCTTTTGTTTTTCCACGTTAATCTACGTTCGGCCGTTGAGGTAATTAATGTATGCAAGCCAACCATTGCTGAGGTGAGTGCAAAACAAACCTAGCATCAACATCATATAAATAATTTGTTAATTATTCTAGCTGCCGCAGGCCGATTAATCGACTCCAAGTAGTTTCATTGCGTTGCCTTTGATGATGCCCTCGCGCAGCTCGTCTTTGATTGCAATTTTTTCGAAATCAGCCAGCCACCGTTCTGGTGTAATCATTGGCCAATCTGAGCCAAACAATACTTTCTTTTTCAAGATCGAATTGCAGTACTTCACCAGAATTTCTGGGAAGTATTTGGGGGACCAACCTGAAAGGTCAATGTAGACATTCGGCTTGTGCTGGGCAACGGCTAGCGCTTCTTCCTGCCAAGGGAATGATGGGTGTGCAAGGATGATTTTCATTTCTGGAAAATCTACGGCAACGTCATCCATGTACATAGGATTTGAGTACTTCAAACGCATCCCATTGCCACCTGGCATGCCTGATCCAACACCAGTCTGACCCGTGTGAAATAGTGCGATGCCACCTTCTTCGGCGATTGCCTCGTATAAGCCGTATGCCATGCGATCGTTTGGGTAGAACCCTTGCATTGTTGGGTGAAATTTAAACCCTTTGATGTTATAGTCGCGGATCAAACGACGCGCTTCGCGTTGGCCCATTTTACCTTTGTGAGGGTCGATACTGGCGAATGGAATCAACACATCATCGTTCTCAGCTGCCAGCTCGGCGACCTCTTCATTCTTATAACGGCGGTAGCCTGTTTCGCGTTCTGAATCGACGGGGAAGATGACTGCTGCAATATTTTGATCACGGTAATGCTGTGCTGTTTCTGGGATGGTTGGAGGGTGTTTCCAAGGGGCACGAAAATAGCTGGCCATCGTTGCTTGCAGATCGTCGTAGCCATCATCGACATGACAGCCGCAGGGTTCTTCTGCGTGGGTGTGAAAATCAATTGCCCGGACGTTGGAAAAATCTACCATCTGTTTTCTTTCTTCAGAGTTTCGCAATGTCGGTGGCATCATTGTTATAAAGTCGTGTCACCAATTCAGCCCGACGGATCAAGACCGTGCGGAAGTTCAGGTTGCCCTTGGCAGTTATTTCTCCGTCCACGAGGGACTGGGGTTCTGCCAATACAATGGCACGGGTCACACGGGTTGAGGAGCCAGGGGTCCCAGCCGCGCGTTCTTTTAGGCGGAGTTCAAGATCGGCAAGTAATTTTGGGCAAACATAGGCACCATTGTCGTCATCTAGCGTATAACCAGCTGCTTGAATTGCTTCACGATTTGGGAAAATCATGAGGCCGATTTCATTGCGATCCTGTCCTGTCACGACTAGATCGGCGGCGAACGGTGCGAGGGTTGAGAGTAATTCAAGGCGCAAGCCGGCGGCACGTACCCATGTACCTGACTGCAATTTGAAATCTTCAGACAGTCGTCCATCAAATCGCATTCCACGGTTCGCGTCATTTGGGTCAATAAACGCCATTGCATCACCGGTGATAAAGAAACCTTCATCATCAAAGGTCGCTGCTGTCTTTTCTGGGTCCTCAAAATACCCATCCATGATGTTTGGTCCTTTGGCGCGGACCTCACAGCGCATATCGCTATCGGGGAGCAATTTCAGCGTCACGCCGGTCATCGGCACTCCAATGACACCAGAACTTTCGGTCGGTTCTTGTTGGATCATTGTTGCTGGCGCTGTTTCGGTCAGGCCCCATGATGAAGTCATAAGGGGTACCTCCCCCTTAACTTCCATCGCAAGGGTTTCAAAACCTTCCCAAACATCTTGTGGAAGGGACGCACCTGCATAAAATACCATGTCTAGATTTTCGAAAAACCGTTGGCGCAAGTCTGCATCTTTGTGCAAACCTTCCAGCAACATTGAAAAACCCATTGGCACGTTGAAAACAATATTGCTCGTTATCAGCGCGTGGTTTTCGAGGGTACGATCAAACAATCCCTTAACGGGTTTACCATCATCGATGTATAAGCTGCCACCATTCGCAAGTATCATATTAAAATTGTGGGACCCGCCAAAAACGTGATTCCATGGCAGCCAATCTACAATTCGCGGCGGACGGGCGCGTAGAAACGGTAATGAATCCGCCAATTGCGCTTGATTCACGCACATCATTTTCTGGGTGGTCAGGACGCCTTTTGGTAAGGATGTGGAGCCACTCGTCATCAAGATTTTAGCAACGGTATCTGGTGTTACAGATGCAAAGGCGGCATCAACATCAACGCTGTTGTCACCTGCCAGAAGACTATCAAATGACGTGACATTACCCGCTTGCCCTGTTCTGGTTGCAACGATTTCCACATCTTTCAAGGCGGGATGGACAATAGCGGCGGCGTATTGTTCGGCATCAATGACATATGCCATCTTGGGGCGGACGAGCTCTACGGCATGTTGTAATCGCCCATGTGCACCAGTGATCAGTGAATACTGTTCCGCTACGGGAACTGTTGGAACGCCAACATATTGCGCAGCCAATGTGAGCAAGCCGTGATCAACCCCGTTACCTGACATAATCAAAATGGGATTTTCTGGTCCCATTCCACGTGCAAGCAATGACGCAGCAATCGCACGTACCTTTTGTAAGGTAGCTATGTAGCTTTCTTCCCGCCAACCGGCACCGCTGCGTTCGGCTATGAACACGCGATCACCAGCCTTGTCGGCCCAATTGTGCAGCCAGTCACCAGTGCGATCCGTCACAGGCCCCAATGTATAATCTGAGGTGAGGAGAATTGTACCATCATCACGGTCGGTGCGTGTTACGGCGTGTTTCAAAAATTCAGTTGTACGTTTCATGTGTGCGCAACTCCCCCGATTTTCAGGATCAATTTCATAGCTTCAATAACTTTGTCACGGGTCTGTGCAT
>Ga0206126_10000906_pt1 | contig 38538 bp, 19 predicted proteins | sample Helgoland_Spring_5_FD_148621 | JGI IMG/M metagenome (GOLD analysis project Ga0206126, IMG submission 148621) | Pelagic subsurface seawater microbial communities from Kabeltonne, Helgoland, North Sea - Helgoland_Spring_Bloom_20160412_1 | ecosystem: Environmental > Aquatic > Marine > Epipelagic ...
TACGATAGTCGTTGTGATTCTTTTTTGCTAATATGCTTATTTCAGTATCGTTGAACGACTTGACGATATCAACATCAAACGAGTTATACAATATGTACGGTATTTCAAAATCAGTAACTGATTCTGTAAAATTTTGTAGCATGTGTATTGCTATACTAAATGCGTAGTCGTTTCTAAATTTAGCTGACGACAGTCCGTATAGATTCTTGTACCATAGCCAATTATTGTGAATATGCTGCACAGTGTCAAATACAGTTTGCGCTACCGTTGACTTAGTAAAGTACATTACTGTTGCCCAATACATAGGCACACTGTTTAGTGATATTTTTGCTACGCTTGGGTCTTCGCATATATGAGAAAACTGCTTATAGTGCTTTGTAGCTGAGAACTGTTTGTTTGAATTAAACAGTTGATGTAGGTTATTATTACATAGCACAACATCAGTGTCTAACACTAACGTTTGCTCATACGGGGAAAGTTCGTACGCAAGGAAGCGATTAGTATTAAACCATTTATCTCTTACACTATCAGTACTACTACGAAAAGTTCTAAAGTTGTGCTGATTCTCTACTTCTTGATATACAATGTTTTCAATGTATTTGTTAATATCAAATGGGAAGGAAGCAACTGACTGTTTATCAGTAACCAACGTAACTGGTAGATTAAGAAATCGCTTTACACGTTTTGCGCAGAACACTGCCTGTTGTACATAATCTACTGTATCATTGTTGTGAGCAAATAGCAGTACACCTTTAGACACTGTTATTCCTTATTTGACTAGTTACATGATTGTAACGATCAAGATACTCGTTAGTTGCGTGTTGATAATGCTTCTTGACTTTGCTACTGAACTCTAATATGTCAGTTAGTCGTACAGGCATATTATCTTCATCAATAACAATCGAACCCATTTCAAGTTGATGTAGCAATGCCATGAGATTACCAGTTGCTATAAAGCGGCCGCCGGCATAGTAAAAAGTAGCATCTTCAACATATTGCTCGAGCAAAAGCTTTTTATGTCGATTAATAGAGTCAAGTGTTTTGCCCACTTCTAGGGCGTTTAAAAGTTTCTCATCCATACTACTAATTATACAGACTTTTACAGTAGTGTCAAGAAAATTATGCCCAGCCGCCTGAACTAAATGTCGGTGCTGCTACACTAACAGCGGTACTGTTAGGTGTTAGTACAGTAATAGTGCCAGTGACATCTACTGTAATGTCCTCGTCTACTGCTGGTCCTGTGCCTGTTTGGTCACCTGTGTCCGCATCAACAACCTGTAACTGAAATGTCATTTGTGTATCACTTACATGATACGCTGTAACTGTCATAAAGTTTTCGTCATACTGAGAATAAGATGGATTGACATCTGCTAAAGACATTGTAATTAATGTACGAATAGTACTAGCATCAGAATTACCAAATAGATAATAGGCATCGCTTGTAGTATTCACTGTACTAGCCGGTCCAGTAGTACTAACGTTTGTAGCTGTAAGATCAGCAGTACCAAATCCGTTAAGCGCACCGAGCCAATCTTGATCCTTATTACCTGCCCCTGCGTTTGCTCCGCTGAACGAAATTCTTAGTTTTCCGCCTGCGTTCCAAAATTGAAGCTTGTGATCTCGACTAGTCCAGGTTGCCGTTACTGACAGTGTTTTCGTGTCGTTCCAGGTTGCTGTTAGCGTTGCTGTTAAGCCTGTTGAACTTGTAAGATGCGTGCTATGAGCTGTAAATCTATTAGCATAGTTAAATGTGCTAATAGTTTCCATATTGTTGTACTGCGTGGCTGTGATTTGATCGCCTGCTGTTAAGGTAGCAATAGCGGGAGAAGTTGTAGTAGAATTTGCTATGTGGTCATAAGTGTTTACGATATCAGTACGTAAATTGTTCCAGTCAGAAGCAGTTACTTTGTCACCCACAGCTACGTTAGCACTTGCTAGTGTTGTGTTCCATCCATACGCATTTGTGTCATTAGTGACATTTACTGGGGTTCCTAAAATATTAGAAACTTCAGTGTACAATGTTGCGTATTCTGCTTGTCCAATTTTATCGCCTACGCTCTTAGCCATATACTATCCTAACTATAATTAAATGTATTAGTAGGTGTTTTCTCAGCAAATGTAGGTGTTGCTAGGGCAACATTTGCGCCGCTGGCTGTGAATACTTGTACTAGACTGTTGATATCAGTTTCAACATTATCATCGGCTCCCTCAGCGCCGCCGCCGACGTCAGCATCATTTACAATAACCTGAAACTCGTACTGTGTACTCGAACGCTTAATAACTTTAATTTCATAAAAGTTCTCATCGTATTCGGTATAATTAGGCTGATCAGCACCAGATGTAGCATATATAGTTTGTTCTGTATTTAGAGAAAGACTATCTATATACCACCAGCCGTTATACGACGGTCCTGCTTGACTTATCTGAAGCGTGCCGTCGCCGGTTTCGGTCATACTCATATTATTAATATCAATAATTCCTACGCCGCCGATAATGTTAACCCAATCTTGGCTCTTAGTCTGCGAACCCGAGTAAGAAGCACTAGCACTGAATCGTAGTGTTCCGCCAGCGTTAATCCAGCCTTCTTTATGAGCTTCGTTATTCCATGTTACAGTGAACGCATGTTTTTGAACACCATTCCAGGTACTAGTTAAAGAAGCAACTGTTGCTGTTGCTAAACTACGCTGAGTCGAAGCCACTGTGTTTCTGTTTGTAACATTGAAATCAGCTATAGCTTCATATGCGTTATATGTATCAGCTGTGATTAGTTCATCTGTTGCTACTTCGTCTATAGAAGGTTCAGATCCTACTATATGAAAATAGCAACGTGAAATGTCACTATGAAGTTTGTTCCAGTCAGCGGCTGTAATTAAATCAGCTGGCAGCTTGATAGGAGCATCTGGGTTTTGGTCATAGCCTGCTACTGTGCCAATCGACGCTGTTGACCATGAACCCGAAGGTTGCCCTAACACTCTTGCTGCTTTGCCACGCAAGTCTTCATACTGCGCTGCTGTGATATCTTCGTTAATGCCTACTGTCATTCTTTACACCATTAAGAAGCATTCTACAAGCTTCTCATCAGTATTTATATTACTCTCTAGTGCTATACCTACTAAATGGAATTTCTGCTCAGTACTAGCACACCCGTTGTCGTGTGCCCAAACTCGATCACCTTTGTTTACAGCTCCAACAACTCTAACCGGAACACGCCCTTTAAGTGCTATTGGCTGGCCTTCTGCTTCTGCGTTCATCAAGTAAGCAGGCTTCTCGGATATAACGCCAATTGCTGCGAAAGAAGCAGCCATGTAAGCGCTTGCTTCGTGATCTTCGTGTGCGCAAATAGTCATTACAGTGCCAACGCCGTGTTCTTGATCAGTTGAGTATACCTCTGCTAAGTCAGCATAACGAGCTTGCGTAGCAGTGCCCTGGAATAATGTTGCGTTAAGATTACCTGCTGCATCTCTAACAGCAATAGTATTAGCGGTGCCTGCGCCTGCTGTGTCAACACTAGCAGTTCTGTCAGTGCCGCCAACTCTAATAGCGCTGGAAGATTGAGCTAAGCCGTAAAAGTTGTTAGCGTAAACATCAGCAAACTTAGATGCGTTAGCACCAATGTTAACACTTTCGCCGTTTCCAGGTAGTACTTCGCCTGACTTAACTTGTAATACGTCATCGCTACCGATTCTGTGTACTACTTTATCGCCTTGGTCATTAGTAATAACTGCGTCGCTGCCGTTTTCAATAATAAGCTTTAGGTCTTGACCTGCACCAACTGTTAACCCGTTATCATTACCAATTGCCACTGCTTCGTTAAGAGAAGTAGTAGTATTTGATATTTCTTTAATGTAGAAAGAAGCAAGGAACCCGCCTAGCATTTCTGCGTTACGTGTTGTGCCGTAGAACATATGATCAGTAGTTGTAACACCGTTTGTACTAGACTGTGTATTACGCTGTGTAACACCCGGCTTCACTACGTCGAAGTTAGGAATGGCATTGTTTTCTGCTGTTTGATCAATTGTGTACTCAGCATCATCACTAAACACATAAACAATAACATCGTTAATAATAGCAACAATAGCTTTATGTAGTGTGCCTACTGTGTCTTTAATAAGACGACTCTGCATTTGAGTTACGCCTGAACCAGCGTCTTGCGGGCCTACAAGGATAAATTCGCTACCGGTGTAAACGTGTAACTGTAGATCGTCACTGTCCCACCATAAATCGCCTTCGCTTAGCCCTGCTGGTGCTTCAGTAGCAACTTCAGTGCCGCCTGTGTTACGCCAGCGTGTGCCGTTGTAGTATTTAATTTTGCCTACGCTAGAGTCGTACCAAATTTGTCCAGTAAGTGCTCTAGGTGGTTGATTGTTTCCTGCGAAATTCTCAAGCAAGAAAACAAAGTTTTCATTTTGAATCTCACCGTAACCTGCAAAGTTACGGCCTACAAGTTTTAGGTCTGTAGCTTGATCTACAGTTCCGTCTTCTACTACACTTAAAACGTTAGTATTGTAGGTGTTAATTGTATATGCCATTAGTGCTTAACCTCTCAATTACTATTATTTATCCGTATTATAATTTTACAACCAACGCCTTGTTGGTGTCACTGGTGATACTCCGTAAGTAGTATCAATCGTCTCGGCTTCCGTTCGCATATAATCCCCACAAATACGTAGGTTGATGTGCCAACTATTAATCGGTGCCATCTCAGGGTGCTCGTTACCTTCGTCGTCGGTTAGCATGTTGCCGGTGGCTGTGTAAATTAGGCCCACAATGTCGAAGCTATGATTGTGACTATTCATGACGAGGTAGGCATCGCCGTCGGGCGTCTCAACGGTTTCCCCAGTCTCTTCGTCAACAGACGTTGTAACGGGCTGGCAGTAAAACGGCTGGAGGGCCGTAGCTGCTGCCGCTTCGTCGGCGAAGGTGTAGTAGAAGTCTTGCTTTTTGATGTAGTCAGTCATCAGTTTGTTGCCTCCTCGATGCCGGTTTCGTCGATGTCTTTGTCCCACTGCCGGAACTGCCTGATGGTGCCCATAAAGTCGGTCCCAAGTGTCATGTCAGCGGCAGACAAGTCTACCACACCATTGTTTGGGGTTCCGGTGGTTGATATTGCCGAGCCAGAAGATGCAGCTTGAAGGGTAGACGACGTGTGTCGCCAAGCGATGCTGTACGGAGAGAGTACGCCATCAGAGACAGAATGAAATCCAACACCTTCTTCTGCCTTGTAAGGACTAGGGCCGTTATAGCTTAGGACTACGACGTTGCCTTGATATGACCCGTTCCATCTTATTGCCGTGTCTATTCGTTGAGTGTTCGTCTCTTTCCACTGTGAGAGCGTCATAATATCTTCAGCATCATCACTGGCAGTTATTCGGCCTTCGATGGCGAGGGATATTGCCACCGGGTTGACTTCACGGACTGACACATCAGTTACTTTAGCTGTGGCATTTAAAGTGTTAAGGCTAAGGCCGATTATCGGATCAGTTACAGTAGCTTCAAATATCAGTGTTTGTATACCTGTAGAACTACTATCAGTATTCTCACGAAGAATACTATACGAATTGTCAAACACAACAATATTAAAATTATCTGAAAGCTCAACAACATTAACACCGACTCTATACGTTTTGCCAATTGTTAAACCTGATAAAGCTATCGTAGCTACTCGGTGACCTGATTGTGTTGTGCTACCGTTTCTGTCAATAAACAATTGGTCTTCAGGTAGAATAGAAATAACCGAAGTGCCGTCGTTCGACCAACTATTAATATCAGTCAAGCTATTGAAATCACCAACATAGTTGCCATTATTGTCAACTACTAACTCGGATCCGATATACTCAACGTCTGGCCAGCTGAACTGCGCAGGTGGTATATCAAGTGTTTGTGTCGCTCTTGTTACAGTAGCGCCCGAAGTGGGAATGTAGCTGGACGGGGTGGAGGCGATTTCAAGTTGAACGCCCCAGACGTGGGCGGTTTTCGTTGTGCCATCCAGTTTAACTTGCCAATAATGGAACTCGTTCGTTTGTGTCGCCGTGCACCCCAATCGGACCCATCCGTTTCCGTAGTGTTCAACGTGCCCCGTAGCGTCGGTGGGTGTGGTAATACTGTCGGTTGCAAATGTGTAGGTTACTGACTTACCAAACAAGCCTAGAGTGACTGAGGTTGCGTCCTCAGCCTTAATCCAGAAAGAGTACGTCTGCACCGTTTCGTCGTAAGACCCGTAGGTATTATTATAGTTGTCCCAAGCGTTATCGGCGGCGGTGCCAGTGGCGGTTAGGAGAACGGCGTCGGTGCTACCGTCTGGGGCTGTTTCAGTAGACGACGTGGACGTTGCGTTAACCCGATAGGCATTGGTGCTGTCAGGAACCGTTGAGTATGTCCGCAAGTTCGTACGGGCTTCACTCTCAAGGAGCAGCCCCTCGTTAACCCACGTGGAAGTGGTCGTATCGTACACGTGATGCCCAACCCGAGGGAGGTACTCCACCGAGCCGTTGGTGGGGACGTAGGTTTCTAGGCCGGTTGCAGCACCGGGTACAGGAGCCATGCCGCCAAGGTCGGAGCGGTAGACGTGTGCGCCCCATACGGACACAACGTCGGCACTGTTTGACCGGTTAATGATACGAACCCGGCCCGTCGTTGGATTATCGTTCGATATTGTTTCGAGCTGCCAACTGCCTGTAAACGTGATTTCGTTTTCTGCCGCACCGTTGGTGTCTAGCTCCAGTTCGATCGTTTCTCCCGCAGTACCCTTTAGCCAGATGGCAAAAGTACACTTGAAATTCCTAGCCGCTGTGAAAACCTCAGAGAGGCGACTGTTCGTGCCTACCGAGAACCCCGAATAAGTGGAGGCGGTGGACCCGCCTAATGGGTCGGTCGCCGTTGAGCTGTCTAGTGTAACACCAACGTTGCCAGACCACTGCGAAAAGTCCTCACTGTAATCCGCCAAATTGTGTGGTGCCCAGACGAGGTCGCCTGCCGAGTTGACCATCGTGGAGTTACCGGTAGTACTGTAGGTAAGATCGGGACTGCTTCCAATGAAGGCGTCAGCGAAGGTCACAGGCTGATCAGCAAGTCTGTACTGCTGATTTACAAAATCAATGCCTACAGCCGCTTCGACATTATTAACAGCAAATTTCGTTAAACTGGTTGCTCCGGAACCAAACTGAAAGCTGTTAAACATTAACGTACCACCACGTCTGAAACTGCTATCAACGATGTAGCAGCATCAAGTACAATCATAGATATTACCATATATTCACCTGCTGCTCCGTTAAGCGCAGGCGCTGTTCCTGAAGTGTGCTTAAAAGTTGCGCCTGCTAATGACAGTGATGCGCTTACTGCGTCTTCTACAATAAGCGTAAGCGGAGTGCCGTCGGCAATATCAGTTACGTTTGATAATGTTACTGTAGTTGCGCCAGATGCTGTTACTTTAGTCATCTGCTTTGCTGACACGTCCCAGCTATTTGTTAAATTTAACGACGGTGTTGATATTCCAGTAACTGTAATATTATCAACTGTAGCAGTCGTTACATCTAAAGAATCAACATTTAGCCTTGGACCTATAATTAGCTCCGAACTGTCTGTAGTTTCAATTCTGCTAGTATATACTATTCCGCTTACAGTAACATCACCAGTTACGTCTAAAGTTGTGCTAGGCGAATCATTAAAAACACCTACTCTACGTTCACTTGAGTCAACTGTAATTGCTTCAATTTTAGCACTACCTTCGGTAATCCTAATACTAAAGTCATGATTTTGTCTTTCAACATCTATATGACTTTTAGTTGTAGCACCGTCTGTTTTTAGTGTAGCATACTTAGAATCTTGATAGCCTACACTTACTCCGCTTGGTCCTTTAACAAACAACCCTGCTTCGATGTTTTGATCGACTAAATTGTTACCGCTATCACGCTGATTAACTCTAACAAAACTTGCCGGAGTATAAGTATCTGTGCCATCTACAAACGAGCCTGCTTGTGTAGCAGTACCGTGAAACTTGTAATTAGCAGTGTCAACTGGATTAAATCCTATTTCAATTTGTGTGCCTGCTGTCCAACCCGCTGGAGTAGTTGCTGTATTTGGTGTAAATTGTACAGTACTCCATAAGCCTTTTAGTACGCCCGCAACATAATGTCCTTGTACTACTCTGTTAACACCTGTAGTGTCGACAATACTAATTGCTTCGTCGCCTGTTTTGCCCTGTGCTTTTGTATAGTTTGGTCCTACAGTTACAAAGGAAGTGCCGTTGTAAAACTTTAGCTGATCTACGCTTGTATCTACAAACAAATCACCTGTGTCTACATTAGACGCAACATCACCAACTACAGTGCCAGTAGCACTAACAAACGAATCACCGTCGTATACTTTAAGTCTGTTTTCAGAAGCATCATACCAAAGCTGGCCTTTAATAGCATTTTCTGGTGCTGATGTTGACGAAAAGTTTTCAAGTAACTTTACTAAGTTCTCGTTTAGTGCTTCGCCAAAACCAGCATAGTTACGGCCAATAAGTGAAATATCAACAGTAGTAGTATCAAGGGTGCCATCTACTAAGTCAGTTAATATTGTACCATCTGTTTTGTTTATTCTATATGCCATTAATTAACTCCTGTGTAGATAATGTAATTCATCGCCAAGTAAGGGTTAGTAACATCAAGAGCTTCGCCAAGTGAAGTGCTATTTACTCCGCCGCTTGTTGGAATTTTCTCACTTGTTTCAGAACCAATTTCAAAATCACCCGACAGTACACCTGACGGAAGCGACGCTTCTTTGGTTTCTCTAAATGCGTAAAACTGCTGACCAGTTTCAGAACGCATATCGTGCTCGTGTTCTGGCAGATTAGATACACCTATTGTAGTGTCTTCGCTACCGCCTACAGCACCTAGTGTACTTGCTGCTGTGTCTGTTACTCTATTATCAGTCGAAGCAGGTGTTGTGCTGCCCATGTTGTAAAGCCCTAATGGGAATCTACCACGTAGATCAGGTAGCGCAAACTTGCCAGTGCTTGGTGTTGGATCATAAGTGTACCCCAAAATATCAAACAACGCAGCATAAATCGCAACTTCTAGCTCTTGTCCGTTACAGAATTTCCATCCTGTTGGTTCTGCTGCGCTTGGCCAAATCATCATGCCGCCAACTGGGCTAATGCCTGGAATATTTTCAAACAGTGTTTGCTTGGTTACCTTACGAAGACCTACGTCTGCGCCGTCGGTTCTGTCAATAAGTATTAGATCGCTATCTAAGCTGTTTGTAGCCTGTGTTTTAGATGTAATAAAAGCAGGTGCTACAGTAAGATCAAACTGTTTGGTGCCGCCTGCTCCGTTAAACTCTTGAGAAACAGTTTCAACGTCGCCTGTCAGTTGGAATGTTGTAGAGTTTGCTAGTCGTGTAGCAGTGCCTGCGTTTCCGGAAACAGACCCGGATACTGTTCCTTCGAGATTACCTACAAACTTACTAGCATATACGTGCTTCCAACGCTTGATAGAGTTACCAATATTTCTTGCGTTGTCTAAGTCAGGTACAATAACATCACTTGGTAAGTTTGCTGTTCTAGCATGTGCATCCGGAGCTGTTGCTAAATCAAGGTTACCAATTTCGATTGCTTCTTTAAATGTTGCTCCGCCGCCTACGTTAAGATCTAACGCAACGCCGATGCCGCCTTTTGCTACAATGGAGCCAGTACCAAAAGTACTAGACGCTGTAGTATCTGTTATTTCTAGTGCGCCGGATGCTTTAACATCACCTACTACTTCAAGAGCAGCGTCGGGCACTGTTGTATTAATACCAACTTTTTGGTTACTACCTACAGATAGTACTGTATTAGTCGTGCCGCCTTCTTTAGTTTTCAGCTCAATATTACCACCTGCGTTATTATGACGAATAACACCAGTAGTAGACGACATGCTAATTGAAAGTTCTCTGTTAGCACCGATCTTAATGCCGTCAGCATTTTGAATATTTAACGGGCTTGACGATGTAGACTCAGTATCGCCTCTTAAGAAGTTACTTGCTGATACTACTTTGTCACTAACAATAAGGCTTTCTGCTTTTTCAGCAACGCCAAAATACTTAACATTGTTAGCATTATCATTGTCTGTGTCTCTAGATGCCAAGTTAAAACCAGGCTTAATAGTTTGACCAGCAAAGCCGTTAATAAACAACTTAGGTGTAAATGTATTAAAAGCAATAATAGCAACAGTGCTAGCATTTACTTCCATTTTAATAACATTGTAAGTGTTATCATCAGTACCTACTAGCTGCTCAACGTTAACTCCAGTTGTTAAACCTTCACTAAACTGCGGACCTACTAGGATCCATTCAGTGCCAGAGAACAAATATAGCTGCTGTTTTTCTTTGTCAACCCATAAGTCGCCAGTTACGCTATCTGCTACTGCTGGTATCGCTGCTGCTTTCTGTAGGCCGCCGGCACTTGTAAATTGTGTGCCGTCATAAATTTTAAGTTGTCCGTTAACGTTATCGTACCACAATTGACCTTCTACAGGATTCGCAGGCTCTAACGGAGACGCAAAGTTTTCAAGTAACCGAACTAGGTCTTCGGCAATAACTTGACCGTATCCTAAAGAGTTTTTACCCGGAAGCTTTAAACTTGTCTCGGTATTAATTGTGTTGTCTTCAACAGTAATCGGATTCTTTGCACCGCTGTCTGCATAGTCAATAGTGTACGCCATTTTTAATCCTCGCTAAAGCCAGTTAGACTCTGTACTCTTACTGTGTAATCAATTTGAATTAATCTGTTCAAGCTTTTCTGTACAGGGTGGAAAATTACATGTGTTAGTAGTCTACCGGTTCCGTCCGGGCTGTATGCTCTAAGACCTAATTCGTCAAAGATAAAAGCGCTTTCTGTATTAGAAGCATTATCAAAAGCATCTTGGCCTTCTGGCTCACCGTAGTCTAATAAACAAGTAACTAATACGTCAGTGTAGTTTGTGCCACTAACGTGTCTTGTTTCTATTTTGTTTCTAAACGGATCAGTGTTATTGGCACTTCTATCATCTACAATCTTAGCATAAGTTTGATTGTATAAATTAGCATTAGTGCCAGTGCTGTTTGGCGTTAGGTATGTAATAATACCAGTTGGGTCAACACTTGTGCCGCCGTTGCCAAATGCCATTTGGTATATAAAACCACTGCCGTTATTTCCTAAGCTTTCAGCTAGCGAGATACTCATGTTCTCATAGTGAATAGCATTTCTTTTATTAATTAAAACATCGCCTGTAGCAGGGTCATGAATCTTAATATGACCTTCTAGTAGCACGCCGTTTAAGTCGTTGAATGTGTTCATAATTGTGTTCCTATTAACTATATTTATCAGGGTAAATCCACTGGCGTCGAACGAAGAAACTTAGCTATGTCTGTTTCACTGTCTGCTAGCGTTTTATTTGGATCACTCCAGGTTCTGCCTTTCTTTCTAACTACAACAACCGTTGTATTTTCTATAGGCGCTGTTGTCAACGACAATATATTGTTGGTTACTGTAAACTCTGCCGGTAGTGTAATGTCGCCTTCTGGTGAATCCATAGCATTGTCAACTTGGTAAGATTCTAGCGTTGTCTTACGCATTCTCTTACCTGCGACAAATACATCAAACTCGTTAACACTGTCGGGTGTAAAGTCTAGTGTGTAATCTGTAGAAGTTCCATCAGCTGTAAACTTAGTTGTGTAAACTTCGTCCTTGTAAGGAATGTTGTTCTTACCGCTGAGCTCCATACCAACTGTACTTTCAGCATATACATCTTTAATGCCTGTGCCAAGTGTACCACGACGTAGATTCTTTAGAGAGTTGCCATCTTTAATAAAGTATTCAATTCTCTCGCCTTCAATCCAAACAACGCCTGGGATGCCGTTAACACTTGGTGTTGTTAGCGCACTAGCATCACTTACTACAATTTCTTTATCGTACCAGTTAAGAGCGTTACTTAGAGTAAATCTCTTGTCAACGTCAAAGTTCTGATAATGCGTTCTGTTAAGAATGTCTTTAAACTGCTGCCACCCAAAGGACTTAATCAACGGATCAGCAGCAAAGTGTACAACAATGAACTCGTCGTCTGGTGCTACAGCGTTAGCAAGTGTTATGATTTGCTTGCTATTGTCTAAGTAGTAATCACCGTTAGGTACTAGTAGTACACCATTTTTACTAACCCAAACATACTGCGAATCATAAGCAGGTGAATCAAGTTCAATCTTGCCTCGCTGTATATTAGATAGTCTAGCGTATTCAGCAGTGCCTTCAGTTAAGTCTCTATCCTTAACTTGTATACGCTGCCATTCGATGTTTTTATGATCGTGGTTTGTAAATGTAACTACTTTAATGTCTGTGCTAGCAGCATATGTATTACTAAACGTAATAGCTGTGTTGTCAGCTACAAAGTCATTGCCTGTATCAAAGCTACCAAAAGAATAGTCGCTGTTGTATCTCACATACACTTCTAGTTCAGTGTCAGCAGTTAATGTTACAGAACTAGCTAGGACAACTGTGCCCGTTGACGGTTCCCAAGTAAACTGTGTAGTTGGTTCTAGTTCAACACCGTTGAGTACAACTTGTAGCATGTAGCCAGCGATATTAGTAATATCCAGAAGCAAGTTATCAAGTACATATGCGCTAGTGCTAGCGCTAACTGTGAACCGCTGAACATAGCCAGGGTCTAGCAGTCTGTTGTTGGCAATAACAACAGTGTTCCATTCATACGGTACTGTGCTTTCCGGCTTAGTTGTTAGATCGTATGCTACTGAACTTCCGTCTGCTACTAGGCTTTCGACTGTTACTTTGCTGTAGTTCTTGTCAGTGTTAGCACTAAACACAGTGTATTCAATCTTTTCGTTAGCAGTAGCTGGATCACCAAGTACAATAGTAGCTTTGTTGTTTTCTTCAACAATTACATGATCAACGCTTTGACCGTTTACAGATACAATGCTTTGTAAATCGTCTTCGTATGTAGCACTCGTTAGTACATTAATCGTGCTTCCGTCACTTGTAAATGTGTCAGAATCTAGTATGTTTGCGCCCGATGTCCCAAAGTTATTAATACTAATTACTGCTCTATCTGTTGGTGCGCTAGTAAACTTAACTAACTTAGTCTCAAAATCAACAGTAAAGTCAGTATTGTAAACTTGTAATTCGTCATTAACTTTAACAATTACTTGTGTCATGTCAACTATAGCAGCATCAACAGCAAAGTCAGTAGCTGTGCCGTTTCCGTAGTGTATGTTTGTTGATATGTCACTGTTGGTTCCGAACGGTAATTCGTATACTTTGATGTTAACTGTATCAAGTACATGACCAGGTACATGCTCTTCAACACTGCCGCTGTTAATTGGTGTTACGAATCCTTCACCGTCTATAGTAATATCTTCAGCAAGAATACCTCTAGCATTTCCGTATGCTAAGTTGCCGCCGGATAGCTCAGTATCAATTGAGTTTGGATTCAGTGCGTAAGATCCATCACTAGTAGACTTACGAATTACCAGCTTGTCGCTGCTATCGTAATTAATAACAACACCAGTGTTGTTGCCGTCTGCTTGAATTGTTTCTAGCTTAAAGTCATCTAAGTAGAAAGTATCAGTTACGCCATCGCCTGTAAGTGTGCGCATTATTGCGTTTGGATTTTCAATAACTGTGCTACCGTCGAAGTTTGGATCATCTAGTCTTACGTTGTTCAAGTATACGTTGTACTGAATACCAGTTTCCAACGGAGTTGACAACGTAAGTTCTACAGTTGACTCATCAAAGGAGAACACTTCGTCATCATTTGTATCGTCATACGCATCCCACTCTGAAGTGTACCAAGCATCGTTATCCCAGCCTTGGATTTGATCAAAGCCTACGCCCTTAACTTCTACGCCGCCGTAATCTACGCCGGTCATAAGCTGAGTAAGATCATTGTCAAGTTGACCAGTAGTAGGAGCATAAAACTTGCCAATTCTATCCGGTGCGTTGAGTATGTCAATAGCCTTCTTGTAAGAAACTACAACAGTAGTGCCTTGCTCTAGTCTTTGGGTTGTAGTAATTCTGCCAAGCTCTCTTTTGTAGCTCTTATCTGTGTTTACTACATTTTCAAAAGTGTACTCGCTGCGTAGAAGTTCCACGCCGTTAGCAGTTATAGTAATGTCACTGTTGTAAAGCTGCATTGGCCACTTTAGATCGTACTCAAAATTACTACCGCTAGCAGTAAACGTTTCTTGAGCATCAATGTTAGTAATAGTAAACTTCTTAGCTGTTCTGTCAAACTTCATAGCAGTTTTAAGAGATCTAACCAAGCCGTTGCCTACTTCAATACTAATGCTCGCAGGAGTTCCGCCTTCTTTTAGGTTATTGTTAAGTGTTATAGTAGGTGCGCTTGTGTAACCGGATCCTGCGTTTACAATCTCCACCTTGTTTACTTTACCACTTGTGCCAATGTACGCTTTAAGTTCAGCGCCGCTTCCGCCGCCGCCGGATATAGTAATAACCGGAGCAGTGTAATAGCCTGTACCCGCATCATTAATATGAGCTGCTGTTAGTTCGTAACCTGCGTTATCGTACCAATGCTTGTTAGGATAGTCTTGAACAAACTCATTAAGTATTTCGATTTCGTTGTTACGAATCTTCGAAGTAGGATGCTGTAGTGTACCAGTTGTGTTATCGTACACTGGTGTTAGATCAAAGTCAGTAACAAACGAGCGTGTCGGCTCAAGACGTTCGTAAGAACTTAGGTATTCTCTAATTTTACTCTTGAACGGCTTGACTTCCTTAATGTAGTCTTCGTAATCCGCTAGGTTGTCGTTGTTAAATGTAACATCTTTTCTAAGCTGTCCTACATTGTGCTTGGCTTTTACAAAACTTGTCTTGAATACCCAGTCAACATTAACTTGTTCACTTAGCACGTAACGCAAACTAGCAAAGAATAATTTATTAAACTCTTCAAGCAGGTCGTCAACAAAAATGCTATCTTTGATTTCGTTAAGGATAACTCTTAATTCAACAGTTGGCAGGAAGTCATAGTTTCTAATATCAAAGCTATTACTGTCATAACCAAACGCTGGTGGTAAGTACAAGTTACTGGAGAATTGGATTGTACCATTTTCCCTACCAATTGTTTCGTAATCAACAGTATAATCTAAGCTGTTAGTTGTGTTCACTCGTCTTAGCAGCAACCAACCGCCTGTGCCAATGTTGTTGATCTTTACAACTTCGTTGCGACTAATGTTAGCGTTTACTAACTGGTTAGATCTTTCAACAATATGATCAATACGAGTGTTATTGTTGTAACCAGTAGCATACCAATCAGTGTAATCCCAGTAAAGTGTAGTATCGTAGCTCTGCTTCTTTGTTCTATTCCAAACTTTAGCAGTATTGTCTCTTTCGTATATAGACCACTTGCCGCCGATAGTGTTGTCGTTGTTTACTAATACACTGAACTTTCTAACACTTAAAATTGTGTCAGTAGTTCTGTAGTTTGCGCCTTTGTTAACAACTGTTGCCGTAGCTACTTTACCGAGCGAGTTAATAGTAACTTCGATTTCAGCATCAGTACCAATACCAAATACTTCTATCTTCGGTGCTACTTTGTAACCTCTGCCTGCGTCTGTAATTTCTACACGTTCAATTTTGCCGTTTTCAACTACTGGCGTTAGCTTAGCAGGTGATACTTTTTCAACTTGTATATCATTAAGATCATCTAGATCATCTACTGCTTGGTCGTATAAGCCTTCGCTAATTGACGCAGGAAGATCTGCGTCGAACAGCGCAGTAAGTGACTTGTCGTCAACAATTAAGTTGTCAACGAGCACATAGTTAACACGTTCAATAAGCTGCTTTAGCGCTTCGAGTCGGTTAACAAACCAGCTCTGTCTTGGTTTAGACAGTGTGCCGTAGCGATACTTAGTTGGGATAGTTGGATCCGGAACTGGGAATTTATTAATATCGTACCCGATCAAGCTATCAAACCATTTGTTAACAATATCGTCAGTAGGTTGACTTGTTTCTAAACCTTCTGAAACAATTTTATATTGAGTGTGAACGTTGGTTCTTTGATCACTTGCTGTGTAAAACTGTACGTTAAGCGCAACGTCGTTGCCTACAAGGTGCTTGTTAACATTGTTAAGTACAAACCTATCCGATGATAGGAAGGAAATTGTTTCTAGGTTGTTGCTAACCGGATTAGCAATGTAGCTAGCAATTTGCTTAACGTTTATATTTCTACTCATAGTAGCTGGCACTGTGTCCTTGTTCTTGACCCAGAAGTAGTACTTTATAGAGAACGTTTTAGAAATACTGTCGTACACTCGCTTAGTTACGTAAGCACTATCACTGTATTTAGATGTACCGGTAATACTGTTTCGCACTGCTTCTCTATTATTAGCCAACGACAACTTGTCGTATGCCGAAGGAGTGTAGTCACTTTCAATCCATTCGTAAACATCAATTGTACTACCTTCAAATAACGTGTTCCAAGTTTGCGAGCTGTATACAATATCATTTTGGTATGCGTTAATGAATCTAGCGTTAGAAAGATCCCACCATACTTTACCAACTTGCTCTGGTCCCCACGGTGACTTAGGATCAAGGATAATAGTTCTTGATAGTGCTAAATCATCAGTGACTAGTGTGCCTGTTGCTACAGAGTACATTGCCGGGTCGTCGTTTGTCTTGTAACTAATTTCTTGATCAGCAGCACCGGCAATCTTACCTTGGAATGGATCTAGGTAATCTAGGCTAGTAATCTTCTGATTAGTTTTTGTGTTGTACAAGTAAACTTCTTTAATTTTGTTGACATCAACTGTTGGCTGGATTGCTCTCTTAACTGACCATATCGGACTGCCAACTGTGTTAATCTTAAAGCTGTAAATTTCACCCATGTACGTTGTAGCATCAGTTTGCGGCTTAATTGGAATGCCAACAAAAATGTTGTTATTAGTTAAACGTATGTGCTTTCCAAAGTTAACAAGGTCTTGAGCAGCAACGTCGATCTTCTGTGCTAGCAAGAATTCATCATCAACTTTTTCGTATAGATAAACTATACCCTGGTATTCGTTAGTGTAACTAAACTTAGTAAAGTTATTATCAAAAGTTGTACTGTTTGAATCAAGTGTAGTAGGTACAATCGCATTACCGTTTCTTGACGATATAGCTAACTTATCTCCGTTAAAGTCTAAGTTGTATCCAAATTCTTCGCCACTAGAGTAAGATAAGTTTTCAAGTGTTCTGTGTAACTCAAACTGTCCGCTTACTTGCTTGTATATAAACACCTGACCTTCGTTATAATGGTAAGTGTCAGCAAGTGGCGCACTTATAGCAATGTACATACCGTCTTGACTAATTCCAAGGCTATTTGCTAGACCAAAAGTAGTGTTGTCTAATGCTGTGCTTGAATCATCGCCTGTTACAACAGTTTGACTTAACTGGTAGTTTTCTTGTACATTACGATATACAACTACTGCTGTTGGCTTGTTATTGTATGTTACTTTTACAACTACAACGTCACCGTTTTTAGAAACGTCAAACTCAGAAGCAAATGTTTCCATTTGCTCGTCATCTAGAGAGCCAATATAACTACTACTGTCATTAATGACAACCATGTTAGTGCTGTTTGGAATGAAGCCTACGTAATCAATGTAGTCTTCTTGTAATGACCAGTTGTTGACATCAAACGCACCCGGTGTTAGGTTAGTTCTAGCTTTGTAAAGTTGATCTCTGTCGCCTGATACAAATACAACGTCGCCTGTTCTGTAGTTTAAAGTTTCGTCAAAGCCGCCTTTGTACGCTTTAAACTTTGAGAACTCCCAAGTATACTCAACATTGTTAAACGTGCCGTTGTTTACAAAGTATAGCTTACCAGGCAAGCTTGTAGCGCCGCTGCCTGCTGCGCCAATAAATGCTTTATAAGTATCGCCGTTCTTACGAACTTTAACATTAGATCCAAGGTGTAAGTTAGTTTGCGTATCAATAGTTACATAAGAACCTTGCTCTGCGAAGCTAGATCCCTTAAATTCATAAACAGAATACATACCTTGATTAGTATAAGCACTTGCTGTTCCGTCTGCGTCAGCTGGAATGTTGTAAACTTGTTCCCAGTTGCTGTTTAGAATGCTCGGAGCATCGTTGGAAACTGGTTCACCTGTTACTTGTCTATTTGTGTAGAACCAATATTCTGCGTCTACAAGTTCAGTAACACTTGTGTCAGTCGGTAGCGCAATATTAGTGCTAGTATCAATTACAATAAGTTTACCGATGCCGTTTGCTACAGAACCAATACTTACTGCTTGTATATCACCAATTAGTCTGTCTGCTTGGTATACTGGGTTAGTGCTGCCAGATACTGCTAAGAATTCAAGCTCAGACGTATCGCTAAACAACTCGCCCTTGCTCCAAGCGCCTGCTGTATTAGATACAAACAGTGTAATATCAACGCCGTCTCTTTCGTAGAACTGAACTGTTGCTGTTGCGCCTGTTGTAACATCACGCACTACCTGTCCTACTAGTGGCTCAAATGGTTGACCACTAGTGTCAAACTGTGTAAATCGTACTTTAATGTAACCATCCCATAAAGCGTCAACAGTTACTTCAGTGTTTGTATCAGTAGTTGTTAAACCAATAGTTGTTAAGTCTTTAAACTCGCCAGTTGTGTAGTTGGCTAACTGATTTACGTAAATGTTTACAGTGTCAGTAGCAGACAGTGTATCTGTAAGTGCTTTAGGAGCTCTTATTACCCAACGACTATCAAGCTTGGCGCCAGACACATCGTCTGCGTTTGGATAACCTTCGCTTGACAGTGTTCTAATAAACGAGTTAATGTTATTTTCACTATCTACAGTTACGGTGTTTGTGTCAAGTACATTGTAGTAGTAATTACCAAATGTACTATCATTGCTCATGTCTACAAATACTAAACCTTTGCCCGTGTCAGACAATGTAGATGTTAGTGTTGGTGTGTAGCTTGGTGTAGAAATCATCCAGAACCCGCTGTACACTGTGCCATCTGTATCTAGCTGCTTAACAAAATCACCAACAAATTCGCCAGTTGTTCTAAACATTGAATCTGTAGAGTTAAATGTGCCAGAAACTTTATTTAGGTATATCACATGCTTGTTTTCGTCATTAACGTGAACATACGCAACTACGCCAGCGCCAGTAGCAGTCTGTAATGTTTCGCCTATTTCTGGAGTAACGTTAGTGTTGTCAAAGAACACTACTATGTCAACACTGTTAATAATACCGTGAGTGCCGCTAATAAAGCTGTCGTTGATGCCAGCAAACGTTCCGCCGAATGGCTGCTTGGCTGCTAGTGTTTCTTGATTTTGATTTCCGTATGTAAGTGTATTCCACTGTAGCGACACTTGCCAATCGTTATCACTTGTAATAGTGTTATCGTACAATGCTTTAGGAGCACGTACAAGAATGTGATCAACTTGGTCAGTAAACGCAGACAAGTTAGTGTCTGTACGTATCGCATAGTTACCTATTGCCATTGCCGGTGTATTGTATCCTGCGTTACTTTGTTCGCCGAGGGTATATACACCCTGTACTACACTCGAGAATGTATTAAAGTTTGCTCCTGCTGTCACTGACGGTAAATCAAACTTTGCTTTCCAAATTCTATCTTTGTAAGAAACAATATCATCTTTATCGTAGTCCGTTGATAGCGAGAACGCACTCTTGTAGTTTGTCTTTACATTAGACGCATTCGGCGAACCTACTAATAACCATTTACCGTCTTCACTCAAATCTACCGAAGCGCCAAACTTTTGATTATCAGCAGCATACGCCGCTGGTTCAATAACTTGAATCATTTTGTAGCCGACTCTACTACTGTTTCTCTTGTAAACAAAAAGGCGTCCGTTACTGTTATCTGGATCTCCGGCAATAATAACATTGCCAGAACGATTAGAAGCTATAACACTAGCAAATGTCTTAGAGTATTCAAAATCCGGATCATCTTCTGTATCAGGTCCTGTAATTTCCGAATCAACACTAAACAGGTTATTGTTTTCAAGTACTTTCCACTCGTCGGTGCCTACGTTGTCAAGCCATATAGTTGTATTCTCACGGAAGTACTGCTGTAGGTTAGTGTTAGCAGCATTTACGTCAGCGTGTCTAGCAGATTCGAATCTAGTTAATTCACCGTTAACATCTTCAGTGCCGTCAAAGTTACCACTTTCTCTAAGTGTTTTAAATTCTTCAGTATCGGGCATTTCTACTGTTACAATGTTATGAGTTACGCCAGTTACCTTAGTTAAGAAGCTAAACTGCTCATAGTTTGTAACAGTATCTAGTGTCTTAGTGCTGTCAGCAAGGACCACGTCACTTGCTTCCATTCTCCATACAGAGTGTATTCCAATAACATCACCAACAGCAATATCTTCAATTTCGTGACTTGCTGTTATTTCAATGCTGTTAGCAGTTAGAATAATGTTAGTGATTCTAGTATTAGTATCAACGTGTCTTAGAACGTTCCAGTTGCTGTTCTCGTTACCGACCCAGATAAACTCACCTTCGGGAACTTTGGAAATATCAACACCGACAACATCGTCTAGTGTTGGAACAATAAGACTTACATCATCTTTATGTACATAACCAGCAGTGTTAACATAACTGTCAACAACAGTTTTTGCTGGGAATGGACTGTTGTTGTAGTTCTCAGTTTGTACTGAAACTTCGTATGGTCTAATTCTGTAAACTGTATCAGTTGGTGCTACAGGCACATCGCTTGTTAGCAAAATAGGCTGAGGATTTACAAGTATCTTAGATTCGTCAATGTTTATTTCAAGTTCGTCAAACGAGTCAACAGCGCCGTACTGGCCATCTCTAATTGCCCACTCTTCGTGGAACTCTAAACTGTCTTTTTCACTGCTTGCTAATACGTCAAACAGTTTGGATAAAGAGTTTACTGTTCCTTTTTCAAGGATCATGCCTTGGTAGAACTTGTACTGACTTACACTGTTATTAATGATATTCTCTAAGTAATTACGCTTTTGATAACCAATTAAGTGCTGAGCAAAACGCTGCTGCTCAGTATCAAGGTTATCACTATCAAGATCGTAAAAATCAGTAAACTGATTTACTTTGTATTCAAAGTTAGGTAGTAGTCCCTGGCGTGGCTTTTCGTCCAGCTTGACCCACTGACTTTCTACAAACTCATTGCTGCCTGCGATCTTTTCATCAGCAACATAGTAGAACTGCTTGAACTTAACAAGGCTGCCAATTGAGTATGCTTTAAACTGCTCCCATTCAGTAGCAGTAGCATCGTCGTATATAAACCCTGGAATATTTTTACTACCTGTCCATTCGTCAGTTCGGTATCCAAGTAGCTTAATGCGCTCTTGTCTGTACCCCGGCGTTTGATCGTAAATTACATCGTTGAACACAGTTTCGTTATCTAATAAAACAACGTGCTCAGTTTGGGTCATCGGTAATTCAACGTAAAATACCCCGGCGCCTGTGACGTCTGGATTTACGTAAAGAATAAAGTCATTATCTCGACGATTAATTGTTGTGTTATCAAGCTCTAAGTAAGTACCGTTAGCTTGTAACAAAGTATAATCATTTGGTCCTGTTGTAATATTAGACACAATAGAATAATTACTAGCTAATTGTAAGTACGAAGCACCTGGACTTAAAGAAATAACTGCTCCGTCACTAAGTTCGTATAATGTCCAGAACATAAATTCACGAATAGTGTGGTCCCAATCTAATACTTTACCAATGTCTTGATCAAAGAAATCAAACACAAAGCCCTTACTGGTCAAGTAAGATTCATAACTTAAAATAAAGTCTACTACTTCTTGTATTGTCGCAAACAGTGTACCGTACGGAACTTCAGTAACTGTACTTGTATCAAAGTTTGTTCTAATAACAGCGTCACGACCACCTGTAACAGGCAGATTAGGCAACTTAGCAAAGTTATTAAGATTAAACTCAATTTCTTGATTGTCCACTACGGTTCTATAGTAACTGTTGTTATTTCTAACTACAGTGCCCTTAGCATAAAAGTTACCACTTACCCATTCTACAAATTCTTCACTAACGCCGCCGACGTTAATTGTGCTGTCGCTTCCTCTCGAAGCAACTTTATGAGTTAAGAAGAAGCTGCGTGACTCACTGTATCCTTTAACTAGGAAGCCTTCGGCCCGGCGCTCGATAATTACGCCGCTGTAGTTAATTAAATCAGTCGGAGAGCTTTCGTTAATAATAATTTGATAGTTTTCTTCAGGTACAAAAACGTTGCCCTTGTTTAGCGGAGTACGACTGTCAAGAATTAGCTTTAGCTTAGACTGGTCAGTAAAGCCTGCTAGTTTAAATCCTAACTGGTTCTTGATCGACGACAATGTAGTTTTATAATTTTTGTAAGAATTAGATACACTAGTTTTAGTAAATTCAGCAATGTAATTAACTATGCCACTAGTATGTAAATCGGTTGTATCGGTAGTGTCTTGAGGGAAAGCAATATCCGCTAGGCGCAATCGAAGACCAGTCGGCTTGTATATTAAGTTGCCTGCCTTGTTTCTAATCTGGTTTACACGGTCAAAGCCAGCAGCAAACAATCTGCCCGGCTTGTTAAGGGCAAACGCAATAAGCATAGAGAACGGAAATTCGCTATGTCTGCGCCAAGCTGCTTCAACTGGACCGCCGTCGCCAAACACCCAAGGACGTTCGATGAGCTCCGAGCTGTAGTTAAACACTAGACCAATTTCAAGCGGAGAAACTAAATCGCCGCAATCGTCAACAGGAACAATGTTTATCAATCCTGGGCGCTTATAGTTGTCTCTATATTCAATTCTACGATCTTGATGGCGTAAGATACCTGCTTCGATATCTTCCCACATCAAGTAGTTTTCACTAGTATACGGAGCTTCGCCGTATGTTTCTTCCCACCATGTTGGCTTGATTGTTTCGCCTAGCATTTCCCATGGATGAGTATGTGGACGATCAGTGTCGTAGTAGTATTTGTAAATTTCACGCCAAAAGCCAGGCAGTGCTACATTGTTATCGTCAAAGCTTGAACGATAGTTGTAGGTAAATCTGTTGTCTCTGTTAAATGTTTGACGAGTGTAATCAACTGTTACAAGTTTTGTCCACTGGAAAAAGTCTGCTAGCAGAGTCTTGTCAATATTGCTTCTGCTAATATTGTTCGGACGATAATAACTTGGACGTACTTCTAAAATGTCAAACTCAGTAGAGTCATACGCAACTTTAAGGTTGTTGTAAATTCTCTTTTCAAGCTCAAGTAATAGGTCATCACGGTAGTCGTCGTATGCTGTTACAATAGATCCGTCGTGCCCTTGAATGACATTTACTGGAGTTAAGTAAGTATTGTCCGTAAACTTTGCTGGTTCGAACGCAGGATATAGTCCAAGCTTAGTCGGAGTTGGAGCAATGTAGTTACCTTTTGTACTGTCGTATTCATAAATGGTAATTACATCCTGCGGCTGCTTGGTTGCTGTTACTACCGCATAGCCTTCATCGTTGAAGGTATAGTCTTTACCGTGGATAAGCTGTACATCATTTAGGTACACCAATGATGCTTTGTAGCTCGGAGTAGAAAGATCAAAGTTTTCACCAAGTGGGAAATAAATCTCATCTGAATCTTCTACAGTATGCTCGGTCATAATAGCGCCGCTGTACGGAACCATGTCACTGAAGTAGAACACATCAGAAACTGATTTGCTTTTGTTAAGCTCTTGTAGAATTCTGTCAACGTGATTCTTTTGTGAACCATCAAAGCCTAGGTTTTCAGCAACAGTCAAAAACTCTCGCTTGAATCTGCTGTACTCAGTTTTAGCAAACTTAATACTCTTTACTAAGTTAACTTCTCTTTCAGTTGTATGGTACAACGGCAAGTTCATCGGCGCACTGTGCTGTAAGAATCTACGACCGTTAGCTGTTACGTTGCCCAGGTCACGTAGGTTACTTGTGCCAGGGTATTTGCCGTTAAATCCTGTAGTGTGTTCAACGATAGTCGAAACGTGATCGTTAATTTCACCAAGTGTAAAATCATCTAGCTGATCGTTATTTGGATTTCTTTCCATGCTATACGGAAACTCGTAGTACCCGGTATTGGTTTTAAGTTGACTGCTATTTGTTTTAAGTAAAATTACATCGTCTTTTTCAAGATCTTTTACAAATACAATTTTAGCAAAGTTAGCAGGGTGTTGTTCAATTGTGTAGTCAACATCTTTAACTTGGAAGTCATTATTTCTGTAAACAATAATATCCATAGATTCAACATAATCGTAACTGTCAACATAGCTATCAATTAGAATGTCAGTAAAAGTATTGTCGTAAACATACTGTCGTATTACAAACTGTCTACTCGAATCAACTTTAGTCCAGCCAGTTTGCTGTGTGTAAGAATCAATGTCTGTGTACAAGTGTAAATAACCAAGCACTGTGGTTTGTGTTTTTACATCTTGATTTTCAACATAGGTAAACGTGTCAGTCGAAAGATCCGACTGGAAGACAATGTCGCCTACATTAGTAATGTTTTTGTAAGATAACGGAAAGCCTAATTCATTGTCGTTTGATCCGGTTCCTTCCTTGTAACTAAACATCTTAGTACCAGTAAAAGTAGTCGACGGATAAATTGTTGCGTCAGCAAAGCTGTAACCGTTTTCGTCAAATACGTCAAACAGCGGAGCTTGGTTCACTGCTGTTTTCTTTTGTGTGTTTATCCAAGCGCTGTTTTTGTAATGTAAAGTAGTGCCTTTGAATTTGTTGCCGCTTTTAATCAATACAGTTTCGCCCTCTGCAGGAACACTGTCACTTTCTTCTACAAGTGTTATCTGTCTTTGGCCACTGACATTAGCATCATCAACAACAGTTCCGTCGTAAGTAAAGTATTTTACTCTAAAGATTCTATTCTTTACTAATGGATCAGGATCGTTAGTAAACATTACTCGCTGACCATTAGCAAGCTCTACACCATCTACAAAGTAACCTAAGCTGCCTTCAATAGTAGAAAATACGTCAGCGGTAAAATCGTCAACTAAGTCGACGCTTGTTTTAGCCTGTGTACCGAAGTTAGAAAGCTTAATGCCACTATTAAATTCAATAATTGGGCGACTTGCTTGTGCTGTAGCATCAACACTTACAGGTTGATTGTTAGCAGCAGCGCTCGCTTCAATAACACTCTTATGGAACCAACGGTTATGTCTTGTCCATAAATTACCATCATTTGCCGAACGATTAATTGTGATGTAATCTTTGTCTTGCGAGTAGCCTAGTGCTTTACTGTATGGTAAATTGTCAAAGCCTAGTGTGTCAAAATTCACTGTAATTTCTTCAGTGAACTCAGTAGCAACATCTAGTGAATCTTCAGCTATCAGTTTAATGCTCGATCCTACGCCTTCTACATAAAACTCTTTGTTAGCGTAAGAAGCCGGTGTAACGTCGCCGATGAACTGAATTTTCATTCCGTTGCTAAGCGCTACGCCGTTGCCGGAAGTGTATGTTTTCATCCCAACAATCTCACTGCTTACATCAATAGCAGAAGCATCTTGAAGATCCTTAACTTCAATCTTACCATGAATATTAACATCGTTAGCAGCAACATACCAAATGTTGTCTGGAGCAGAAGTACTCAGCTCAATAGTTACTATGCCTTTTTCTAATCCTTGGACATCTACACCTTCGTACAATAGAATAGAAGAGCTATCAAGATCAAACTCAGTTTCAGTTGTAAGCTTAGACTTAAACGTAATCGGAAAGTCTGGAAGGTTTACGTCAAACTTATACTTTACGCCCCTGTATAAAGTTAGTGACGGATTAGGTGTTTCGCCGTCCGGCGTGAATATGTAGCTGTACGAGTCTAAGTTATCACTCAGTCGTACTGTAAATGTGCTTTCAACTTCGGTGCTTTGGCCAGCAATACTAATAGTCTGCGGTCCGGTTGGTAACCAAAAGTACTCTCTAAAGTTAGTAAATTTGTCCCAATCGATATACGGGTTCCAAGCATAGAATTCTTGCTCGTTTACTACGTTATGGTCTTGGATCGATCTGTTGTAGTTTTTAAGACTATTCATGTAATCGTTGTAGTCTCTATAAAGAAGAACGTTACCTAACTCGTCTTTGGCTACGGCTGCTGACTCAAGTTGATAATCCTCACGGGAAGTGCTTACGTCTTGAACATATACGTCATCTGCTGTAAATGCTTTAGCAGTTTTACGCCCTACATAACCATTGAGCTTGTTAACAACACCAGGTTGTATCATCTGGTCTAAGGTAGAACTAAGAAACTTCGAGTTAGAAGGTGTTCTAAAAATACGTGGTAAGTGCTCTTCACTTCTACGTTTTGACTTTCCTTTTACCGGAAGCTTTGGTTCGTCTTGAAAATTATCGTAAGCCATTGTTAATAGCTACCTCCTGTTGTCGAACTTGTACTTGTACTTGTTACATTCAAGCTCGTGCTCTGAATACCTGTGTTTACTGCGGTAGTACTTGTGGAAATATTGCCACTTGTCTGTAGTTTAGTAGCAGTTACTTCGTCAATAATTTCAATATCACTAACTCGTGCGCCACTAATGAATATTTCGTCTGCTTCTGCTTTTACTTCAAACAAACTACCAAATACGTCTAATGAACTGTTTGGTACAACTACAAATGTTACTAAGTTCGGACTTAGTTGCTGTAATACATATGCTGTTAGTTCCGAGAAGTAGAACGTGTCGCCAAAGTCCCAATTTTCCAAAGCAAAGAATTGGTTAATAGCCGCTAGTGTCTGTGCTATTAAATCATTATCGTTAATAACTACTTCTGGATTCTTTACAATTTTAAATGTTGCCTGCAAGTTAGAGTCTGCTTTATTGCCAAATAGTATCTTATACTTAACCGGATGGTAAACAATTTCATCACTAATTGACTTAATTTTGTTAAGCTCTGTACTGTAATTCAAGTACAGTTGATCACTACTTGACGGAAGCGGATAAGTTGCTTGATCCTGTAGGTAAAGTCTAAACTGGGTGTCATAAGAAGCAGTTAGCATGTAAACGTCAATTATATTACTTGCGCTTGGATCTAAACGTCTGTCTTTATCCGCAGCGTGAACATAGTGGAATTTAATGTTGTCTCTGCCTTTGTGTCCTACGTAATCTGCTGTAGTTAACAATTGGCTTGTTTCTTTGTTTAATACTTGGAATAGATTTTCTTGTATAAAGTAGAAAATTTGTCCATCATCATAAACACTAGTAACTTGTAAATCACTACGCTTAGCAAATATAACAATAGCATCATTTGAATTATCAAAGTAAGTGTATGTCTCAGTACCGTCGATATTTGTTTGCTTTTTCCTAAACACTACTTTACTAGTTTCGTTTACGTCTTCAGCAACTACTTGTTCGAACAAGTTAGGGTCGTCTACTACACCATCTTCGTCGCTGTCAAAGAACGTAATTTCAATTTTACTACTATCAACATAACCGTCAGAGTCCCTAACAGTTGCTACTATTTCCCAATCGAAATCAGTAGTAAAAGATTCTAAGCTATCGGGCTTTGTATTAATACTCAATACTGAAATTTTATCCTTGATAACTTTACCAGAACTAGTTTCAAATACCTTATCCGAAGAGTCAAAGAAGAATCTAATCTCACTAGGGCTTTCAAACACGTATCGACTTGTACGATATGTAATGTTATACTTTTTTCCAACTGGCTCAAACAACAATATCCAGCTTGAGTCAACTTGCTCACTTGAAGTGTTGCCTGCTTTTGTTAGCGAGAAGTTACTAATTAAATCCAAGTTGTCCAGTGTAATTACTTTCCACTCCTGGCTAGTACTATCAAATCGTAATCCAAATGTGTTATTAGAAAAACATTGATCTATAATTTGGACTTTTATGTCGTCGGTAATAATATTTGCTAACTTAGGAATAACCCTGTCAAGTTTAGCACCAGTTGGAATACTGTCAGTAAGCTTAACAGCGCCGGAGCTGTCTGTGCCTGTATCGGTGCCATCACCTTGTACGCTTATTATCTTAGACCAAATATATGTCTTAGCGCCTATATGGTCAGCAGCGCCTGCCATTAAGGTGTTGTCATCCATAAAGTGGAAGCCGTCTGGTGCTGTAAATTTTACAAGTGTGTTTGGTACTAACAAACTAAGTGAAGACTTAGAAAAGCTTCCTAGTGGAACATTCTCGCCACTTGTGTCAGTTACAAATCCTGTATTTTGATTAGTTTTAGTTGTTTTGCTATCCCAAGTATAGTTGTTATCAACAACAGACAGAACCGGATACTCGTTATAGTAAAAATTACGTATGTTGTAATCTTTAAGTAACGGCTGAATTGTGTTTTCTATAGCACCTTCGATATCAGTTTTAGTTTCGTAAGTAAAGTTAGTTTTACTAGTGCTGTCTTCTTTGTAAATAATACCGTCGTTGCCGAACAAATTAGTTTTGCTGTATCTTCCGGTACTGTCGATTAAATCAAAATACCTACTAATACCACTGCTAGTACGGTTTACGCTTTTTACTTTTACAACTTCTTGATTGCGTGTTAGCGGAGCTACTTGATAATCTTCAGCTGTAATCATTCTGTTCTGAGTGTAGTAGTTACTAGGCGCATTATTTTTAATATTTTCATTTGATTCAGAAGCTGCGCCGTTGTCAATTGCCGTCTTTAGCTGTAGCGTAAGCGACAACGTTTCTAGTTTATTTGTATGACTAATGTACGGCATTGTTACTGTTATAGTACCTAAGTTGTTAGGTGTAATAATAGTAGTAGAAGAGTCGCTTATTCTGTAATAAACTTTGAAATTACCTTTCGGTACATTGCCAAATACACCGTCGCCGAACACCAAGCTCATTCTATCTTCAATACGTGTTTGTACACTGTAAATGTTCTTAACGCCTTTTTCAACACTGTTGTAAATTACGTTGTTACCTTCAGTAGCACTAACCTTTGTCCATAGCTCAGCTTCCCTGCCAGCGTCGTCGAGGGAGTAAAGCCAAACATCAGTTTCGTTAATGTTTATATCATCAATAGCAACTACTTGATTAGTAGTTGGATTAGATAAGAAGAACGTACCGTCTACAAGCTCACCTTGTCTAAAGTGTGTAAAGTAACCGTTAGAATCACTAGCTTTGCCTTTGCCGTCATCTTGGTAGATAAAGGAAAACTTGTTTCCTAGGAATGGATCCTCTTCTTGGATCATGCCTTCGGAAACTTTTGTACTAACAACTTCGAACTTTTTGTTTACACCATTTACAGCTCGAGTAAACGGAAACAACGGTAAGTCTTCGTTGTTAGAATTAACACGGTACTGCTCAGTGTACACACCATTTACTGTGTCTTTAGCAATTGGATTTCCAATACCAGCATTTACAGGCAGAGCAGCGTTGAGGATTTTTGTAATTTGCTCATGACTGTTAGCATTTGTTAGATCGTTCCAAACAACTTGTGTACCAGCTAGGTTTAACCCGCTGCTGTCAAAAATACGTTCAGATGTAGCAACACTGTGTAGCTTTAGTAAGCCGTTCGCAGACTGGTTACGCTTAGCATGATAACTTAGCAGTCTAGCTAGGCGTAGTACGCTTTCTCTTCTTTCTGCTGTTTCAAGAAAGTTTTCTCTAGCGTTTAGATCTGTTCTAAACGAAAAGCTTTGCCCCAAGTACGCAATAAGATCAACAAGCGCCATGTACTCACTAGATTCAATGTAGTCGTTAAAGTCCTCAGGGTAATTAGTCCTAAGGTATGTAACCATTGTACGGCGTAAGTTATCAAAGTCATATGATAAGAACTCAGCGTTTCTAAAGCTTTGATAAATGCGCTTCCAGTCTTCAGCAACTAAAAGTCTATTCTGTCTGTCTGTTGTTGACATTTCGTTATCCTCGTAATATAATATTTATCCAGGATAAAACTAGTGTTTTTTAAGACAGGTTGGCTCCGAACGGTACTGAGCTTCTTTGGATATTCTGCGTTGTAGGTAGCAAGAACCCGGCTCTTTGATCGAACCTAAGCTGCATATATTCTGTCAAATTGTATGGTCTGTACAGTATGCTAGCTTCAATTTGCACGCCGTGATCGTACTGATCAACTGTGATCTTATCAACTGCTACTCGAGGATCAAAATTACAGATTTCAGTAACGTTTTTTGTAATAGCTTCTTTAAGTGTGTCTGTTAACGGCTCAAATAGTACGTCCCAAATAATAGTACCAAAAGTAGGATCACCTAGCTTTTCGCCTTGACGTATATGGAAGTGATTTATAATATCTTGCTTAATACATTCAAAGTCATATACTGTTACACCTTTACGGGTTGGGTCAGTAGTAGAAAAGCCAACATATGTTCTGCCGGGTAATCCGTAATCAAAAGATCTACGTGACGGTACTACTACTTCCTTATAAAGTTTTTTCTCTAATTTAGCCATTAGTAGCCTCCTCTATCTTCATGTACTTTTACGTTTGCGTTACCTGTATCCGAGTGCCACGTATTTTTAGCATACACCGGTTCTGCGTCTTCTGTTTTCTCTACGCCATACAGGATTTTCTCAGGGGTGTATTTTGTAGGATCTAAGTTTTCAGTTTGTTTCCAAGGTTGCTTTCTTGGTACACGCCTCAATGGTGTTTTTAGTGTTTCGGTTACATCGGAATATTTTGCTTTTTCTTTGTCGAGCATTTCAAAACTTGCTGGTAATTCTTGAATCATTTCTGGCATTTGATCGTACTGCATTTCTTGATCACTTGAAGGTATCTCTCCAACTTCGGTAGGCTCTACCTCGTGTTCGCTACTACGCAGGTTGCCAGAAACTTTAAAGTTACCTTTAATTAATATGTCTTGATCAGTGGTTGTAAGTTGTGTTTTTCTTGTAGGTTTAAATTCAAGTTCGTCAGTTTCTCGATTATACTTTAATTTAAAAGTAGTTTCGCCAGACGCAAACTCATCTTTGTTTCTGATATCAATGCCTTTAGTAGCTTGTACATCAAACTTACCGTCATTAACTCTCAACGCAAAAATTGGGTCTGCGTCGGGATCTGGTCTTTGTTCAATGTTAATAGAAGTTTTAGCTGAAATGTTTAGTTCGTCTACATCAATGTTAAGTTGATGTGCATGAAAGTTTATTCCTGCTTTTTCGTCTTTCTCAGTAGCCATGCTAATGCCACCACGTGAGTAAACGTCAATCTTACCGTTAGCTGTGAATTCCATCCAGCTATCACCGTTAGAATGAATTATACTAATAAAATCTTCACTGTTGTGCATAATAATTTTATGCCCTGTGCGGGTTTCAATTCTAAACTGCTCGCTGTGAGGTATAGTATCCTCACCAGCCGGCGCAGGTACATATTCACGCTTGCCGTCTTTGGCGAGAGCAGTACGCTGGAGACCCGGGTTGCCGTCGTCCATTACTATGTTAGTACCGCCAAGTCTTGAGAATGGCCTTTCACCGACCATCTTGCCTTCTTCGTGAGCAGTTCTATTCATCATAGGGCCGGAATACTTCGGAGGTCCTGCGCTTGACAGCCCTAATACGTTTGAAGGAATTTCTCGTCTTGGACTTGAAGTTTGCGGTCCGCGGTCTGGATCAGCCCAAAGACCGTTAACTTTTTCTAGCTTAACTCTATTGTCATATAACGGCGCACTAGGGGAGCTGTTTCCTTTAAACGGGCCCGCTTCGTTGAGCTGTCTTTCGTTACTACTTGGGTCATTAGTTACCGCAGGTCTTGCTCTTTTATTATATTCAGCTTCGAAGTTAGTAAACATATTAGCGTTCATATACGGATCAGGAATAAATCCTACGTAGTATGCTTCGCCATCTCCGCCCTCTGTAACAAGTACTAATACAAAAGTACCTACATCCGGTGGTGTTGCCCATAGACCGTAACTTTGTTGGTTGTTATCATATGCGTCTGTTTTAGTAAGACCAGCTGCTGATAGTTGGCCTCCGAACGGTGTTGTACGTTTAGCAACTACTACAGTGCCTTTGTCACCAGGGATACTCGAACCTGCTTTACCAGAAGCAAATAAGCTAACTTCGACCTGTCCCATTCGTCCCGGGTCAAGATTGTTTTCTACTCGGCCAACATATATGCCTGGGTTTACACGAACGCCGGTTGCTAACGAAGTATGTTTAGAAGTAGTACTAAAATCTTCCTGTTTTGCTGCTACGTCTACCATTTACACTGTTCCTTTAAAGTTTGTTCCAGGTTCAACCAAGGTTACCGAATTGCCAATGTCGCCTTCTTCAATCGGTGCAGAAGCTGTGCCAGCGCCTTGATTTCTATGTCTGATACAATTTAGTACCTGCGTAAAGCCTTCACGACTAAAAGTACTATCAATAGTTAACACTTGATACATGCCTGTGAACTTATACTGTTCCATCTTGTACCACGGTGTTCCCATATCAAAAGGCGTTTCAAAATTAATTTGAATATCGGCTTCGCTTTGTATGTATTCTATCTGTTCGTCTTTAGTAACGTTGCCGGCGCCCTCGGCAATATAGTTGCCGCAGCCGCTACTAGTTAAGTAATACGGGTCACCGTGGATCTTCATCTTTATGCTAAGTAGATCTACTTTTGAATTCATAAGAATCTCATGCCAATTTCTATTACTTTGTGTCTCAGGATGCTGTACTAATTGAGCGCCTGTTGTTTTAGAAGGGTTAGTAACAGGTTTGCCTGTCTGAGCAACGCTGTCCTCATCTCCAAACGTGTCTGGTCTAGTAGCAACCTTAGGAACCATATTAGGATCAGAATCAGTTTGCCCTGCTGGTAAACCTTCAGTGGTTGATCGTTCAAGCTGTCCGATATCGTTGCCAATCGGAACGTAAAACGAATAGTTAAAATCTAAGTCAAGATCAAGAATATCATTGTTCTTACCTGTATAGATGTAATCGTAAATCCTATGAGGGTTAGTACCGCCGATGCCTTTTGATCCAGGCGCAGCAAATCTGTTCATTGATGCTTGATACGGAATAACACGATAGATATAGATTTTTCCTGTGCGCCCTGATTGCGTTTCTTTAGGGCCGTCAGTTGCTAGTACATAACACTGTAACTTAAACCAAGGGCACTTACCCGGGGACTCTGCACCTGGCTTCCACATTCCGTACTCTCGGCCGTATTTACTAGCAAGAATAACTTCTTCAATAACGTTAATTAACTTCTGTCCGGCGTATATTTGTACACTTCTTGAATCACCAGGAAGCAATGAGTTGCTTGGATTATTACGCATACGGTCTTCGTCGGCTGCTGCGTTATCTTCGCTGGTGTTTACGTGCGCTTCTCTATCTTCAGGCTGCTTGATAATCTCAGACTTTCCAATTACATTCATATTGCTCTTGTAAGAGCTGTAAATTTGAGATCCTAAATCGTGTGAACTTTTGCTTGTTCCAAGCTGGTATGTGTTAATATCGTTTTCAAAATTATCTAAACTATTTTTCCCGTCATCGCCTGGTGACCCGGTGCCTTTTAAAGACTCAAAGAGCTGCTGGTAGTCGACTGGTAGATCAGTAAGCCCTGCTGAAGGTACGCCAAGTATCGATGCTTCTTCAGCACTTGTTTTAGTTTCTGGGAATACAATATAGAATTGATCACCTTCTTCTTGCGCACCAACATCTGTTGATTTGTTTTCTATGTTGTTCATTGCTGCGGATAAACTGTTAGCGCCCGTCATTAACATTTCTTCAACTGTTCTGCCCGACAGCGTGGCATTTTGTTTAATAGTTGCCACTTCGTCGTTCCACGCTTGATCATTCCACGCTACTGCTAAGCACTTGTAAACTGTGCCTGCTTCGGTGACTGTAAACTTAGCTTGAACTATTTTAACTGTAAAATTATACGGGCCAACAGTAGTAGCGTTTCCGCTGTCATCAAAACCGTCAAATTTTACAGCCAGCATCATACCGGCATCAGCATAGTTTCTAAAGCCTTGTGCTTTTGACGCTTTGTCTAGATCTTTAAGAAAGTTACCCATGCTGTACGGTTCAACAATATCAAACGCAAATGTCAAAGAGTGAGCACCACGTATCCCAGTGGTTGCTGAAATAAGGCTTCTAACATTAACATTATCAAAATGATAATCCGACTTGCCCATATCTTCGGCAACTGTTATGCCATTTTTAAATTTTCCTATTAACGGATCAGGAAAGTTTGTTTGTGATTTATTTAGAACCGACAAGGACCACATCCAACTATAGGTAGCAAACTTATGTAGGGGATTTTCTTTAGGCCCTCCGCTTGCTGCTGCTCCGCCTCCTGATGACGGCAAAGTGTTTCCGCCCGATCCTTGAAACTCTCTATTCTGCCTTAAGTAGAAAAAGTCCTCTGGTGTTTCATGCGTCCAGGTTCTCCAACTGTCGTCGGCTGTTGCTTGAGGTGTACTTTCACCGCCTTCGTTTCTGCTAGCATCGGTTCTAATCACTCCCATTAGTTAACTCCGAGTGTTTCTCTTAGTAACTCAGACTGTGGCAGGAATATTTCTACCCCTGCTTCGAAATCATAAATTGGATCTCTAATGGTGTCTAAATTACGTTGAGCAAATACCCACCACAAGTCAGGTGTTTGATATAAGTCAAACGCTAACAAGTCAGGACGGTGTGTGTACTGAGATTCAATTGTATAAAGTATATCGTTCGAACGAGCAGGAACAGGACGTATAGTAAGATAGCTTAAATATAAACCGTTTTTAACTTCGGTGTTGAAGTAAGGACTAGCTTTATGATAATTAATTTTATCAAATCCAAGAATACTCATTACATAAATCCTCCGCCTTTGCCAGCAGCAAAGCTTTGTAGACTAAATGTCTGTGTCTTACTTCTGCTGTATGCTACTTTTAACGAGCAACTAATTTCACACTTAGTCGGAGCATATGTACCTGTTGCTGCTTGAATGTAATCAGGGTCGGACGGTAAGTTTATACTCCAGCTAGAAACTACTACTGGCACATCTTGAAACATATACTGACCGTATCCGTTTAGAAATACAATCGGCGGTGGTGAACCTTGATTAGCACTGCCGGCATACGCACTTTTAGTCATTGTACTAAAATAGTGTTGTGCCGCAATAATATAAGTTGCCTCGTCTTCGTTCTGACAAGTAAATGTTCCACTAATAGAAATGTCAGTAACTCTTGAGTTTTGATACACAACATAAGGATACAGCGCATGAGTTGGTGTCATTTCTGAATAGTCTGCGCCAGTACCATAACTAATATTCGGAGTGTACGGGAACATCAAGCCGCCGGTGCGTGCTAAACTTCCGTGTAATGGTCCGAAGCTGATACCCGACGGTATGGTTAACTTTACTCGCCAGTCCGGGGCGCCTGACGCTTTCCACCTTGCTGTTACAAAAGGCAGCGGTGTTGGGTTTGCTCCGTTTGGTAAGTTACGCTTTCTTAGATTACTAACATAGTTTTCAGTATCGTATATTTCGTTAGCTGCGTCTGCGTTTTGAGTATTGTTATCTCCATATATAATAGAGCTACCAGACACGTTTTCCGAAGTAGACTTAGGGGATTGCGACGATCTACTTTGTGCTTCTGCTGTTGGATTTTCTATAAACTCTAGAGCCATTTTTTTATCCTCTTTGATAACTTATTTAGTTGACAATATCGTACGTATATTATATTATAAGTAATATAGAATTTTAATAATATTCTATTTAGGATTTAAAATAAATGAGAAAACATAACTACCTAAATAATAAAGATATACTATCAGAAATACACAAGTCTAAAACTAATTTCTGTAGCTATACCGAAGATACATATAATCAGTTTGATTTGATCATATCGTTACAAGGCCCACACGGTACCCTCGAACAAGGCCTTGCTAAAATAAATCGAAACACTATCGCTGAAGCAAAAAGAAATAAAGCAAAGCGACTACAAACTAGAATGTTTGACGAGAGAAAAGCAGCCGGCGAAAAAATAAAGTTAGCCGAATGCGAGCATGATCCAAAGAAGATAAAAAAGGACGAGCTCATCTTCAGAGTCATGACGTTTGATCACATTCCTGAAGAACCAGGAAGAAAGAAAACTCCAAAGACACTTGCTGATACAAAAATCAAACTAAACTTCCCTGCGTTCCAGCACTACAAGTTTAATGAGAATGATGAATTAGTGTGTGTTGGCAAAAGTCACTGGACCGGTGGAATGGAAAACGGCTACTTCAGCAAGGATCATGGCAAGGTCACAAACAAACTTGCTCATATGTGGATAAAGCTATGCGAACGCTATGCTACTCGTGGTAATGTAAGAGGATATACTTACAACGACGAAATGCGTGGACAAGCAATTCTACAGTTAACACAGATTGGTTTACAGTTTGACGAGTCTAAGTCAGCTAACCCGTTTGCTTATTACACTGCTGCTGTTACTAACAGTTTTGTAAGAGTTATTAACTTAGAAAAACGTAATCAAGCTATTCGCGATGACATTCTTGAAATGAACGATATGACACCAAGTTACACTCGTCAAGCATCACGTGAATGGGAAGCAAATAATCCTGAGAAAAAATAAAATTTGTCTTGACAATATGGCCTGATATATACTATTATAGTATAAATGAGAATCCATACACGAGGACAATTTGTTTAAACGAGCTGCCATTTTTACCGATATCCACTTCGGTATGAAAAGTAATAGTAAAGTTCATAACGCCGACTGCGAAGAATTCGTTGATTGGTATATTGAACAAGCAAAAGCAAATAATTGCGAAACAGGAATCTTCTGTGGAGATTGGCATCACAACCGTAGTAGTGTCAATCTTTCCACACTTGATTCAACAATTCGATCATTAGAAAAGCTTGGTAAAGCCTTCGACAACTTTTATATGTTCGACGGTAATCACGACTTGTTCTATAAAGATCGTCGAGACATTAGTTCTACAAAATTTGCGAGACACATTCCGGGCATTACCCTAGTTGACGAGTATACTGAATTTGATGATGTAGCACTTGTTCCGTGGCTAGTAGGCGACGAATGGAAGAACATCGAAAAGTCTAAGAGCAAATATATGTTCGGACACTTTGAGCTTCCTACATTCCTTATGAACGCTCACGTTCAGATGCCGGAACACGGCGACTTACGTGCTACGCACTTTGTAAATCAGAAGTATGTGTTTTCAGGGCACTTCCACAAGCGCCAAGTAAAAGGCAATATCCATTATATCGGTAATGCTTTCCCGCACAACTATTCAGATGCGTGGGATGACAAGCGTGGCATGGTTGTGCTCGATCGTGAGAACGACGGTGAGCCTCAATACATTGACTGGGATAACTGTCCAAAGTACCGTACAGTAAAACTATCCGAACTGCTTGACCCTGATAACACTATTATCAAAGACAAGATGTACTTACGAGTAGCTATCGACATTCCAATTAGTTACGAAGAAGCAAGCTTCATTAAAGAAACATATATCAAGCAACACGACTGTAGAGAAATCACGCTTATACCTCAAAAGCAAATCGACGAGATTTCCACCGAGCTTGACATTAGCAAGTTTGAAAGTGTTGATGAAATTGTTTCTCGTGAAATTGTTGCGATCGAATCAGATTCTTTTAATCAAAAAACGTTGTTGGACATTTATTTAAATCTATGATACTAATATCCGGTAATAAAAACTTTGGGTTAGCTAAAGAATTACACAAATTATACCCTGACGCTTATTTTGCGTCACGTGAAACCGGGTATGACCTAGCTAAGAGCGACGAACAAGATGCGTTTGCTCAGTACGTAACACACTATAATACTATTATTATCAATAGTGCGCTATGGAAATTTAATCAAACTGTGCTACTTGACAAAGTTTACAAAAAATGTGTAGCAGAAAAGCATAGGCCGCATATCATTGCTATCGGTAGTACTACCGATCGTGTTAAAAATGGTAAGCCTTGGTTGTACAACGCTGAAAAGAAAGCACTGCGTGATTATTCTAATACGTTAGCACTAGGCGGCGTATGGGGCGAAGGTCCGAAGATTACCTATATTAGTTTCGGTACACTTTCAAACAATCAAGAAAAGCACCCTGACAGGAAATGTCTTGACATTTCTCGAGCAGCCGTGTATATTAAATGGATAATAGATCAACCTGAAGATATATGTATTAACGAAATCAGTATTGATCCAAAACAAGTGTAACCTATGACAATTCTATTAAAAGATTTAACAGTTAAAAACTTTATGAGCGTCGGCAATCAAACCCAGGCAGTTCGGTTTGATCAAGAACAGCTCACCCTAGTGCTTGGTGAAAACTTAGATCAAGGAGGTGACGACTCAGGCTCACGAAACGGGACCGGCAAAACGACAATCATCAACGGATTGTCCTACGCCCTCTACGGCCAAGCACTAACTAACATCAAACGAAACAACCTTATTAACAAAACAAATGGCAAACATATGTTAGTAACGTTGAATTTTGAGAAAAACAACGTTCAGTATCGCATTGAGCGTGGCAGATCGCCTACGTTTACAAAATTTTATGTAAATGACCAAGAGCAAGAGATGACTGACGAGTCTCAAGGCGACAGTCGTAAGACACAAGAAACTATTAACACCCTATTAGGCATGAGTCATGATATGTTTAAGCATATTGTAGCACTTAACACCTACTCAGAACCGTTCT
>Ga0206126_10000908_pt1 | contig 38501 bp, 43 predicted proteins | sample Helgoland_Spring_5_FD_148621 | JGI IMG/M metagenome (GOLD analysis project Ga0206126, IMG submission 148621) | Pelagic subsurface seawater microbial communities from Kabeltonne, Helgoland, North Sea - Helgoland_Spring_Bloom_20160412_1 | ecosystem: Environmental > Aquatic > Marine > Epipelagic ...
ACTTGGCAACAATCTGCTCGCGCTCTCGGTGTTCCTTGTCGTATTCTTCGTATTCTTTGCGTTCACTCATTGATGCATTTCTGCCAACGATTGAGAAGTTTACCATACCCACTCGCTCTTCGTAGTGGCGTCCGGTCTTGGTGTGATATTCTGAGTTCATGACATATCGTTCTAGTTCACTAAAGAATAGCGCTTGTTTCGCAACGGTGAATTTATTCTCATACTCAAGCGTCCAAGAGCTGTAACCGTCTGTATCCGGTATCTTTTTATAGTGTGCGTTACCCATACAAGAAAATACGCCACGGGTTTTATCAACCACCTTACGGCTTAGTTGGTCAACAATGCGAGGGAAGGAGCCCCCCGATACTATATAGACCTCTCTGTCTCGCTGCCAGCTATAAAAATCTTTGGCGAACCCTTGGTCTATTTTACTTTTTGCGGGCGTTAGGGTGCCATCTACATCAAATAAATAGATAGTTTTCATCGAGTGTAGTCGTCCTCAAGTCTGACAACATCGTCAAGATATGGTGTACTAACCTCTACAATCTCCACTGATGATTCATTAGCACCAAAACGATGTATCTGTCCTGGATTGATGTGAAGACTCTGGCCTGGTGTAAATTTTTGAATTTTGCCTTCCTCGTCGTAATTATAGAGAGTGCCCTTTAGCACATAAATTGTCTCTTCCTTTACTTTATGGTATTGCTTCGACAGCCGATGACCTGCATTGATGTGAAGAACTTTGCCGATGTAATCTTGAGTCTCTGCCCAGATAATTTCGTGTCCCCACGGTTTTTCTACTCTCTTCATATTATCTCCAAAACAATTGTACTGATACTATCATAAACGAGAGTATAACGCAAACTAAAGTTTTTGGTGTGAACATACTTTCATTGAGAAAATGCCACGTAAGGAGCGGGAACGTAAAATAAGACATACTAAAAATTAAGAACCTGGGGCCCCAGACTTCTCCCCACTCTTCGTAACAAAGCTTGATGCCGTACCAAAAACAAATCCCAGTAGGAATTGAGAACAATACTGCTGCCATCAGGGGCTTGTCTCTCCACCAATCCCAAACAAATTGAGAGTTTAACTGAAACCATCCTAGCGTTTGTCCAACAGCAAACAGTAAGCATGCCACCATTATATTAAAAGTTGGCAACCACCACCTCCTGAGCGTTTTCGCAGTCAGTCGTGATTTTTCCGTATTGATCAATCATTGTGACATTAGTTTTTTTATAAAAATTCTGTATTGCTGTGTGGTAGTTGTAATGAAGTATGAATTTTTTATCACTATTCATCATTTTTTTTAGGGCACGATTATTGATTCTTGATTCCTCTGGTCCATAACTTTTACCATCCTCAAACAAATTATAGCTAAAGTTGCCTACTGGGACATAGATATAATCAGCTTCGGTGTCAAGATTAATTATTTTCGAAACTTCCTGTGTTGGCTGTTTTATATAATTTACAGAAAAACTTTCTGGTTTTTTAAAATTCTTTATTTTGGTAATCGCTAGGATATTGTAGTTATCCTGCTGCAGCGTGCCTCTTGAAATTAAGCCATCGCTGGAACACCTGTTCAAGAGAAAGAACAGTGCAGATCTTAAATACTTATTTTCATATGTGTACCATCTCTCTTGGAATACACTAAAATATTCTGGTGAATCAAAGCTAAAATCCGGGCTAGTAACAAGTTGATGGATCTCTTCTGGATTATCAATCAGGCACCTCCAGAATTCGTATACAACATACGCATTAGTGTATGAATTTATGCTATGACCAGCAGCCGCAAGACTTAACTCACAAGCGCCAGAATAAAGACAATATGTGTCAAGTGATGACTGGGGCGAGAGCAGCGACTTGATATAGCCCACAGATGTTAGTGTCTTCACCGAATCTTTAAGTGGCGTTTTCATAATTAGATACTTCCTGGGCTAACTTTCGTTGTTTTGCATAGGTGTCATCCATATTATCCATCATCTCTTGGACTGTAGTGTTCATATCAGGGTCGACCTGTGGTTCCGCAGGGGGCGCCTGCTCGAAGACTGTGTTGGCTTTATGTTCTAAATACTGGGAAACTATATTCTCTACATTTGAAAATAAATCTGCGCACTCAGCAAGTTGTTTCTTTACGTCGATGGCACATTCAAGAGTCTGGAATGATAGTGTTTTGTCAACGGATACGTTTGACAATTCAGAGAGCGTCTTGAGTTTGGCAAGAGCTTTATTATAGAGCCTTGTTGTTTCAGACTCAAGTTCACTCTCCTTGATTCTGTATGATATTGTTATATTATTTTCCATACTTATCCCCTAATCAGTTTTCTATCGGAGTTAAGGGAGCGCTCGACAATATCGGGAGCACCAACAACCACTATTTCGGTACCTGTGTGCCCCCTGTTGATTGTTAGTTTCGTAAATCGGTGCCCAATCTTGAGGCCCTCAGTGAGAGGGTTTTGTTCATTTAAGTGATGAAGGCGTGGCTCCTCTCTAATCATTACTACATGCTCGGGGTTGACGAAGACTTCTCTAAGTGAGTAGTCGCTCTGTCTCGTGGTTAGGGTGTTGTTTTTGCATATTTCGGTTAGTCTAACTAACATCGTTCCTCCATCGGATAAATACATTTCAATGCCACAGCGCGCTCTTGTCCGTTGGCGAAAACAATACAAGTATTAAATGCTTCCATCTCTAAAAATACGGCTGTAATGGGCTTATCTGTTTTAAAGTAATTTACATTACTCGTGTTTTCTTTTACGTGCCACATATCGACATCTTGCGGTATGTAAATTAAATCACCTTTTCTTATAGTTAACACGTTTTACTCCGTCTGGATAATGCCATAATTAGTAGTAATTAAGGTGCCGGCACAACTTGCTGCGTTTTGTAGTGCAGTTCGTGTGACCTTTACTGGATCTATTATACCAGCATCAAATAGTTTTGTCAATTCTTGATTCTTGAAATCCCAACCACATTCCGTGTTTGTTGGATCTTCCAGAATTTTAGAGATGATGATGTCAGCCGAATTATCACCCGAATTCAACGCCATCTGCCTGATTGGTTCTCGGCAAGCTGCTTGTATTACTGTAGCTCCTAATGCTTGATCTTGACTCTGAGTGGTGATTACCAATGAATTGCTGGCGCGCAGCAACGAGGTGCCCCCACCGGCCACGATGCCTTCATCCAAAGCAGACCTGACCGCCTCAAGTGCATCTTCAATGCGATGCTTGCGCTCAGTCATTTCAACCTCAGTGGCACCGCCAACACGTATTACCGCTACACCAGAGGATAGGCGAACAATTCGCCCCTGCATACGTTCGCATTCTTCTATTGAATCTGTTTCTTGGATCTGCGCTTTGAGCCCTTCAATTTTTGTTTCTACCGATTCAAAATCACATTCTCCGCCCACAATTGTAGTAAAATATTTACTGCATTCGATAGACTTAGCGCTCCCCAGATCCGACAACGTTACATCATTTAACTTTGTGCCGCTTTCTCTGGTTATAAAATTGGCGCCTGTCGAGAGAGCTAGATCTTGTAATAGATCCCTACGTTCCTCTCCATAGAACGGAGCCTTGATGGCTGCAATCTTTAGCGTTCCGCGCATTGCGTTCATAATCATAGCTGCCAATGCTTGGCCTTCGATCTCTTCTGCTACAAATATAAGCGGTCGGCTCTCTCTTGCTGCCATCTCAAGAATCGGCATGATAGGTTCGACCGCAGAAATCTTGTTGTCCGTTACTAATACAAGAGGCTCTTCATGTGTCATAGTGGCGCGGCGCTCATCAGTAATAAAGGCGCCTGCTGCATAGCCCGATTGAAATCTGAACCCTTCAGTGATATCAATCGAAGTTTCAAGTGAGCGAGATTCTTCGATTGTAATTGACCCGTCCTGTCCAACTTTATCAACCGCCATTGCAATCAGTTTGCCAATTGTTTTGTCGTTATTAGCTGAAATCGCAGCGATGTGTTCAATATCTTCGATACTGCGGATTGGGTGGGATAAATCTTTCAGATTAGCTACCACCTCTTCGGCTGCTAGCAAAATACCCCGCTGTAACTCGGTGGGAGACACTCCAGATGCGATGAATCTTTGCGACTCGCGAAGTATTGCTCTCGCCAGTACAGTTGCGGTAGTGGTGCCGTCGCCCGCATCTGCGTTTGTTTGGACAGCGGCCTGCTTGATAACCTGAACTGCGGCATTCTCTATGGGGTCTTCTAAGGCTACAAATTGTGCAACCGTTACCCCATCTTTTGTTATGAAAGGAGTTTTGCCTTTCTCTTGTAGTAAAACATTTCGGCCGCGTGGACCGAGCGTGGAGGCTACATTATCTGCTAATACATTAGCACCTCTCATAATTTTTTGTTGTAATGTTTGATTGTTGTCGTATTCGCGACTCATTGATACCTCAGAGTTATATTATATTATAATCACAAATTGTGATTTTGTCAAGGCTTATTTGTCAGATTTTAAAATTTCTTTCGAACTGATGTTGTTAGCATTGTCAATGGACGCACTAGCCAGCGAATCATCTGACAGACCGCCAGCAAAGAATGTATTTAAACTGTCCGAAAGAATCTTAAGTGATTGGAAAATCTCCATTACTTCTTCGTTCAGGATGTCTCTAATATTGCCGACCACCTTCGCAACCTCTTCGCGACCAACATTAATAGAGCCTAGGTTCAGTGTGCTCGTGGGGGGCCCTTGAGATAAGGCTTGTTTTTGATTAAGAGAAAAATGGCCCCTTGTGAGATAGCCCCAACTATTTTCCAACGCAACCCTTTTTTGGCGGTCACCCATATCAGTGTATGCTTTTGCTGACTCTTCGGGGCTTAAAAATTCACCTTCGGCAACCATACGCCTAATCTCCTGATTGCGCTTGTCTGCTAGTTTTTGTTTCTTTTGGTCGCCAATGACGGCGTTATTGGCTGCGATAATGTATCCTGCTAAGTAATAATCACTAACTACCTGACCCTGATCGTTTTGCACGGGCATCCAGTCAAAATTTTGTAGCAATTGCCTTAGCTTATCTTTGTTAAGAGTGGAGCGTCCACGAACAACACCCTTGTTTACTTTATCTTCGCCTATCTGTTGAACCCAGTCATTAAACATTTCATCTTTTTTTCCATAGTCGATACCTTGCAGAATATCGTTAGTTTGCATTTGCGACAAAGAAATGCCCTTCATCTTGAAAGCCTCGTCAAGATATTTTATAAATATCTTTTCTAAATCCTCATCACTTGGTAAGTTGGCCTCACCGGGGAGTGTATCTGCCATACTAACACCATCTACCCTACCGGATTTCAGCGCGCTAGCAATCTGCTTGGGTATCCTAATACACTCCTGTGATCTCTGTTTCGAGTTAGCAATGATGTTCATAACGTTCTTGAGGCTAATATCAAACTGATAGAAATCAATGCGCCCTTCTTGTTCTAGATCGTCGCCAGATAGAGTCTTCGTGCAAACGACGTAGCGCATTGCTCCACCAATGGCGCCAGGCCATTTGGGATCGACTAGATCTCTTACAAGATCTGTGTAACTACCACCAACCTCTAGGTTACCCTCTTTGTATAGTTTAAGGCTGACTGGGATTTCTTCGCCAGTAGATCTGTCTACGTAGTCGGCAATTGTGCCTGTATTGGCTGGAATCTGATAGCCATTTACGAGTGCCGCTAAGAACGATTCGAAGCTAAAGCCCGCAGACGACGCGTTAAAGTTTGTGATAACTTTTGTTAAAGTTTTATAAAACACAAGGTAAGAGATAGCTTGCGAAATTCTTTTAGTTCTTTCATCACCTGCTTGAGCCTCAACCATACTGATACCATTCGTGTAGAATTGTGATACGCTCCTAATCTTATCAGCAAAGTCAGAGCCTTGAATGTTGCTTAAGTAGCCTTCAAGCAACTGTCTTTGTGGTCCTTTAATTTCTTTTTCGTCGGCCTCGTCAGGGGTGCGCACATCTGACCATCCGATTTCTGACACCTCTATGTTTGGTATCATTTTCAGGATCATTTCGATTGCCTCATCATCACTGGCTGCACCTATATTGGGGACCTCTTCGGCAATAGTCTCTGTCGACTCTTCAACCGCTTCTTCAATCATGTTGATCAAAGTTTTTATATCAATCTTTCTAGTTTCTTCAATAAAGTCTTTGTCAATCACGTCGTCCAAAGAGGAAGCCTCTTTCTGTTCTCTAACTTCAACAAACATATCTTTCAAATAATTACCCATTTACAAAACCTCATATAATTTCATCAGCGATGCCTAATTCGACTGCTTCTTCTGCCGATAAATAGACATTCACTTTGCGTTCCAGCATTTTTTTAAGTTTAACTCTTGTGAGTTTGGTTTCTGAGATGAGAGCGTCACAGTACATATCCTGCAATTGCTCAATTGCTTCCAACTCATTCATCATATTGTGAAGTGATCCGTGGTTGCCCCCCATTACCGAATGTATCATAATTCGACAATTCTTACCTACCTGTCTCTTACCTTTGGTTCCAGATGCTAACAGTAGCACACCGGCTGACATCACTTTGCCAAGACCAATTGTTTGAATTTCTGTGGTGTCTCTCACATTTCTAATCACATCATACATAGCAAACATATCATCTGCATTTCCACCATATGTTGATAGGTAGAACTTAACACCCTTCCTATCTTCTGGTTTCGACTCTAAATTCATCTCGTTAAAGAATAACACATTATGGATGATTTCAGCTATTTTTTCTTCGTGAACATCGGCAAAAAGACCCACAATTCGCAAGTCGGGCTCTTTGGGGCCCCCACCACCTGCGCCTGGATCTAGCAAGATGATTTTTGGTTCTTCCTGCGTATTTATCAAGTTTTTTATTTTCTTTATCATAATAAGCCCCTCTTAGTATTTAGGTCGTCCAAGTATTTCATAGCAGAATCCCAATCGTTAAATTCGATAATCGTTGAAAAATGTTCGGGTATGTCTTTTAAGATCTGGGACACTGAGGATTTTTTGAAAAACTTTATATCATTGTCAATCAGTAGCTTATAATTGTCCACTTGTTCGCTTGAAGCTTCTTTCTTTTCTAGTTGATTGGCTCCGAATGATTTGACATATGAATAGTTTTGTAGGCATCTTGCCAATATCAATAAAGATGCGACCACAGAACTTTGCAACAATAGGATACTAGCTTTAGCATTCTTGTATGTCGAGAACGTTCTATGGGTCACATACCCAAATAAAAATACCAAAACGTATAGTAAAAATTCCACTTTAACCTCTAAAAAAAATAACCACTAAAGACAAGCTCTAGTGGTTATATTATAATAGCTTAAGATTGATTTGTCAATTTATTTTGTTAGTCTTTTCATAATTCTTTCAGCAAGAGCGTCGACCATTTGCTCTTTCTGGTTAGTTACCTGCAGTCTCTCTGCGACCCTGCGTGCAACTTCAGAAACCAGATCTTCATCGGATTCTTCCAAGTTCTCATCTGCTTCCATCATGTCGACTTCATCATCGGCAGCCATTTCAAGTTCATCACCCCCTTCCGGCTCCAATTCTTCTTCGTCGTCCATTTCCATTTCGTCTCCAGGCTCGTCCATTGCAGCCTTGAGCTTATCAGCTAATGCAATGATTGCGGCAGCTTCATCATCTGACAGAGTCATTTCATCAGCATCACCCATCATATCATCACCCATCATATCTTCAGCATCGTCCATCATATCTTCAGCATCACCCATCATATCATCGCCAACATCGGCGTCGAGGGCGAGTGCGTCTTCTTCCTCTTCGGGGCCCATATCTTCTTCTTCCAAAGATTGGTCCTCATCCTCATCATCTCTTTTATAAATTCCGCCCATCTCTTGAATTTGATCATCACCAACAGTTGTAATGTTAGCAAGTTTCAAAAATTTGCGGATCTCTTGTTCGTTTAGTAAAGTCTTTCGAGCCATTATGTAATCTCCTTAAGCTATAAAACTCAGTAATAAATAGTGCAATATATTCTATATTTCCTTAATTTTCAAAAGAACTTAATATTTTGCTGTTTTTAATTTTTAAAAGTGCTTTCGTTTGTATCTGTTTAATCCTAGCAAACGATACACCAGTCCGGTCTGCAATCTGCCTTAGTGTCATTGGTCCATTTTCGTGAACTGCAACGAGCGTACAATTTAGCTCGTTTTTAAAATCTATCCACAGGCGACAGTCTTTATTGGGGCACTCAATGTTCATTTTCTTGCAGGTTCTCGAACAAAAGTTTAATCCATCTTTATGTTTCATAAGTCTGGGTGTCCTTCTTCGATGATATCAAACAGGTTAGAAATCTCTCCCTCGCTAAGTCCGAAATTCTGTAGTTTTTCTTTCCCCTTCTCGATAAGTTTTTTTGATTTTTGTTTTCTTGTTTTTGATTGTGGTTTTACATCATCGATATAAGACAAGATCCTATCATCGTTATTTAGATATCCCGTTATCATACTTCTGAAAAAATCTGATTGCCTTAGATTATCGTGCTTGAGCCTGATTGTCAATTGGGCATGCCGGTGATCATTCTCGGTAAACACCACTCTTTTTGTAAGCTTTCCATATTCAATATCATTCGACATTACCAGTTCCTCGATAAAATGTGTGTTTTACTCTCTGATAATCCCAGCGACGTCTGGACAATAAATTCTGCTTTGGCGTGTAGCTCCGGTAGGGTCCGGGCGCCTGAATATGAGAATCCCGATCTAATCCCTTTTTCAAGATCTCTCAGAATTGCCTCCACAGGGCCGCGGTATGGCACTCTACTGGCAACACCCTCGAAAGAGGAGTACTTTCCTCGCCAGTCCATTTGTGCTTCTTTAGAAGCCATACCTCGATAGCTCTTCCATCTTGAGCCGTCTCTGCTCGTCAGTATCTCTCCGGGAGACTCGTCGGTTCCAGAGAGTAGAGAACCGACCATAACAGCATCAGCCCCAGCAGCCAGGGCTTTTACAATGTCCCCCGAATTCTTTATGCCGCCGTCTGCAATGATCTTGATATCCCTATCTGTCTGCGCGCACTCAAGGATCGTCTGCAGCCCGGGAAGGCCGTGACCAGTCTGAATCCGCGTTGAGCAAATCGAGCCACCGCCAATATTGCATCGAACCGAGTCTGCTCCCCAGTCCGCCAAGTCATTGATTCCCTCTAGAGTCGCGACATTGCCTGCCATCAGGTGCACATTTTCAATCTTGTGTAATTTTTTAATATTTGCCAATGCATCCTTCATTAAAATATGATGGCCGTGCGCTACATCCACGCACAGTATACGAGCGCCGTGCCTGATAAGTTCCGAGGCTCTTTCTAGATAGTCTCCAGAGATACCGACGGCTGCACCAAAAACAGGCGGTATTCTTGTTTTTTTATAGGCATTTTTCATTAAGTTAATTTGCTCTGGTATCGTGTTATACCTATGGATAATTGCGGTACCGCCGAGTCGACTTGTGACAATGGCCATATCAGTTTCTGATACCGTATCCATTGGTGACGCTATGATAGGTAACTTAAGTTTTAACTTGTCACCCAGGGCCGACGAAATATCAATTTCGCTTCGTGAGCGTATGTCTGAATATTGTGGCTTCAGTAGCACGTCGTCATAGGAAAGCCCGTTAGGGTATTTTTTAGTTTCTTGTATCATATGCTGCTCTCAATAAATTTTCTAATATCTTTAATGTAGTACCAGGTTTTTTCATTTGGCTTTTCTGGATCGCCAAGTACTCTAATTTTAATATTCCGGCTTGGGCCCCCACGAAAGCTAGCAATCGTCGGGACACCATTGATTTTGATTATCTTATCTAAATTGCCTTCAACATCATCAACATTAAAAGCAAAGAAAAATAAATTCTTACTATCATCTTTGTATGATTCTGCTAAGTCTTGATAGTAATCTTTCAATGCGTGACATAGGTGACACTCTTGTGAGTAAAACTTCACAATGCAAGTTGCATTTTCAGAAAGCTTACCGTTTTTTAATCTTCTTAGGGTTTCAACCCCTATTCTCTCCACCATTTTTCATAACCTCTTTTATAATTTCATTTGCTCTGTTCCAACATTCAGGACAATAAAGCCTGACTGTGTCCTTGTCTTTTACGACAACATTCCAAGTTTTTGCCATCTCTTTACTTTTTTTATCAAACGACTTTTCGCAAGTCAGGCACATTTCTGGTAGTTTTTCAAAAAGTGCAACTTGGTTTGCTATCTTTGAACTGCCATCTGCCTTTTTTTGAGCCTTGTCAAAAGCCCTTCTCTGTTTGCGATTCACTTTTTCTTCCTTCTCTTCTGCGAATCGCGATACATCTTAGAACGCTGCATAAGCTCATCATGACCTATGCTGGGCTCTTCTTCTGCAAGCTCTTCTTCAACATTAACCTCTGTGGGTTCCTCTGGTTGGTTGGACTCAGCCTCGGCCGCGGTTTGGCTGGCAAGAGTGCCAGAGTATTGCTGCAGCGTGATAAGGGCGCCTTCAAGTTGTGCCAGCGCAATAGAATGTTGAACGATCTGATCAACAGTCTCCGTTGACGCAGGCCTGTGATATAAGTCTTTAATAATTGCAAATCTCTCAACTGCTCTAGACTTGAGCCTTAAAATTGCTGATTGTAATACTTCTTCGGTCATCATATACTCCTATCTGTTGATACCTTCTACTCTCCACAATTCATCGCCGCCATCAAATACTACGACTGCTGATGGGAATGGTGCGGAATTCTTACTGTCACCAAACTTTAGGCGACCTTTCACAAAGTGAATCTCTGATGCCTTCATTACATACTTGTGCCAATACTTGGTATCGGTTCGGGCCGGAATGAGCATAACTACCTTTGTGCCAGTTTTCATAGCTTCATTGTAACCTTTTTCGATCCACTTGTCAATACCCCTTCCATACGGAGGGTTAACAAAACAGGTGAAGCCTTCCCAATCTTTCTCCAAACCATTCTCAGCCTTTGTAAAGAAGTTAGCACACTTGGTATTGTGTGTGCTTGCGCAAGGATCCAAATCAAAAGGACCGAAACGCCAGCTTAGCTTGTCAAAAAAGTCTTGTGGGGTTGCCCAGTTGCCAGTGGCAGAGCTAAACATTGTTTTTTGTGTTGTTTTGTTCACTTTCTATCCTTTCTAGTGATTTGTTATAATATGTCTCATCCATCTCGCAACCAACAAAGTTACGATTAGTTTTGATTGCTGCGATCGCAGTGGTGGCAGACCCAGCAAAACAATCGAGCACCAAGTCCCCTTCCTTCGAGTGCTTTTCTATCAAGGCCTCAAACAGTGGCAGACTTTTTTGCGTAGGGTGGAAACGATTTTTGCCGCCCTGGAGGGGGTATTCGTAAATACCCTTGTCATATTTGCTGTTGAACGTCGGCTTGGACTTCTTAACACCCAGCAGTGCAATCTCTCTACAGTTTGTAAGGTAATTTACTTTGCTGTTGATTGGTTGTGGGTTTGTCTTAATCCATTCGATAAGCCTGATTTGCTTAAACTTCTCGCCCTCAAGCATGTCCTTGAGATTAGTAATCTTCCACAAATCAAAGAATATAATGCACGTGCCACCAGGACGAAGAATGCGATAGAAGTGCTTAGTGAAAAGCTCAAGCTGCTCCATAGTAAACTGCGAATCCCAATCACCATAGTTGGTTTTAACGGCATACTTTTTACCGTAGATACTACCATATTTGAGGTAGTCTGCCTTATACTTCTTTAGCTTTCGCTTTGGTAATCCAGTGATTAGTTCAGACGGCTTGCCTTCCTCATCATAGTTGTACAATGACCGATCATTTTTTAGAAAATCAACCCACTCACGAAGTGTTTTAAGGTCCTGCCACTGTTCAACAGTACGTAGGTTCTTAGCCCCAGCCTCATCTTGCTTCGCTACATGATCGACCCACTTGTCCATACCTGAATCACGCGATGTGATATAAGGGGGGTCTGTCAAGATTAGATCTACAGAGTTGTCGGGTATATCCGACAGAAATTGCAGACCTTCTTGGTGTTTGAGGGCTATGTTGCTCATACTTTATTTTTGTTCATTTTCATATACCTTTTTTCCATATTGTTTGATTTCTCTCCAAGATACATTTGCACTAAGGCGTGGGTCCTTCTTAGTAAGGACATCTGGATATTTTGCTTCTAGCTTTGGGGTCAAAACGTCAAAGACATCAGCACCCTTCATCATCCAAGATTCAACTAGTTTTCCAGCGTTAAATCTATTATAATAGTGTTCGGGATATTTTGCAAGCTTTTCTTCAAATAAATATCTCTCTTGCTCTTCCCAAGTTTCTTGCACGGAAATGCCGGTATATGATCCCTTGCAGTTCTTTGCAATCGTAGACTTATATTCCACCGGCTGATTAGCTTGGTTAAACGCATCGGCACCAGAAAATGTGGTGGCCACTGTGTGACCCAATACTGTAGCTGCGTAAATCTCTTTACTTCGAGCATAACTGAATGGATCTCCCCATCCTTGCTGTTCACAAATTTGTGCCATTCGCTCGTATAGCTTGCGATATTCTTGCTCAGGACTCATCTGTACTCCCCAGGGCTCCATCGCCCCTGTCACTAATTGTAATTGGGCTTCCGTATAGGTCCCCTGAATGGCTAGCCATCGCTCTAAAATGCACTACTGGAATCATTACTAGTTGTGCAATCTTGTCCCCCTTGCGGACATATTGGGTGTTCGAGCCTACATTATGCAAATTCACAAACACTTCTCCATCATACCCAGAGTCTACCACGCAGGCGCCTACAATCAGAGATCGCTTAGCGGCTACTGAGCTTCTGTTTTTCACCTCTAACATATAGCCATGTGGCACTCCGAAGCGCAGCCCGGTTGGAATCACCTTGCTGTCACCTGGTTCAATCATAATTGCTTGATTATCTTGGTCAGGCGAGTAAAAAACGTCAAGGCCTGCATCAGATGGGTTTGCACGCTCGGGGCTGTGTGCATTTTTTCTAGCGAACGCATACTCAAGAATCATCTTCGTCTCCTGAAAACATTTGGAAGTTTTCTACTACTTCGTCGATATTCACTTTACCCTTAAACAGTCGATATGCTTTGACTGCTGCACTAATCTCGTCAGTGCTGAGCCAATTGTTTTCCTTAAACTCGGTTCGCAGATCTCGCTTCTGCTCCTTGTAAGGCTCCATTGCCTCTTCGATTGCTGCCAGTGAGCGGATATACTCCTTGACATAGCGCTTACGCTCTTGGTTTGTTGTAGCCATTAGGCCCTCCTATAAGTTCTTTATTAATATACCACACCAGTTCTGTGAAGTCAACAGGTTTTTATACAATAATTCGAAAAACTTGGTATATAAATTTTTTAATCAAGGCTGTCTTCTCTTCATCAGTTTCAGCTTGGGAAAAATTAAAATTGTAGGTGTTCTTGTGAGAATCTACCGTGCCTACGACCTTTTCGCTCTCGCGTTTCATCCAGCGAATTTGTTGGTCATAATTTTTTGGCACTGAGATGTTATACTTATCGGCATAATCAAGTAATAAATAATATTTTTTGTTCTCAAAGGCGTCATTGGCTTTTTGGAACATATTTATTCTCGACTTTATTTCGTCGTCTGGTAATGATTTATCTATTCGGTCAGGGTGAAGTTTGAGGGCAATCTGTTTGAACAGTTTCGAGAACGATTCGTGCATAGCTATGTCATCGGACGTCATTTCATACTCTTCAGCCCCCTCTAAGGGAAGATCATCATGAATTACTATCGCCGTATCGCCAACTGTATCTATATCGGGCTGATCGTCAGCGTCGTCATCAGTTATCTCTGGACGTCTATATAAATTGTCGAGCCTCTCTTTGTGGTTCTGATCAAGTTGAGAGATGTCTATGTTGTGCTCAGCACAAAATTTACGATAGTATGCTTCAAATTCGGGTGCAGAGGCCTTAGCTGACTCTCTGGTATACTCCAGTTCGTCGTAACAAAATCTCAATCGGGAGAGGGCGCGCCTCCACTTTAATTTTTTAGCGACAGACATGCTCTATATAGAACTATTCAAACTTGAAAGATACTCGCGTATCTACTATAAGCTCAGGAATATGTGAATAGTTTGCCAGGCCGTGCTTTAAGCACTCATCGGCATCTAGAAACCAATCAGCGTGACCTTTCTCGTGCACAATATCAAGGAAATAGTCCTTATGGTGGCCACAGTTCTCAGCCATCATTTGGAAAATCTTCTTGTTTAATCGATCGGTCTCATCGGCGCTGACCTTGATCTCTTCAACTTTACCCCAACTCATCGAGCTAACTTCGTGAATCATAATTGTAGCGTCGGGGTCTACGTAACGCATACCTTCCTGCCCAAAACTAAACAAAATTGCTCCACAAGACATCGCTTTGCCTTCGATAATAGTCGCAACAGGGATCCTGCTATGTTTAATATTAGAAATCATTGACATTAAACTATAGACCTGTCCACCATAGCTGTCTATAATTATTGGCAAAACTGGCTGACCTGTATTTTGAGCCTTTGAAACAACAGAAGAAAATGCTTTTGCTGTTGCCTCGTCAAATTTGTTGATTCTTGCTACGACCGGTAAATCGTCAAGAAGAGATGGTTCCTTAAGAAGCGGGCTGAACGTTTTGAGTATGTGCATTGGTTTTTTTATCCTAACAGTTTAAAAGTTTTTCCGATAGCATACGTGGAGAAGCCCCAGTTCTGATCATATTTCAGTCGAGCCATATATGGTCGGTTAAGGTGTATCTTATCCTTAGCGGGTTTTACGCCCCAACACCTTATCTTAGTTAGTTCGTTATTGGAGTCAATCACCTCAACAATCCAATAAAGCTTACCATTTTTTGTTTTTCTCTCGGCAACTTTGCGTGGAATAAACCAACAAACCTGTAGTTCTTCATCAAACTCAGAAATTGGCGGGATATACTTCTCCTTCAGTCTTTCAACCGTTTCATCACTGATAACTAAGTTGATTGGAAATACACCAGTTAGGTCTGATTTAAATTGTATAATTTCTTCTTCAGTAAAATCACCTTCGGGGCGGTATAGCTCAATATTTTCGCTAAGTTTCTTCAGGTTCTTAGGGCGATCCACAACACACGCAGACCAAAAATGCTTGCGGCCTGTGAAGCGCTCGTCAACCAGCTGGTCTAGCGCACCGCCTCGACATAAGGCATCCAACGACTTCTTGTTGAGCTTTGAATAAGTGATATTCTCATTAAACAACATTTCTTCAGCAGTCTTGATTGGGCGATTAGCTAAAATCTGTTCGATAGCTGCAGCGCCCAGGCCCTTAATAGAGGTGAGCGGTTGAATGAGTGTCTTTCCGTCATCATTTATCTCCCATACGGTACCTGATTTGTTGACGTCAAGGGGTTCAATCTCGAAACCAAACTGCTTGGCAATATTGATGGCCTTCTCTTTACGAGACTCGGGCTCCTTGTCCAAAAACGCTGCCATCCACTCAGCAGGATAATAATTATAGAGCCACGCGCATTGATATGAAATAATTGAGTAGGAGACCGCATGCGACTTGTTAAAGCCGTAGCCGGAGAAGAATTCAAACTTATCCCACAGCGATTGAGCCTCGTCCCTGTCAATGTCTTTCGCAACACACCCTTTAATGAATTTATCGTGAAGTCTACCTTTCACAGAGCCTTTGCCTGTGCCCTTTTTTGTAAGCACCTTGCGCAGCATATTTCCTTCGTCCAAAGTAAGGCCACCCAGCTTATGTGCAAGCAATGCAATCTGTTCTTGAAAGATGAGGAAGCCAAAAGTTTCTTCAGTGATTGCCCTAGCTTCTGGTGTAAGATATTTGATGCGCTGTGGGTGTTCCTTTGCTTCCACATAGTCATTATCAACTCCAGCCGAAAGTGGGCCGGGCCTAAAAATGGAGGTAATAGCCGAAACATCGATAATGTTAGTTGGCTTTACACGAGTGCAAAACTGCTGGGCTCCACTTTCTGTAAACTGAAAGATACCAGCCCACTTACCTGAATGGAATATCTTTTTGTAAACTCCTGGATCGTTCATATCCAAAACATCAGGATGTAGATACTTTTCATAGTAGTCGCGGACTTGTGCGAAGCTTGGGCTTTCAACATTATGATGACGACGCAACACATGTTCGATGCACCCTTCCATCATCTTCAATGTCGATAGACCAAGCAAATCGAACTTAATGAATCCCATCGGCTCAAGGTGTCGAACGTTCTGGCCTTCTGCCCACGGAGCTTGTCGAACACCACCCGAATTGATCAGTGGCATACTTTTGTCAAGGTTTTCGGCAATAACAACGCCGCCGGCGTGACGTGAACAAGAGCGAACCTGACCAACGAGGCCCTCAACGTGTGTTTTAACTGCTGGATACTTATTAAGATACGCTCGAAGCGTCGGGGAGAATTCAATGACCTCTTCCCAAGTGGGCGCATATACACCAGCTTTGATACCGTGCTTGCGCTTAGCATCAGGTGTAGCTTCACGGATCATAATAGAGGTGACTGTGTTGACTTCTGTAAATTCAATACCATAGAGTTTCGATATATCTTTAATGAGGGACTTAAGTTGTAGGGTGTTCCAGTTGGAAATCGGCGCAACACAATCGGCGCCCCACATTTCTACAAGCTTCTCTTTCAGCGCCATACTATCAGATACATCGTAATCGATATCTGGGTAATCAGTTGCGTCGGAACGCAAGAAACGAGAAAACAGTAGCCCGTACTTGATTGGGTCAACTTGCGTAATATTGAGAGCATATGCTACCAAGGAGCCGGCGGCTGAGCCACGGCCCGGGCCAGTGAGCATCATTTCAGTAGCTACATCGGCAATTGACTTCATCGTGAGGAAGTATTTTGAAAAGCCTCTGTCATCAATAACGTTAAGCTCTTCGCGCAAACGTTGCACATATTTTGGATTTTTATGAAATCCTTTCTGCTTTAGACCTTCGAGTGCATAATTAACAAGCGCCTGAGTAGCCGTGAATCCTGCTGGCACAACAAATTCTGGCAGCCGCACTGTGTTGTCGGGCAGGAATTTTTCGATGCGCTGGTGGGCGATTCTGTGGGTTTCTTCGATAGATTTCAGAACAGTCGCGTCATCATACAGGAAACCACTTGCTTCGGAGTATTCTTTGTAGCTCTTCCACATCTGATCACCATTCTTGGGATATAGTTCATACCCAATCTCTTCAACACCTTCTGGAAGTTGTGACTCTTCGTCAGCCCAAGAGGGTCGGCCTTTACCAAGCCACCCTAAGCGCTTATAAAGTTCCCTGTCCTTCCAGGCTTCTGGGTTGGGGTAGTGACTATCGGCTGTAGTGATCAACTCAACACCAAACTCTTTCGCAACTTGAATTACATATTGGTTAAGTTCGTGCTGTTCTTTGATGTTGTTCCACTGGATCTCTGCATACCAACGATCGCCAAAGATATCAACCATTTGACGCGTCGATTCGCGCATTGACTCAAGGACAGCTTCGGGGCCCTCTTCTCTGTTTTCCCAATAGTTGCCAGCATATACTCCACCTAGACAAGCAGACGATGCAATAATCCCCTCGTTATACTTCTTCAATAGAGCATAATCAATGCGTGGGTATCGATAGAAATTCTCAGGCTGATATGATTCTGATACAAGCTTAAACAAGTTGCTGAGCCCTGTTTGGTTTTGAGCCAACAGCACAAGGTGGCGGCGGCGCTTGAGAATGCCTTGGGTCTTTTTGCTATCACCCTCATCCTCAACGGTGGCGCCTGACTGTGCATCCTTCTTGATAGCACGTGCCTTCTTCTTATCTTCCATTGCTTGATTGTATGCATCATGCCATTCTGCGATCGAAGGGGTAAAGTAAGCTTCGCACCCAAAGATAGGCTTAAACTCTTTACCAGCCTCTTGCATCTTCTTTGCGTGAAGCACTTGATATGCAAGGCCGTTCATATTGCCGTGGTCGGTAAGCGCCAAGGCGTCACAGCCATTTTGGTATGCAAAATCCATATGATCTTGTGGATACCCAATAGCATCGAAAATAGACCCCGCCACAGAGTGTGCGTGTAGTCCAACAAATTTAATTTTAGAATCAACTCGATTCATAAGTGCCCTCCTGAATGTTTCTAGCTTCTATAATATAGCACACCTTCTCCAAAAATGCAAGCGAAAAACTGTCTCTACATCCATTTCCTACATTTGCCACAAGCGACTTACTTTCCCCGTCTATTTTGTTGACTACTTTCCATAGTTTATTGTTATATGTAAACAGGCCCCCTACTGGGATACGTCCGAGTGTAGTTTTTTCTATATCAAATTCAATCAACATGTGGTATTTTATTGTGGAAGCGAGGTTTGAGTAATTCTTTATTCGGTATGACTATTCTATTGTCACTGCTAATCATTTTAACATAATTTTCCCATTTTCTATTATCGAAAAAAAAGGTGGTGTGCTCCTTGTGCACCTCTTTAGAGTTCAAGGGAGAGAAGACAGTCTTCAAGTCAAATGAGCGCGCTGACCAGCGCTCTTCAAGAGGTAGCTTTTTAGACGGATATTGCTCACCCTCCCCAGGGGGTAAATATTCTCTTGATGTTAATTTTTTTATATTATCTCTACATTTTTTATAATCTTCTCCGTTCATTGTAAATGACGCCGGCAATCCATCTAAGATCGTTTCGCTATTGTGTGAAATCATAAAATTCTTCGACTGATCAGTGATAATATTTCGACTCTCCCTTATCGGTGCTATATCGTAAACTGACATCGGGAAGGAAATATAGAAATTGTGCGGCTTGAGCCACTTTGAGATCTTATAAGAAGTATACCAGGACATATAGCATCCATATAAAATAGACCACCCATAAGAATCAAATCGATCGCGATGTTTAGGATTAATTGGAACATAATAAATTGGTATCTCCTTGCGATTTTCTGAAGGGAATTTAGTGAATGTGCGGTTAAAGTATACCGGATCGTACACCCACTCTCCGATATGCTTTCTCAAAACAGGAGACAAATCGTCGTTGACAATAATCCATATCGTATTGCAGCCGGCTATCGCACATTCGTGTATAGAGCTTTGCAACATAGTATAGTCTTTTTCGATTGGCATCAACAGAGGATCGTATGGTAGCCCATAATCATGATCGATATTGGCAACTGGAATAATGCCAGCTAGATGCTTCATAGATGCCTCAGAAGTCTATCGTATCCCACACAAGCCTCCGGCAAGTTTTCGTAATAATCTTTTTTGTTAAACTCTGCAATTTTAATATCGCTGGTTTTTGATCTAATTTCGTGCTTGAGCTTACGGATTGTGCGATTGACGCTAGTAGCTCTAATCTTGTAATGTTTGAGTTTTCCATTTGGTCCATATCCATTTGACGGCCCTTTCATACCTCTCGTCTCCATCTCGTGTAAGAGTTTAAAACGAGCCATCGTTTCTGAGTAGTTAAAGTCTTTTATTTGTTCGGCTGTGAGCAGGGAGACCGTGCAAACATCCTTTACGGGTGTTCGACCATCAATGCGGTCTGATGGATAAAACCACATTTCTTTTGTAAAATGGTCACCTGTCTCTATAAGATCGATTTGTTGCTTGCCACCTCTGTTGATTGCTATCCAATCATAGCATATATATTTGTCAGAGGCAAGTGTTTTTTCTATAGCAAATCCCGATGCATTGTTATCGTAGAAGTAGTGGCAGGTATTGAATTCTATCTCTGCTATTTTAGAATATTCATTTGAGCAGACTATCTTGTTATCTATTTTTCGCAAAGATGTGCAAAGGTTCGATAAGGGACTCAATGATTCAAGCGATAGTATGAACAACAGCCGTTCCCACAACAAAGATTTAGGAATACCAACGATAAGCTCTTCAGATATTGTCTTTATCTTTGTTGGCTTATTATCAAGCCCCACAGAGTCGAGATTAAGCTCAGAGTCAAGATAGTCGAACCTAAACGGCCTATCATACTCAGTACACAATAAAGGATAACGATGAGTAAATGCAAATAAAACCGCTTCAAAAGAACTACCAACAACTACGTTGTCGTATCTATAATTCATCTAATATTTTTTTAATGTCCAAACCAGCGCAATCGATTTTTTCCTTGCTAACGTGGTAGTGGCTAATGAATCCGCTAAACTTACCATATTTAGTGTCTTGTTCGTACCCCTTGGAAGTTGTACCGAATTGGTTTGTGGGTGCCTGTAACGGGACGCCGGCAGATGTGTTAATTGCTTTCCAGAGCGCTTTGAGTGCTTCAATTTGTTGAGGGTAAAATCCAGTAAAATCATCCAATTCTTCGCCATGTACACGGGCACCAGAAACAATTGGCCTTTCGCCGAAGCCGTTACGCTTATACCAATCTTGATACTTGGGGTAATAGGCGTTCGAGATTTCCACTCCGACCGAGGCTCGATTAACACGCTCTGAGCCTGCGTGCCAAGCTCCGTGCTGCATATCCAACGTTTGGTAAATTGTTCCATCGTTGTCTATCAAGAAGTGCACTGAAATTCCTCGTTTATCGAGCACTGTTTGGCAAGAACGCGACGATAGGCACACATCCCAGTGGTTAACGAACAGGCGAACACCTCTTTTTGGCCGGCCGGTATAATCATAGTAGGAGCCTTTTTTAGTCTTCATTCCGCCGGTTTCTGACCAGAGGACCACTTTGTCCCACTCAATAGAATGAAATTCTCCATTATAAACAATATAATTGGAATACTGACAGTCAGCCGGCTTATAGTCATCGATATCCGCCTGTCGCTCTGTCCAGATGCGTCGATATGTCATAGGGCCACATAGGCCATCAGGAGATATCCCAGCCGTGCGTTGCCATTTTTTTATTGCCCTGACGAGTTGTTCGTCAAAATATTTTTGACCAAACCACGACGGATCCCAGCCTAAATTTTTAGCCGATGATTCATTATAAAAATTCTTATCAATACCCATGTTTTCTTCTTTGGTGTGTTGGACAGGTTGCTTGTTACTACCTTGTAAATAGTCCCAAAACGTAATTATCCAATACCAAATTAAACGTATTGCCTCTAACATTTACTTCCTCTATCATAGACTTGTCTACTATTAACCAACTATCTTCACTAAGGGAGTCGGCAAACCTTACTTCTGAGTCCCACGATTTGACTTTAACACAGACATGCCTGGCCTCCTCTTTCTTAAAATCAGCCGGAAGCAGGATTCCGCTATCGGTCTGCGGCTGTTTATCTGGCTCTACATCAATATGAACATATCGATTTAATGGTTTAAATTGCATTTTTTCTCCTATAATGTGCAAGTGTCGTTAGAGCAGAACTTTGTTCCAGCGCCCTCTTCTTCAGTATCAATGCGCGTGATCGGTGTTATGTTTTTGATCAGCTTCTCGTACTGTTCTTTGGGAATCGGCTCGTATGGTGCCTGCTCGTAACCAGTTTCTTCGTATCTCAAAAAAGAAACAGCTTTAAGTCTTGATTCGTACATCTCTAAGGCGTCCTTAATGTTGTCAGCTTCTTCTGGTTTGAATGTTACTGTAATCGAAACAGAATTATCAGCCCAATAGTGTTGATACTGTGCTGCTATTTCAAGCTGTTCCCACATATTGACATCTCTCTTCCCCTTTATAAAATATGGCTCATGTACTGGGAACTCAACGCAAACTGTGTTGGGTGAATAAACATCATCTTCAATAGCATAGCCCGCGCGCTTGAGCGGTTCAACTAATCGCGAGTCTTTTGAAAATCGAATTCTCCGAATATAATATTCATCTTCTGGAAAGTGAATCCCAGGTGTGGAGCCATTAAGAAGAGAGACTGTTCCCGATGGCTTAATTGACGTAGTGCGGATCGACTTGGGGATGCAGAGCCAGTTTGAATATTCCTCATCTAAATCTTGGATAAACTCATAAGCTTTGTCACACCACTTGTACATCTCTCTACGACCGTGTTTATTGAAAGCCTGTACCACTCCAGATTGAGATAGCCCAATCCGACGGTTTTTAAGCATTTTAGCGTTTGTTTCTGGCCAATGTGTATTGGAAAGTGTAATTGTTTTTCCGTAAAGATACGCTAGCTTGAGAGTGCGGAGATAATCCTCTAAATTGTCGTGCTTAGCAGGGAATGTCTCTACCAAACAACAAAGCTCTGCATCCTCTAGTTGTTGTTCAACACAAGGGTTGAAACCAGCAACATTAACATCGTCTAGTCTTTCTCCGTCCTTAAATCGACCACGAGTTCGAGCATTATCGAGCCAGATGTAGCCTGGTTCTCCGTTCTTTTGTGACTGTGCTGCGTGCCAAGTATAATCCATACCCACAAGAGCATTAAAGGAGTTATTGGAACCCCAGCGGTGATGTCTGAGTTTCTCAGAATCGTTTTTCATCTCTAAGTAATGAGTGTCGTCATGACGCCCCATCGCAAGAGCAGCTGAACGGCGAACATTACCAGCCACAACACAGCGGCCAATAAGGTTTTCGGTATCAACAATATCTACTGATGAGATCGGTTCACCGACCTTTTTAGAATATAATTCGATTATGCTCTCATGTAATTCTTTAAGTGGTCCGTGACCAGAAGATGTGCCTCCAAATCCTTTGATTTCAGCGCCTTCGGGCCTAATTGCTGAGTAGTCGAATTTCGGTACCCTAGCTCCGAATAGAAATCCATCCAGTAGTGCATGCACAGAATCCACCCAGCCTTCGCGCGAATCATCAATAATTAATGTATCATTGGTGTATTGCGGTTCACAAATAGTAAGAGTTCCGGCGCCCTCAGTATCAAACCCAACACCGATACCGACCATCAAAGCATCCATCATCCACGCAAAAAGATAGCCTCCTTTTGTGGACAAATCCTTGGTTGAACGAAATGCACAATTAAATAGCCCAGCCGCAGTACGCTCTTCAATAAACTTGGTACCCATCATCCACAGGCCGCGGCCCGGGGGAGTCCATTTGAGGTTGAATAAGCGATCGTATGCTTCTTTCGCGGTCTTCTGTGCTTTGGCGTCATTCCATTCAAGCCCCAGGGCGAATACGTGCTGCTTTTGCATATTGAACATTCCTTCGACAACACGACGACATGTCTGCCACCACTCTTCGGTGCCAGTGGCTTCAGGGTCGAATTCATTTAACCTTCTAGCATATGTTCGCTTAAAGGTAATATAACCAAGCGGCCCCCACGGCACTTCCAGATCCCTATAAGGATCAACAAAAGTGTCTGACAGTCTAAATCTGCGTATGTTGTCTATTGTTCTCATTTAATTTGTTTCCTTCTTAATTTCGTATATTTTTGTTTTAGTAGGTCTTTCTGTTGTCTTTGATCAAGTGCTACCGGTGCCGTGACAACGCCGCTTGGTGTGTTTTGCTGTTGTGGTGTTTTCGGCAATATCTTTATGTTGACATTCGAGGTATCCATAAATATATTATACACCATTCCATCGGGTCCGTTTCTATTTTTTGCAATAAATATTTTACCTTGATTATTCTGCTTATCTTCAATCGTACGTGACACTGAGAGAATAAAGTCTGCAACAAAACATTTATTAAACGCTTCCGAGATTTGTTCCATTGTAATAACTTCTGCACTTAGACCAGACCGGTTAGTTTGTGAAGCTGTCCAAATAGGGCACTGGAATTCTGTCGAGAGTGCTCTCAGTTCTTCATAAATAGAGCCTAACTCTTCTCTCTTCTCCTTTCTTACTTGGACTGGCTTAAGCAGATCCGCATAATCTACAATAACCATTCCAGGAGTAATGCCCCGCTTAATAAGCCGAGAAAGATGTGCTCGGATTGTATTTGTGGAGGCAGATTTAGTGGGATACTCTTTAACAATAAGCGATCCATCAATGTCTTTAATTTCTTCATATACTTCCTCTTTAAAGTTAATTATATCAGATAATGGGTATCCTGTTATACAACTATCATATCTAGTTGCAATAACGGTATCTTGAAGTTCAAGAGTGTAATGAACAACCGTTTTACCTTCTTTTAAAGCTTGAGAGCCAAGGTGAACTAAAACCATTGATTTGCCCGCGCCTGTTGGCGCAATCACAACTCCAAGCTCACTCTTGCCTAAACCGCCGCCAGTGATGTTATCGATCTCGCTCCAGCCGCTAGTAACCGGCCGGCGAAACTTTGGCATAAAGCGCTCTTCAAAGTCGGCCATATAATCATAACCAAAATTATTTTCAGAACCAAGCTTAAGGGCATCGTTAATTGTTTTTGAGATTTCATCAAAAGAACAGTTTTGTAACAGCCCCACAGAGGTTATCATTGCTTCTTTGAGATTTTGTTTTCTGCAGAAATCTAATGAGATTTCTTTAATGTAATCAATATCAGTGAGTTCGCGCTGGTGCATTCTTGTGAAGTAGTTTTCTACTTTTTCTTGAATTACCTCGTCCTCTTCGTCAAGCTCCGTTTTGATAATCGTGAGCATCGCATCTACAGAAGGATGTTTATTGTAGCGGTGTCGGAATTGCAGCATTTTTTGAAGAAAGACACGCAGATATTCTAACTCAATAAAGTTAGCGTCGAGCACTTCTGTGATCTGATCTGCGAATGGTCGATCTTGAAAGATAAGCTGAACAAGTCCCTCTTGGAAGGCTTTTCCATACCTTCCAAAGTTTACTTTCTCTGCTTTCATCAGTACCCCCGCTTAGTGTATATAAGTATACCTGATTTTGTCGTAAAGTCAACCATAAAATTAAAACATTTCTACTGCGTCGTCAAGACACTCGTTAGAAATCTTGTTTAAGTGTGTCTTAAGTTCTTCCCAATTTAACTCACCAAATCCATCTTCGCGCATAAGCTTAATAATCTCAGTTTTGTTAAAGTCGCATTCAAAATTTTCTACAGATTCTTTCACATGTATTTTTGCCTGAACTGACATTTGTGGCGAATAGAGTTGCATCATCTTATAGTTATGCTCAATTAGATCTTTTGCTTCTACAACGTTAGTAAAAAACTTTAGTTTGCTGTCTTCTGATTTGGCTTCACAATGTCCAATCACATCGTCAATAGTATACGTTTTTGACTCAGATAGGAACCCAATACGTTTAGCAATTGTTTTAAACCCAGCGCCTTTAACACCTGGCAAGTTGTCGGACGCATCTCCAATTACGGCCCGGGCAAGCGCCATATTTGTTGGATGAATTCCTGTTTTTTCAACAATTCTTTTAGAGTTTAAGATTTCATCTTTAACTGGGCGCCATAGCACCGTAGTATCATCGCAGATTTGCATAAAGTCATTATCGTTTGATACAATAATCTTTTGCCAGTCTGAAAAATAATCCAATGAGCATACATAGGAGATCACATCATCTGCTTCAATCTCGGGCAGCATTGTTTGAATAATTGGCATATTATTGAGATATTCAACCACGCGCCCTTGTTGCCAAATCTTGTTTTGCAACTCTTCGTCGTCTGTTAAATTATGTACAGACCTATTCAGCCGAATTGGCTTTCTTCCTGCTTTATAATTTTTATCCATTGTTTTGCGTTTTTTGGAGCCATTAGGGCCATCCCAACAAACTACAACAGCGTTTGGTTTTGTTTGACGCACTAGTTTTTGAAGGATCTTTACAAAACCCTTTAGACCACCAATAGGTTGTCCGTTTGTTGACACTGATGGGTCAACGATATAGGCCCTCAAATATGCATTCAATGCATCTACAATTAATACTCGTTTCATACTGCCATCCTTTGTTCATTCATTATAACACGATATTCTAATAGTGCAAGCTCTTTGTGCTTGGCTTCGATCATAACATCAAGGTCGTGACCGTAATCGTCGAATGGATTACGAATCATATCCGAGTGTGCTTGAGGTTTGATCTTGGGGTTGTTGTGCTCAATTGAGCGTGACTCTGCGTAGTGTACAACTGGCTTGATGTCACCCCACGTAGACAGAGCAAGTTCAAGTGCTTCTTGTTCGGACTGACCACCGGGATGAAGCATATGGTGATGATAATCAAACACAATCGGAATGCCGATGCGCTTGTAAACACCGTCATACAATTCTTTGGTAGAGTATAACGAAGCCTTATCATCGTTCTCAACCGTAAGGCGTGAGCGTACATTGTCAGGTAGGCGTTCGAAGTTGCGACAGAAGTTGTCGAGAGCGAACGGCTTGTCACCGTAAGCGGCACCAACGTGGATATTGAGCTTGGCATACGGTGTTTGTGGTAGACCGATAAGGTCGAACAGATCACCGTGGACTGATAAATCAGTCTTGGTAAGTTCGAACACACGCTCCTTGGGAGATGCTAGTTTATTGAACGGACCCGGATGCGATGTGATACGCATACCGTGTTCACGGGCAAAGTTGCCTGCGGACAATGCTGCCGCATGGATAGCACCGTAATTGGGCATATCCTGCAAGTCATACTCACTCGCCCAAGGCACAATGTCCGATGATAGGCGATAGAAGTAAATATCATTCTCCAGATTCCACTGCAGAATTTTACGCAGGTCGCGTAGATTTTGGAGCGCAAGCTCTGAAGCATAGTCAATACCACGTTCTTGGAACGTGCGTTTGATCATAGTTCTGTTAGTTGTAATACGTTGTGACTTGGGGCGATTTGAAAACCCCATATTGATGCACGCATAGCCATAGTTTCGCATGAATAACCCTCCTTAATTGATTATGTTTTATTATACCTAACCTGGAGAGTAAAGTCAAGTACTTTCTTTATATTCTTGCCACATTTTATCGCGGCGCGATATCGCCGTAGCTATCATATGGTGTAGCCTAGCCCAATCCGGATTTTTGGACAAAATTCTTTCTGCAATCTCACCCGGTTGTGGAAAACCCTCTGGGGTGTATTCCAGAGAAACGTTTTCGCACGCTCCGCACATGTCATGATGTGTTTTACTCATTCTTATAACTCTTCAAAAAGATAATCTATGAGATCATTTAATTTTTCTGCCTTGAGACGTGTTGGTGGCATAATAGAGCCGGCAACATAATCTTGTGGTGCCAGAAGATACGACTTCATATTTTCACGGGTTATATCGAGAACGCCAGCAATTTTATTGTCTTCTTTCCATTTTTTCAAATCAGGGGCGCCAGTTGCAGAATTCAAATGACAAGCTCTGCAGCCGGCTCTCCTATAAGCTTTCTCTCCAGCGGTTCGCTCGGGGAGTGCTGGCTTTATGATCTTAGCCTGTGGTTGTTGAATTTCTGCCGGCGGCTCTGAACCACCGCATGCTAACAAAATCATCAGTAATGTCATTTTTTAATCCTTATTCTTTTACTGGGACAGTCAAGTCCTCTTGATCTTCATAATATGTACTAGCGTCACCTTCGCGTTTATCGAATTTCTGCACAATTTCTTCGTCCATAATTTTAATAACGTGCGCACGAAATTCTTCATCGGTCTCAATAAGATCGGTCCACTTTGATGGTTGAAACTTCTTTGTATATCCGTCTGTTGTCGATAAGGTATACCAAGCGCCTGCAGATGTTAGGCTATCTGCCCCCTTGATGGCATCGAACCAGCTTTCCTCATCTCGAATGCCAATTTCTTCAGTTCCCCAAAGAATACGGAAAGCACAAGAGCGGCCTTGCGTGCCAAACCTTGATTTCTCAAGCTTGACTTTGACTTCCGAGCCGATTCGAAAGCCCTTATCGTCTTCAATGAACGAAGACTTTGCTTTTCGGCCAGTGAGCCAGATACGCAACGAATATGCGTAATGCATAGCTTTTCCACCCGGTGTGATATATGGCGTTGTCATCGCTATAATACGTGCCGTTGGGCCTTGTGGGATATTTGTTTTCAACTGGTTAAGAACAATAAACGTAGCTTGCTTATCTGCCAGTGGAATAGTCAGCTTCGACATTCCTTTGGCCAAGATACGAGCCTTAACAGCCATTGATGATTGTGGATTGAAGTCACCTTCAACGTCCGAGATCGATGGTGTAAAAGCCAAAGAATCCCAGATTAAAACTAGTTTCTCATCAGTAGCTCCAAGAAGCTCTTCAATAGTCTCCAATACAAACTCGACAGAGGATGCTTGAACGTACATTAAGCGGTTTAAATCGCACCCTGAGCGCTCTAAAAAACTTGGGTCGATTGCTGATTCGGAATCAAAATATACCACAAGCTTGCCCTGTTTCTGGGCATTTGCTGCAATCTGTGCGGCCATATAAGATTTACCCGTTGATTCAAGACCTGCAATCTCCGTCACCTTCCCTACTGGGATGCCGGCAACACGGCCTTTGCAGATAATAGAATCAAGCCACCGGGAGCCTGTCGGGATCCACTCTTTAACCGATGTGGGATTATCGCCCGTTAGGTCATGAGCAACATTTCTGCCTGCCTTCTTGTTAACGAGCCTCATCAGATCTTGCATATCGACGCGGCCGGCCTTTGGTTTTACTTTTTTAGGCACGTGCCCTCCTTAATAGTATAGTTTAAAGTGCGGCAGACTTTTTACCGGTCTGCCAGCGGCTTTTGTTTTACTCACCAGTGGTGGTAGTTTCTGTATTGGATGCATCTTCAGTAGTAACTGGAGTTACCTCTGATACGGGCACCGTAGGTGTCGCCGTGGTCACTTCGACCGCAGGCTCCACTGATACCTCAGATACAGTCTGTGGGTCGAAAGAACAAGTTCCATAAGCGGTTGCGACGACTAAGACGCCTCCGACTACTGTTACTTGGACTTTCCAGCGCGCCCACAGCGATTTCAATGATTCTAACATATCTTTTCTCCTTGATGTTAAAAAAAATGGCAGAGTATTTTCAACCCCGCTCTGCCATCGGTTTCACTAGAGCCTATTTACATTAGCCACTCATTAGTTCATCGAATGCTTGGTCAACACTGCTCTTACCGTTGGCAGGACCATATTTGGCTGTTGTAGACGATCGTCCTTCCGCGGAGGAATCCCCGGAAAGTTGTTCGTCCAAGATAGCACCGACTTGTTGGGGACTAAGACGTTCAAAAAGTCCGTCAAAGTCTGGCATGCGATCAAGGAGGGCGGGGATCGCTTCTGCGTCTTCCAACAATGTGGATGTGTTGCGGCGCATCTTGAGGCTCGTCTGTGGATATGCACCAGGCTTATTAGGCTTGGTGTAAGTGAGAGTGATATCGGTTCCCTCCTTGGAATCTGTGATATCACCGTATTCTGGATCGAGAATATATCCAAGAAGAAGTTCATAGGCCTGCTTACCGTAGCCGTACACCTTAATTCCTTCTTCTTCTCGACCTCGCACAACGACTGGCGAGAAGTAGCGGGTTCGCACAAAGAGGCTCTTTGCAAGCTTCTTGCTCTCATCGTCGTTGTTGTCAACTCCTTCACGCCATAGTGAAGAAGCGAATTCGCAAATTGGGCATTCGTCACCGAAGTTTCGCTTCGGACACAAGACACCGCCCTTATGCTCGCCCACGTTATAGTGGAAGAACATTTCCTTCAAAGGATCGCCATCGTTAGAAGGTACGATACGGATATCGGTGTCACCCTCGTCTGGCTTGAACCAAACTGAGTTGGTATCCTTGGTTCCCTCGCCACGTAGAGTGGCAAGCTTTTTTCTCATTAGTTCCATATTGATTGACATTAGTATTTTCTCCTATTTGTTTGTAAAGTATACTGTGCGTTCCACAGCATCTAATGTATCACTCTTGCTCAAGCTTGTCAAGAGTTTTTTTGGTTTGTACTACGTTAGTATGGGCAACGCAGAACCCAAAGTCGTTGTAGGGTGTTTCATAGATTGCATATGAAATTTTACGAAATGCATTCTTAGGCTTTTGCTTAAGCATATCGACAATCTTCTTGTGCAATCCTCCCTCTGTTTCTAATCTTTCTGTATTGATAGCTAAATAATAACATAATTCCCGCGGGCTGTCAAGGTTAAAAAACCATTTTTCTTCAATATTCTTCATGTTGAGTCCTGCGACGGCTCGGATCCGATTTATCTCTGCTGGGCGTGATACCTGGCCAATCTCTGGCTCTGAATGTGTGAAATAATTCAAATGATGTACTGTAGAGAAAATGAAATTATTCAAGGACTCATAATAGTTTTTGATGTTGATATCTCCTAACGATTCCTCAATAGACAAGTTGGAAATCAGAGTGATCGAGTTTACAAGGCCTGATCGGGCGTATTCTTGCAAAACACCAAATGTCGTATTTTCTACAAGAACAGGGATCCCTGTCAGCAACTCGGTGTCAGGCTGTATATAAATTAAGTCGACCTTTTTGCCTCTCAGTTGTTCGAGGACCCCTAGTGCATAGTTAGAACTCAGCGAGCCTCCCATTATAAGGAATTGTATATTATCGTTAATGCTTTTAAAGAACGTTTTAAGGTTAGGTATATTATACTCGTATTCTTCAGGGTTGTCAAATGATTTTAGCTTAAAATTGTATTTTGTATTCTTCTCAACTTTTGAATTGAGCTTGTACACTTTATATTGCTTAATCTCCGAGAAAAGTTCTGCAACCGATGAGGCTGCATTTCCTAGGCCAATAATTGAAATCATATGTTCAACTCTTTAAGATTGTACCCATCCTTCCCGCCACTTGCGCTGGCCATATAACCGTCTTCAAAAATTTCTTTAATCAGCGGAATCAGATCCCGGTCACAATCACTATAATCTAAAACAATTTCGTCGTGTATGATATGTGATACATAGCTTTCATGGCCATCGAGCACATCATCAATTTTAACTGCCTTTTCAAGCACACGATCCGCTGTTGTGCTTTGGATCAGATAGTTGAATGCCTTTCTCTTCTCAACTTCAATTCGGCGACCATATGGTGTTGTGATATAAGTTCCATCATACCATTTATCTAACAAACTCTCACGATCATAATAGTCTGTCCTTATCTCAGTTGAATCCGGGTCATACAGCCACGCAAAAAAGCGCACCTTACACTCTTCCCGACTTACCTCTTGTTCAAAAAGGTGTTTGCTGTTCCAATTGTGGATATCTTCCATAGGTTGCTCTGCGCCTTGTAGGTCCAGGAGGGTCCGGACTTCAGCACCATTATAATCAAGAGCTATGAATAGATCATTGTTTGGTTTTACAATTTGTCTAATTTCTTTTTTGAGGGTCAGCATAGGAAAGGAGTTTTGCTTTGTAGTCAGGCGCCCAGTGACAGTGCCGAAAAGATCATAATCTATAAAATTATACTTTTTCATTTGCTGGATTTTATTCCGGTGAATGGTCGAGACCATCAAGTGCTTACAGTCAGACGCGTCTATATTGAGGCCTTGGTAACGTATTTTGTGCAGTAGCTTTTGGACTGAATCTAAATGTCCGTAGTTTGAGGGCTTATCGTATGAATCAAATACGTGTTGAGTAATCTTGTTTTTAATCTCACAAAATTCTACTAAAAAATCATGAGGCACAAGTTCAAAAACACAATGATCGCGAAGATTAACTCTCGCTATCTCGAAGGATTTCACATATGCACGCATCTTTTTTTGTGCACTCGTCAATTCTTCAATATACTCATTTGGGCAACACTCTTGCAAATTTTTGCCACCCGAATACAACCACGCATATTCAACTTTATCATTCCGCACTGAGCCACTGTACTTCCAAGTCTTGGTCAGATTTTCCGGGATGTTTTTAAAGTCAAGTTTTCCGTTGGCATATATGCCGATGCATTCATTCTTATCATCAATAGCTTGAAATAGCACTTGTTTCCCCGCTTTCAAAATCAGATTTTTCAACAGCTTTCTTGCTTTTACTAATATAACTAAAAGAGCCGACTTTGTCAAACTCTTTATTGATTAAAATTTCAAAATTTTCTATAATACCCGCGACGTCTAGCTTTGAGTACCCCAAGATCTCGCCAATTAGCCTATTGCGAGCAGCCTCACTGACATTTGGTATTTCTTCATATATTCTAAGTGTGGCATACAATTTTAAAAAATAATCAGTACCATATTCTTCTAATAGACCAAGAGCAGTATAGTTGCGAGGTTCACTATATACGGTTTTTGTGCTCCCATCTTCACAAGTATAGTATTTCTGTATTTTTTTGGTCTTTACTGAATTGTAGAGACCTAACAGGTCACTGACAAAATTTATGAAATGAGAACTGTGGGCTGTGTTGTAATAGTCATTTAACATAGATGTCACATTGGTGGCGCCAAACTGTGCGGATCTGCTTTTCATAATTTTCGAATCCAAATCGGCAACTATTCTCCAAGGAATATTAAGATCTATCATAAATCCATATGAATCGCAAGTTTGCACAAAAAACTCCCAGTTGGGATCCATTATAAATTTACTGATTTTATCGTCGTCGTTGCTGTATTTTACTTTGTTTGCAACCTCTATGGCAATCGCAGATGTTAGGATACTATTATTTCTTGATTTAACAAAACCTGGTAATGTAAACCTTACCTCACGAGAAACGAACTTTAAAATGTTATCTATACTTTCGGCGAATTCGGAAAAGTTCTCAGGTGTGTAGTTATTCTTTTTGAACAGGCCGGCCAAACGATTATCATAATATTGGCGATATGAATTGTATGCCTCAATGGGGTTTGCATATGCTTTATAAGCTTTAAGGTTTGATAAAAATTCAGAATCCGCTCTTATTTGTCCTGATTGTACACACTTTTCATATTGTAGGCACATCTCATCGAAAACATCTACCACAAAGTGCATTGCGAACAGTGGGTTTTTGGTAGGATCAGCGGAATTTTTTATCGGTCTCAAGTTTTGTCTCTCAATCATACAAATGGGGGTTCCGTTTCTTTTTATACGACCATACAATACCTTTTCACCAAAATTAAAATTAACAACATTATTGTGATTGCGACCATTAGCGTTATTTACAGCATCCTTGTAAATGATCTTTTTATTGAATGCATTTTTAGTTGATTCGCGATTATCTTGTATATAAAATTCTGACATTTATTAACTTATCAGGTCTTTGCCTGTGACTCCCTATCTGTGTAATATTTACAGCGCGTGTTAAACTCGACACCGTTCCCGCTTTCTTTGTCCTTTTTAATTCTGCACTCTTCCATTTCTAGGGCCTTTTCTATTGAATGTACCCATTTGGCAACCAATCTAGTGTTAGCGTAGCCAGAACCAAATTCGTGCTCTGAGCGGATTATCATATAATAACCTCCTACACCCAAATCTGTCAAGCTAAATTTTCCAGGGTAGTCGTCCGGAGCAAAACCGTTCGGATCAATGTAGATATAAGTGCCCGGGAAGGTATTAACGTTTGAGTAGCAGTCAATTTCTACATCGTACACAACTCTCAGTTGTTCTAGGCCGTCATAACCATTAGTCTCATATCTCACTTCTGCTAAACCTTTTGTTTCTGTTTTTGAAAGTTTAATATTTTTTATGAGACCCCTATTTCTTCCTAATAAGTAATGAAATATTCCTCGCTCATGATCGCCGGGGTATGTTACCCTGTCTTCTGTCCATTGGTATTTTTTTCCTCTCATTAACTCAGTAGGTTGTGTCCTGGCAGCAAAGTACACAAAGCAGTTGAATTCATTCTGGATGCCTATTTTTGTTACTGCGCTCCCAGGGGGCCCCGATACATCTAAGATTGCTTGCGATAAATCGTTTCGATGAATTCTTCTTTCAGCGAATGCATAATCTAGATTATCTGGATATTTTAATATATTTTTATCAATAATCCTATTCGTAATAGGATCTAATGCAACCTGATCGGTGACTTTTGTAGCGGAACCATACGCCGTTACTGCAGTTTGGTTAATTCTTGTTTTTTGTTTGATAGTAAACTTGAAGCAATCATCATTATTTAGAAAGTCTCTTGTTAGATTGTTTAACAAATCATTTAAGAACAATGTTAATGAATATGAAGATTTTGATGAAGCTAACATCTTATCTGTCAAGAATTCTACAAAGTATTTGACAGATATCGGAACATCTCCTAAATTAACAAATACGCTTAGCCTTTTCTGCAAATCCTGTTTTGACCTTTTGGTAAAAAATTCAGCCGGCCCTAATATAATTCGCAGACTCTCAAAATTCTTTTTTGTTCTTCTAAATAAGTGTTGTTTTTCGTATATTTGCTCATCTGTGACAAAATAATCTTCTTTATCTAAGCTTGGGTTATCACCTACAAATCTTTCATTTAATTCTTTTGGTAATTTGCCTAATTCTTCATCAATATTCATTAGCACTATATCAACAAGATCGCTGAGATAGAAGAAGCCCAGTGAGTTCAGGTTTGGATTTGCCCCAATCATGGAGGCCGATATGTTTTTTGTGAATTCGGCTCGTTTATCCCCATCAGTTTCGCCATATGCACTTTCAAAGGATCTCATAGCATCTGCTATTCCTGAGTAAATCTGAGCATCACTATCTTCACTGTTCATTATAATACTATTAGTGGCATCATCCGGGTTAAATATGTTTGCTGCTACCTTTTCGTAGTCCCTATAGGGGCCAAACATATTAAAGGTGCGCACTTTTTCGAACGGCAGATTAACATAATAGATCTTGTCTCGATCTATCAGTGACGTAATCAAATAAGATAAACTATTTGTGGTTTCTTTTTTAACCAAGTCCATATCTTCTTCAAGTCTTGTTTCTCTCTTATCTTGACCGCAGGTTTTTGAAATTGTCTCAACACGCATATCTCTGATGTGTCGTGAAGTTGAAACCAATAGCGGACCACCAAACCCAGCATTAAAATCAGCATTGGCAAATATATTAAACATACTTTGATCAAAAAACTCGTCAATGTAAGCCAGGTAATTAATGTTGAATACCACTCTTCCCTGTTCGTCGATTTCAAAGTTATGAACTGTTGGGGTCAAGTTAAGAGTGACATATGAATCGTCTAATGCGCTATACACATTGCTTGAAAGGGCTCCTTGGGTTTGTGGTTTGGCCCAGCCTATGTTTGCTTTTAATCTGAAATTTAGGGGTGCTCGGACAGTATTTTCTTTATCTAAATCAAGACATATGTCCGCGCGGTCGGCTCCTATTGATTTTCCAGTCTTCATAGCCAGATCGGTATATCTAAATGTTTCATATGAGTTACGGCCCGATATGGTCCCCCTCTCTTGTAACAATTCATTCATATTGTTGGCAAATATTTTTAAATTTGCTGAGATGCTTTTTTTGACTGCGAACGGGTTGGTACCGTCATATACAAAGTTAAAACTTTTAATACCGACGCCAGTACCGCGGGCGCCTCTTTTTAGAAACGGCTTTACACCAAGAGTGGTTGATTCTAAACCGGTAAAGTGAGAATCAAATGGTATTTCATACTCATAAAGATCGTCCCCGTTCATATCATACTCAATCTTAAAAAGCCTTATCCTGGGCTGTAACCCTGAAATCTCATGGGGTTTCATATCCATCAAACTGCCTATTGTTTCGGGAACTACCAGGTGGTTGAGAAACCCATACGGGTCTCCGTCTATTAAAAGCGAAGCATTGTGGCTGTTGTTATCGCCAGTGCTTTTAGATGTTGCTGCTGTAAGTTTATCTGTTGTTGGGATATATGGCAAACGCTTGTGCGCAGTACCCTCTTGAAAGGTTGTGTCGGTGACTTTTATTGGATTATCTAAAACATATTTTTTATATTCTGCAATAGAATCAACATACGCAAGAAGCCAACATTGTTCTTTAAAAATGGTTTTTGAGCGATTAAAATAATCAGAAGTTAAGCCTTCGGCTGCAATGGCAGCGATAGCATCTTGCACAGCCGGATTATCCTCATCAAGGCCGAGGTCATCGGCCATATCTTTAATTTCTTCATCTAATTTATTTTCTTCATCTAAGAGATCCTGGTAGTTCTCTACTATACATTCGGTATCTTTAGTGATTTGATCGATTAATTCACATATACCACCTAAGTTTGCATCTAAATAATTACCTTGCTTTTTTGGAATACCTTCGATGTTCTGCAGTATCCGCGCGGCGGTTTTGCAAACATTACATATCGAACTTGGCGTTGTGGGAGACATGTCAACACCATCTGGAACAGTTCTTGCCGGATCTTGATCGCTCTGCTGGGGATTAAACCAGCCACCACCATTTTTAACTAAATTGTAAAGCTGTGCCCCATAAGCCTCATTCGTTATAAGGCCTGTTTCGCCAGTTTCCTGGGAAGTACTTTTGCCGGCGATATGGGCTTGTATCACACCTTTAGCAAATGATCCGCCTGGGTCCGTGCGTACGGTTAGAGCTTGTGACTGGCTGATTGTGTTCTCGATTATTTTATTTGTTTGTCCAATCAAAACACTCAACATCGTAACCCAACCAACAGGATAATCAGATTTTGCCACCGTTTCGCCGGCACCTAAAGGATCTTGAAGATTAAACTTTTCTGTTTCTGCATCATAACTAGGGATTCCCGCTGGGCGCCGGTAGGGGCTAAGGGCCGCATACCAATCTCCGCCACCGCCCGTCCAACTCTTCAACAATTCACCAGCATTGTACGTACCACCATCATCGGACTCGTTCCAGCCTGCATTGAGTTCACCCTTTTTTAATGAATTCCAAGCTCCTATTTCTTCTGCTCTAAATCCCATATTTTCAGGGGCTGCCATAGAGTTAACAAAAGTATCGAACTTCGTTTTCAGGGCCGCTTGTGCTTTGCTAAGATTTTCCATACACTCGGCAATGTTGCCGGCTGCATTTTGTATAGCGGCTGCGCTCCCTCGTTCAGCGACAAGATCACGGGATTTGCCGAACAATCTGTCTACGCGGTCAGGCTCGTTGTACGCTGCTGCGCATTCTTCGCGCTTATAAGAACCTACGGCTTGACAAGCCGTTTTGATAGCCTCAGACTTGGTAATCCCTCTTCGAACTGTGGAGTTTGAGGACTGTTCCAGGCCACCGAACTCAACCGATGGCATGATTGCGCCGGCTCCATAAACAAATAGACTGGCTTTGGCGCCCTCCCATACCGTACCAATAGTCTCTAGTGCGCTTAGTGAGCCATCATCAGAATAGCTTTCATTTACCTTCTCGCGTATGGCGGATTTTATCGGATCAGTTTCAATTGTATATGGATCTTGGTCAGGATCGTACTTTCGCAGCACACCTTCATGACGGGCGGCGTGATAATCATATAATTGCCCATCATCTGGTACAGACGCAGCCCTTGTTGTGCAATCCCTTTCCGTTGAGGTGGCGCCTTGTTTACATTTCTCAACAGCTGAAACAGTATTATTTGGTGTGGCGGGTATTGACATATTATTACACGGCTCTCAAGGTAGTTAAAGCCTCTTCTAGGTTTGTTGGTATTGTTATAACATCACCGGGAACAACGTCTGCCTCCGTTGGCATGCCATTATATTGAGCTATGACCCACCAATATTGTGAGTTACCATAGTATTTTGCTGCCAATTTGTAAAACCTGTCCCCAAGCTTCCATAAGTGGTTAATTGTGGTCAAATTAGCACGTTCTCCAACAGTTGGGTTATATAACCTCTGAGTTTCGTACATACGAATAGCTTTCGGGCTATTTCTTTTCTTGCGAAGAAACTCGTAAAACTCTTCTGTGTTGGTGAATATTTGTGTTCCTGTATATCTTGGCATCTTGTTTCCCTTTAGTTTATGATCTCGCCATACGCGTCATATTCCGCACGATCATAGAAATCAGAATTGTTTTCAGCATATGTGCCATAATCGCTACTGTCTGCATTACCTCTCGTCATTTCTTCACCAATAACCGCTTCTTGCAAATATCTTCTTTTTTCATCATTTTTAATACTACCATTTTGAAGGCGCTTCTTATCTTTATTGAATCTTGCTTTTCCGAAAAGACCGGCATATCTTGCTTCAGCGTTTTCCATTGCTTGATCGCCTAATTCTCTTTCTTGTTCTAATTCTCTTTCATCTTGATAGTTTTTGGACCAGGTTGAGTACGCTTCGTCTATTTCTCGCTTGATTTCTTCTTTAGAGCGGCCGGCCGGGGAAGTGAGTCCATAAGGAAATTGTGAAAAACCTTGCTCAAAAGCTTCGGCGTCCCACTCTTCTCTTTGTGCCAGCGGCATTTCGTGAATTGCTCCAAATTCAATTTGTATTTCAATCAATTTTGGTAATATCGTGCCATTAGCAACTTCAAAGACACCCGTGTTTGGGTCGTCAAGGTGGTGATTAATACTGACATTTTTAATAATACCAAGAATACCATCCGAAGCGTCCGGTGTGACATTCATAAGTTGAGGCGAAACCCCTAAATTCGCGCCATAGTCGCCGGCGGCTCGTTGAGTTAAGTTGATCACTTTCATTCTAACAAGCGGTGATTGAGCAATTGTTTGTGCTCGCTGAACGTTGGTGTACGCTGGGTATAATTTTTGAATTAACTCTTGAGTTTTGGTAAGGTTTTCATAAGCCTCGCCTTCGGTTGATGCAGGTACCTCAAAAGCTAACGTAATGTTTCTAGTTGTATTCTTAAACAAATAAATCGGATCGGCTCGCCCATAAACTTCTTCAGAGGTCCAATTTGAATTATATGTTTCGTTGAAGGCCGTCACGAAAGCTTTAAAAACGGTCGTTTTCTTATTAATAACACTTTGGAAAGAGATCGTAAAGCCTTGATTTGCCAATGCATCTGAGCCGTCTATAAAAGCTGGCTGCTGGATAATATTTACTGATGGTTGTCCGTCGAGGTCATA
>Ga0206126_10000909_pt1 | contig 38500 bp, 34 predicted proteins | sample Helgoland_Spring_5_FD_148621 | JGI IMG/M metagenome (GOLD analysis project Ga0206126, IMG submission 148621) | Pelagic subsurface seawater microbial communities from Kabeltonne, Helgoland, North Sea - Helgoland_Spring_Bloom_20160412_1 | ecosystem: Environmental > Aquatic > Marine > Epipelagic ...
ATTAACTTTAAATATAAGTTGAATACTTAGCTGGATTTTTCACAACCAAACAACTAAGAAGGATTGCTTTAAACTGTTTAAAATACTCAAAAAGAACGGCTTGTCGTTTTTTTTCGCAGATAAAGGTTTCATGTAGGGCTTTTTTGATGAGCGATTTTCAGATCTTCAATTATTTAAGAAAAACATATCAAAAAACACTCCTTATATTTAATAAAAGTAAGGTAATCTGCGAATTGGCCTTTTTGGGACCTCTTTATCTTATCTTCCGAAGTGCCATGCAAACTTGCCTGTTTACAAGATTGCAGTGATCTATTAGCACGTGGTCATGTCTGATTCACGTCGTCCCTACTCGTCACAAGTTTTTGATGGTCCAGATCGCGCTCCAAGCCGTGCGATGATGCATGCCGTTGGTTTTAATAATGAGGATTTTGATAAGCCTCAGGTTGGTGTTGCTTCGACATGGAGCCAGGTAACTCCGTGTAATATGCATATTGATCGACTGGCACGGGAATCGGCTAAAGGTGTCGATGCCGCGGGTGGTAAGTCGGTTATTTTTAATACGATTACGATTTCAGATGGTATTTCAATGGGCACGGAGGGAATGAAGTATTCTCTGGTGTCTCGTGAAGTGATTGCTGACTCGATTGAGACGGTGGCTGGATGTGAGGGGATGGATGGTGTCGTAGCTATTGGTGGTTGTGATAAAAATATGCCGGCATGTGTGATTGCATTAGCGCGCTTGAACCGGCCAGGTGTATTTGTTTACGGTGGAACTATTTTGCCCGGCTGTGCAACTGTGCAGGGCGAGAAAAAAGATCTGGATGTGGTATCGGTTTTTGAGGCTGTTGGTAAACACGCTGCAGGTGAATTTAGTGACGAGGACTTACGCATTGTCGAAGAAAATGCTATTCCAGGTGCCGGCTCATGCGGTGGTATGTATACAGCGAACACGATGGCGACAGCGATCGAGGCTCTTGGTATGTCACTGCCTAACAGCTCCTCTCAGGATGCGATCGGTGATGATAAAATGAAGGATTGTTTCGATGCAGGTGCTGCGGTGCTCAACATGATGGATAAAGGAATTCGCCCCCTAGACATCATGACTCGTGAGGCCTTTGAAAATGCGATTACGGTGGTGATTGCGCTTGGAGGATCGACGAATGCGGTCCTTCACTTATTGGCAATGGCGCATGCATGTGGCGTTGAACTCAATATCGATGACTTCACCGAAATAGGTAAGCGTGTGCCGATGGTTGCTAACCTGAAGCCGAGTGGTAAGTATGTGATGGCTGACCTTGTTAAAATCGGAGGCACGGTTCCTTTGATGAAAATCCTACTCGAGGCTGGGCTGTTGCATGGTGATTGCATGACCGTTACAGGTAAGTCGCTTGCTGAAAACCTAGCTAACTCACCACTAGAGTATCCCGAAGGTCAGGACATTATTTGCCCACTCGATAAGCCAATCAAAAAAGACAGTCACTTGCGTATTCTCTATGGCAACTTGGCACCAGAAGGTGCGGTTGCTAAAATTACTGGTAAAGAGGGAGATAGCTTTACAGGTCTTGCTCGTGTCTTTGACTGCGAAGAAGATGCGATGACAGCGATCCTCGATGGTAAGATTGTGGATGGTAATGTCATTGTTATTCGCCGTGAGGGGCCAAAAGGTGGTCCGGGTATGAGAGAGATGCTTGGGCCAACAAGTGCGGTCATGGGGCGTGGTCTGGGTGACAAGGTGGCCTTGATCACAGATGGTCGATTCTCAGGAGGCAGCCATGGCTTTGTGGTTGGTCACATTACCCCAGAGGCGCATGTTGGAGGTCCAATTGGTTTGCTCAAAGAAGGTGACGAAATTACGATCGATTCTGTGAACAATGTGCTACAAGTCAATGTGAGCGACGAGGAGTTAGATGCTCGTCGCGCTCAGTGGCAGCCGTATGAACCACGTTACAAAAGAGGGGTGCTCGCAAAGTATGCTGCTAATGTGACCTCTGCCTCGACGGGTGCGGTGACAGATAAGTTCTAAGCATTGGTCGCCTCAACTAGTGCTGCAGGTATGTCTTGGGCTTGTAGCAGAGTGAAAAGGGGACAAAGACGATGGCAGTTACCAGCATCAGCTTGGTGAAGAACCAAAAGTAGGCAGCGCCCTCGAGCTTGGTTTGGCCGCCAGCGTAATAGTCAGTTTGCAAGAGTTGAGTTCGCTGAGTGCTCGCAAGCTGGTAATGCTCTAGCATGCCGAGGCGCTGTTTTTCTTTGTGAAGCCATGTGCCTTCCTCTATAGCGTTGTTTGTTGAGGCGCTTAGGATGACTCCGAGATCCCATTTCGTTTTGTGGGTTTTATCTGGGCCGTCGGATGAGATACGTGCTGAGCGGGAGCTCAGAAGGGTGTAGCGAAGCGGATTGCCCCACGGATCTTTGATCGAAGCAAGTGCTTCTGAACCTTTCGTACTAGTGGGGAGGGAATTCTTGATGAGGTAAATCGTTTGGATGGCAGAGGCACTTTGTTTGAGCTGATCAAATACAGGAGAGATGATCTCGCCGTCAGTCGTTAAGGTGAGGTCGTCTTTGGTATTGGTAATCGTATCATATCCTGAGTGTGTATTGTCGATACTCAGAGTGAGCTCTGGTATCTGTATGTAGGTGTTAATGATGCCTGTGAGTGCGTTGCCGGCGAATACGGAAAGCAGAAATAGGCTCATCACGAAGGATTTCATCTTTCGTGGTGCTTGGGTGTAGGCAAATTCCAGGCAAACGATGGAGATGAGTATTTCAGCCGTAGTGAAGATCAGGTAGGCGAGTAATTGCCACCACACACTTGGTGTCTGACCCATGTCGATAGCCTCTTGTGCAATAGAGATGACGGCGAACGATAGAACCATGAGGAACAAGCCTGCGCCTATTTTCCTCAATGGACTTAGAGGCATTACTTTGTCGACATTGGGGTAAATCCACCATGAGAAAAGGGGGATTAGAATTAGTATGAGGAATGGATTAGCAGCCTGTATCTGTGAGGGCAGGACTTCAAGCTCACGCAATGCCATCGGTATGAATGCAAAATCAAAGAGTCTTAGGTTCATTTTCTGTGCCTGAAAAACGAGTGTGTTGGCCGTCTGGTCAAATAAGCACCAGAATACGGCAACAAATAGAAACAAAGGAACCAGTTTGGCGATAGCAGTGAGCCCATCACGGCTGAAGAGTTCTCGGCCAAAGGCTTCGCCATGCGCTGGTATGTGAACAAACTTGTGCCGACCCATCCAGAAAACCACGGTAGCCAAAGCCATAAGAATGCCAGGAATACCGAATGCCCAGTGTGGGCCATGCCATTTGAGAATGTAGGGAATGGCGAGGTTGGATACAACAGCTCCAAAGTTGATGGAAAGGTAGAAGATGTTGAAAATTCTGGGGATTAGGTGCTGATTGTTTTTCCCAAACTGATCTCCGACGTGTGCAGAGACGCAGGGCTTGATGCCTCCAGCACCCACTGCAATGAGGCCCAGGCCCGCAAGTAGCCAGAGCTGCACAATGCCACCGATGCCCATCATCGCCAGTGCCAAATGGCCTAGGCAGTAGACAATGGATAAAGTAATGATAGTTCGGTATTTTCCGAAAAATATATCTGCCACTAAGGCTCCAAAAAGTGGGGTTAGGTAAACGGCTGAATTGAAAAAAGATACATAAACAGTGGCTTTGGCTTCGCTCATTGATTCGCCACCCAGCACACCGAGGTAGTTGGCTAAGAAGACCGCGAGAGCAGCTTTCATGCCGTAGAATGAAAACCTTTCAGCAGCCTCGTTGGAAATAATATAGGGTATGCCATTGGGCATACCGCTGGTGTCTGATGGCTTGTCGAGATACGGCATGCTAGATGGTTTCGCTATTTAGAATGTGGACGAGCTCATTGATGGAATCGATTCGATGATCTGGGCATTCGGCCATCAGCTTGGTAAGGTCGTGATATCCCCATGTGGCGGCAATAGATAGCATGCTGGCTCGCCGCGCAGTAATGATGTCGATGGTAGAGTCGCCGACAAAGGCAATCTGCTCTGGGCTGAGCGCTAAAATTTTTGCCAGATGGATTGCGCTACTGGGGTCTGGCTTAGTTGGCATGTCTTGGTGTTGACCAAGGACAGCTGTGAAAGGGATATCTGGGAAAATGAAATCGGTCATTTTCTTGCAAAAGGTGTGTGGCTTGTTGGATAGCACGGCGATCTTGATCCCGCTTTCAAGAAGCGTATGTAGCGTTTTACTTACCTCAGGATAAGGCACAGTTCCATGCTGCCAGGCGTTTGAGTATTCGGCGCTTACCTCCTCCGTGAGCGCCGTGACTTGCTCTATTTGATATGAGCTTGGGCACGCGCGCTCGACAAGCTTAGTGATGCCGTCACCGATGAAGGTTCTCACTTTAGCCTCTGGATGTGTGGGTAGCTGGTGACGCTCTAGGGTGGTATTGAGTGCATGGGCAATACCAGATAAAGAGTGAACTAATGTCCCATCTAAATCAAAAATAACGGCTCGTATCACGTGTGTAAGCATCATGGGCATTGCTCAAGAGTTCAAGAGCAGAGCCAATAAAAAGGAACCGTGATCAGCTGGCGGGTTGCCTGATATTAAATCTACCCAGTATTAATCTTCGATCTTGTGAAGGTGAATATCTGTCTGGGGGAAGGGGAACGAGAGGCCTTCTTTGTCGAAAGATTTTTTAACCTTTTCGGTGACATCGAAATAGATACCCCAATAATCAGATGCGTCCGCCCAGCCACGGACGATAATGTTCACCGAGTTGTCAGCCAAAGCATGAACGGCGATGAGTGGTTCAGGGTCTTCGTGGACTCTCTCATCTGCATTGATAATAGAGCTAAGTAGCTCTTTTGCTTGGTCGATATCGTCATCGTAACTGATGCCGAAGGTGAAATCGACTCGGCGTTTGTCCTCCGCTGAGTAATTAATAACTGAACCGGTTGCCAAGGGACCATTGGGCAGGATGATGCGCTTGTTGTCACCCGTATTGATAATGGTGTTGAAAATTTGAATACTGCGCACCTTTCCACTGTGTCCTTGTGCTTCAATGAAGTCACCTACTTTGAATGGTTTGAGAATAAGGATCAGGACCCCGCCAGCAAAATTCTGCAAGGTGCCAGAGAGCGCCATGCCGATGGCCAGTCCCGCAGCACCCAGAATAGCCACAAAGGACGTCATGGGAAATCCAGCGATGCTTGCACAGGTGATCACAAGGATAACTCTGAGTGACATTGACACCAAGCTGTGAATGAAGGTCTCGAGGGCTTCATCGTAGTCAGTTTTTTCAAACCACTTTTCCAGAGCCTTGCAGAGAATATTGACGATTTTCCAGCCGACCCATAGACATATAACGGCACCAATTAATTTAAGGCCATATTGGGTGGATAGTTGCGTAATCTGCTCGATGATTTGTTCGAAATTAATAGTCATTACGGCTATACTGGTAGCTTTTTAAGCTTGCTGAGGCAATTCCAAATTGAGGCATCATCATGACATGCAAGCGGTTGCTGGACAGCGGGTGTTTCCGCGCTAGAATCCAGCCATGCTTCCCGAGCTGACAACTGAGATTCCCGGCCCTCGATCGCTTGCCTTGGCCGAAGAGCTCAAGCGCTATGAGTGTCGAAATGTGACATTCACGGCTGAGGACTGGCCTGTTTTCTGGCAGCGTGCAGATGGCGTCAATGTCTGGGATGAAGATGGGAATCGCTACCTTGACCTTACTGCAGCCTTCGGGGTTGCAGGTCTTGGGCACGGCTGGCCTGCAGGTGTCATGCGCGAGCAGTCCGAGCGGCTGATTCATGGTATGGGAGATGTGCACCCTACGGCATTAAAAGTTGAGGTGTGTAAGCTGTTGTCAGAAATGACTTTTGAGCGGTGGGGTGAAGGTCTGGGTAAGACGACACTCAGTAACTCAGGTTTTGAGGCTGTAGAATCAGCATTGAAGACGGCGGTGATGGCGACTGGTAAATCTGGCCTAGTGAGTTTTAAAAACGGCTACCATGGTCTGGGTTATGGCGCGCTTCTGGGAACGGGGATCGAAAAATTCCGCACTCCCTTTGAAGGGCAACTAGCACCCTTGTGCAGTCAACTTGATTTTCCATCGACAGAGCATGATATGCTACGATTGGAGCAGCAGTTAGGAGCAATCGATGCATCTGATGTGGGTGCTCTTCTGGTAGAGCCTATTCAAGGGCGAGGTGGTAAGGTGGTTCCCCCGAACGGTTTTTTAGCGAAGCTGCGAGCTTGGTGTGACGCTCATAATGTAGTGCTAATTTATGATGAAGTTTATAGCGGCTTCAACAGAACGGGTAAGTTGTTTGCCTGCGACTGGGAAGGTGTTGTAGCTGATATCATTTGTCTGGGTAAGTCGATGAGTGGAGGGTATCCAATTTCTGCCTGTGTAGGTAAGGCAAAGATCATGGATGCGTGGCCTGAGTCGGAGGGCGAAGCCCTGCATACGAGCACTTTCTTGGGTAATCCTGTGGGCTGTGCCATGGCGGTCGCCTCTTTGAAAGAACATTGCAATGATCGTGCGGCCATACAGGTTGCAAAGGCGTCGTCTAAGTTTCGGGAGTTGCTCAGTGGGCTCAAAAGTCCATTGATTCATGAGGTGCGGGGTAGGGGGCTCATGCTGGGTATGGAGCTTAAGCATGCAGATGGGTCCTGTGCGGGAGATGTCGCTGGGCAAGTGCTCAGTGATATGATGCAACAGGGAGTATTTATGCTGGCGGATGGTAGTGAGGGGAATGTGTTGGCGTTTACGCCGCCCTTTGTCATCAATGATGAGGAAATTGAATTTGCCGTAGCGTGCTTGGAGAGTGCTCTTGACCGCTAGGCTGATCAGACAATACTGAAGCGAAGATGAGCATGAGCCCGATGATTTGGTACAATGGCGATATGATGGTCGCAGGTGATATGCGAGTGTCGCCGTTTGATTTGGGGCTGACTGTTGGCCTTGGTGTATTTGAAACCATCGCTGCCTACGATGGTAAGGTTTTTGCTTATGACTTACACCATGAGCGCATGGTTAGTGCGGCGGAAAGGCTGGGCTTGGATGCGCCAGATGCCATGATTATCAAGACTGCAATAGGTGAGCTTATCGAGGCGAATGATGCGCATACAGGGCGCTTTCGCGTTAGGGTGACATTGATGGGTGGTGCTAATCCGCTAGCAGGTGGGGATGAGGCTGCTGGGGTAATGGTAACGGCATCTGCTGCCCCCATGGTATACGATCAAGATCAAGCAAAACTGGCATGGGTGCCTTTTGTGCTCAACGAGCGAGGGGCTACAGCTGGTCTTAAAACAATATCCTATGCTGAACATTTGTTGGCGTATCGCCATGCGTTGCGATCTGGGGCAGACGAGGGTTTGATGCTCAATTCTCGGGGTCAATTGGCAGAGGGATCCATGTCGAATGTTTTTCTGGTCAAAGATGGCGTGGTTAGCACGCCATCTTTGGCGAGTGGTTGTTTGCCTGGTGTGACCAGGCAGTTGGTGATCACGCTTTGTTCCGAGCTGGGCATCTCTGTTTTGGAGCGTGATCTTGTGGTTGATGATGTTGAGCAAGCGGATGAAATATTTTTAACCAATTCACTGCGTGAAGTGCAGGCGGCTGGATTGCTGGGGATGGAGTATAGTGGCATCAGATCGTTCACTTCGCGAATCGCTGATGCTTATACTGCTCGCGTCAGGGAGGAGTTAAGCTAATGGCATTATCAAGCTACACCATGCCTATTAAGGCTGAGCATATCGAGTTGATTCGTCAGCTCATGGTGGAGGGCGGCTTTGACATGAAAGATAAGCCCTATGCACATTTTTCCGGTAAAAAGGGAAAGCTCAATGTCACAGTCTACGAGAAAGGGCCTAAAATTTTAGTGCAGGGTGGAGATACCGAGGACTTTGTCAAATTCACTCTAGAGCCAATGGTTTTTGGCGAAGCCAGACTGGGCTATGAAGAGGTGAACGAGCCTGAGATGTTCGAGCCACATTTCGGAATCGATGAGAGCGGTAAGGGAGACTTTTTTGGCCCTCTGGTCATCGCCGGTGCTTATACCGATGCTGTTTCAACACGGGCTCTGATGGATGCTGGAGTGATGGACAGTAAGAGAATCACCAGTGCAGCTAAGATTGCCAAGTTGGCAGCCACCATAAGGGCTACCCCTGGAATTGCTTATGAGGTGGTTAGTATTGGGCCAGAGCGCTATAACGATATGTATGGTTCATTCCGCAATTTGAACCGCTTGTTGGCATGGGGGCATGCACGAGTGATTCGTAGTTTGGTAGAAAAAGTTCCGGATTGTCCAAGGGCACTGAGTGATCAGTTTGCACGCAAGGAGGTTCTCGAAAAAGAGCTGGCGCGCCATCATGTTGATTTGAAGCTCCAACAGCGCACTAAAGGCGAAAGTGATGTTGCCGTTGCGGCCGCATCGATCCTAGCGCGTGAGCGATTCGTCTCATGGATAGAGTCCTCAAGTGAGAAGTCCGGTGTGCGAATTCCGCTGGGGGCTGGACCGCATGTTCTTGAGGCTGCACGTGAGCTGATTGCCAAGCATGGCCAGGAGATTCTCCCCAAAGTGGCTAAGATGCACTTTAAAACGGCGAAGGAAGTGTAGTCTGAGCTGCCAGCCAATCGATGCATTCCTCTAGCAGGTTGACATCCATGCTGTGGACATCTTCGCCTTTGCCTAGATCGCGAAGGAGTAGCACGGTAAGCTCACCGCCGAGATGCTCGCGAAATTCCTCTAATCCTAGGAATACGGCCCTGGAGCCATTTTCTGCCTTGAGGTCGAGTGAAGAATGCCAGGTAGGGAGACCTAATTTCTTGAGCGTTCTCAATGCTCGCATTGCCGATGCCTGCTCGAGGCGACCTGTTTTCCATGAGTATACGGTATCAAGTGCTAGGCCCACACTGACAGCATTGGCGTGGCTAAGCTGAAAGTCACATAGCTGTTCGATTTTGTGCGCCGCCCAGTGCCCAAAGTCAAGCGGCCTGCTGTTGCCTGTCTCGTAGGGGTCGCCACCATAGGCAATATGTGAGGCGTGTAATAGTGCCGAGCGTTCGATCGTTTCTTCGACGGCGTGTGGTTCTAGGTTAGCTAGTTTCTCCGAGTTTTCCTCGATCCAACGGTAAAAGGCAGCGTCTTTGACCAGAGCTACTTTAACCGCCTCGATAATACCCGAGCGTCGTTCATTCTCTGGTTGGCCGTGAATAAAGCTGAAGTCGTTTACGACGGCATAGGGGACGGCAAAGGTGCCTAGGAAGTTTTTCTTTCCATAGGCATTAATACCGTTTTTGACACCGACTCCGCTGTCGTCTTGCGCCAGAACTGTGGTGGGAAAACGAACGAGGCGAATACCTCTGTGGGCGGTGGCAGCGGCAAGGCCAATGACGTCTAGGTAGGCTCCACCACCGATGCAGATAATATAAGAGTGACGGTCAATACCAGCTTGCTCAATAGCGTCCCATGCATCTTGCAGGGTTGATTTATCACGTTTGCACTCTTCTCCACCTGATTGAATGATGATGCCTTTGGAGCTGATGCCGGGTATGCACTCAAGATAATCACTGACTTCTTGCTTAAGTTTCGGGAATGCTGAGGCAACGCCACTATCAATGAATGCAATTACCTTGGCATGGCCGTTGGTTGGCAGGAGGTCCACCAGCATGCGATTACTGTGGTCGAATGCGCCTCGAGTGAAGCGTATGCGATGGGTGCTGTTAATTCTAATTTCAAAATCCTTGCCGCTCATAGAGAATAATACGTAGTTACCTTACTCAATATTAGCTCCAAATGGATAAAATGCCAGAATTACTCAATGTTTGGTGAGACATGGCGAATATCTGAAAAAAATCCGTGCATTTTATCGCTGTCATGGTTTTTCTCTCATGCAACATGAGCGATATCGAAAACATCAACATTACTATGAAGACAAGCAAGGGTCCCATCAACATTACCATGTTTGCTGGAGATACTGAAGTTACTTGTGCAAGCTTTCTTAATCTTGCCAGCCGTGGGTTTTATGACGGTATCGTCTTCCATCGCGTTATTCCGAACTTTATGATCCAAGGTGGTGACCCGACGGGCTCTGGCATGGGTGGCCCAGGTTACAAGTTTGAATGCGAGTGCAAGCCTCACTTGAAACACGAAAAACCAGGCATACTCTCAATGGCTAATGCAGGTCCAAATACCAATGGTTCGCAGTTTTTCATCACCCACGGTCCCACACCGCACCTTGACGGCAAACACACCGTGTTCGGCGAGGTGACAGAAGGTCAGGATATTGTCGATGCCATTGGTCAAGGCGACACTATCGAATCAATCGAAATCCACGATAGCACTGATGCTTTGTTTGCGGCGCAAGCAGATCGTATTGCTGAGTGGAACGCGAGCTAGTCTGATTACTCGCTGAGCAGATACCAATCCCTCAATTAAGATGCTCTACCTTTTGTCACCAGCAAAAAGCCTCGATTATGAATCCGAGGTTCCATCTGTCAGGGCAACAATGCCCAAGTTTCTCGATCAATCAGCTAGACTAGCTGACTTGCTTAAGAAGATGAACCCAGCGGAATTAGGTGCGCTGATGGGCATCTCCAGCAAATTGTCTGAACTGAATGCTCAGAGGTTCGATGAATGGCGTGAGGATTATAGTAAGCCGGAGGCGCGTCAGGCAATTTTGGCATTTACTGGCGATGTGTATCAAGGGCTCTCGGTTCATGACTGGAGCAAAGAGGACTTTGCAGAGGCTCAGAAAAGCATACGTATCTTATCAGGATTGTATGGGATTTTGCGGCCTCTCGATTTGATGCTGCCATACCGTCTCGAAATGGGGACAAAATTGACCAATGATCGTGGTTCAAATCTCTATCATTTCTGGGGTAGCTTACTGACCGATAGCCTCAACAAGGAACTCAAAGGTGCTAATGATGCGGTGATCAACCTTGCCTCCAATGAGTATTTTTCATCGATTCAGCCCAAGGACCTGAAGTCACCAGTGATCACACCTGTGTTTAAGGATTGGAAAAACGGACAATATAAAATCATTTCCTTCTATGCTAAAAAAGCGCGAGGTATGATGGCATCATGGGCTGTTCAAAAACGAGTCTCAACTCCAGCAGGGTTAAAGCGCTTCAAGGGTGGAGGCTATGCGTATGACCAATCCTTGAGTGACGACTCAAATCTGGTCTTCACGCGTAAGGCTTAGTAGGCCTTGCATGTTTGTAAAGGTGGCAGGGCTTATTCCAGAAGGTCTGGATAGCATCGCTTAGCCATAGCTTGAGAGAGTTCGGTAATCTCCGGGCTAGAAGCTGCGGCTAAAGCTTTCTCCACCATTTCTGAACACTCTTTTTGGGACAGGCTACGGATAGCTTTCTTGATGCTAGGTAGTTGGTGTGGGCCTACCGACAATTCGTCGATACCCAGACCGACAAGAATGGGTATTATCATGAGGTCTCCTGCCATTTCGCCACAGATACCGGTCCAGATCTTATGGTCTTTTGCTGCGCGTACGGTCATGTTCATCAGTCGCACAACCGCAGGATGGGTAGGTTTGTAAAGATGTGCAACGTAGTTGTTCACCCGGTCCACCGCCACAGTGTATTGAATGAGGTCATTGGTTCCGATAGAGAAGAAGTCGACTTCGCGAGCAATTTCATTGGCCATCATTGCGGCTGAGGGAATCTCAATCATGACCCCAACTTCAATGTTAGGATCATAAGATATATTCTCTTTGCGTAGCTCATCCATCGCGGTCTGCAAAATTTCTTTGGCCGCGCGAACCTCACGTAAGCCAGAGACCATAGGAAACATAATACCGAGTTTGCCATGAGCGCTTGCTCTGAGGATAGCGCGAAGCTGCTCCTTGAAGAGTGCTTTGCGGGTTAGTGAGACACGGATACCACGCCACCCGAGGAATGGGTTTGGTTCTGGCTGGGCGAGTGGCTCAGCGCTGATTTTGTCGCCACCTGCATCGAGAGTACGGATAATCGTTTGATTAGGATGCATCGCTTTGGCCACCTCTGTATAAACATCAGCTTGGCTCAGTTCATCGGGCATTTCATTGCCATCGAGGAGGTAAAATTCGGTTCTAAACAGCCCGACTCCCTCTGCCCCTGACTCCTTTACCTTGGGTAGCTCGTTGGTGAATTCAATGTTAGCAGAGAGCGTGATGTGATGGCCGTCAGTCGTTGTCGTCTCAGCTTCACGAAGTGTTTCGAGCTTTTTGCGAGCAATTTTGCGTTTCTGAGCCCGCTTCTTATAGTCCCTTACCGTTTCCTTAGTAGGATTGAGAATGAGTTTGCCGGTGTAGCCGTCGAGAATGCTGTCCGAAAGAGTTTTGATATCAATTACAGCTCCCTCAAGACCGACGATAGCTGGAATTCCCAGTGAGCGTGCGAGAATGACGGTATGTGAGTTGATACTGCCCTGCTCGGTAGCAAAGCCCATAACGTGATTACGATCAATAGAGGCGGTGTCACTGGGAGATAGATCAAATGCAACTAAGACATGGTGGTGATCAGGATGCTCTGCAGAATCATGTTCTTCATCATGTTTGAAGTTACGCAACACACGCTGGCATACATCATCAATATCAGCGGCGCGCTCTCTCAGGTAAGGATCGTTGATCCTGCGCATAGCCTCGAGGAATGTTTGCATGACCGCGTAGAAAGCATATTCTGCATTTTGGTGACGATCTTCAACAGCTGAGTTGACTTTAGCGATGAGGGATTTGTCCTCCAAAATGAGGAGGTGCGCATCGAAAATCTTTCCATGATCATCTCCCGAGAGCTTGTCGATGTGGTTGCGTAGCTCGTCGAGCTCGACCTTAGTTTTGTCGAGAGCTTCGCGGAATCGATTTTGCTCGCTCTCGATTTGAGAGGTCTTAATTTCGTATACCTCGGGTGCATGGAAGCCACGTGCAACAACATGCACAGGACCAAAGGCGATTCCTGGTGACCCGGGAGTGCCTTGGATGATGATTTCTGTATCAGTGCCTTGCATGAGTGCTAATTCTGCACACAAGGAGGCATCTGGTCAAAGCACAATCTTGCCATTGGTGAAGTCTGCAGGAGAGATCAGGATGGAAGCAATGATCTCTATTCCTCGAAATTGCGGGCAATTAAGCTGCCAAGAGCTTCAAGTGCGCTCTCTTCGTCATCTCCACTGGTGGTAATGGTGAGGACTGAACCATGGCCAGCCGCGAGCATCATTAATCCCATGATTGATTTTCCGTCTGCTTGTTCATCATCTTTTTCCACCTGTATATCACACGAGAAATTACTCGCAGTTTTGACAAACTGAGCAGCTGGGCGGGCATGGATGCCGAGCTTATTGGTGACGGTATATTCGCGGGTGGGCATGTTGTTTGATGGATTGGGAGATTATCTCCGCGCTAGTTTAGGGGGCTCATCGGCAGGGGGGAAGGGATTTTTTGACCAATTTATTGGCTTACACCCTATCAAATGCCTAATCCTGAGTTTTCGTCGGCCATTTTGTCCAGTAATCTCTGATTGAACTCATTAGCCATGTCGTAGCCCACACTGCGAAGTTGATGTTCGAGACAGGTAATGGCGACCAAACGGGTGGTATCCCGCCCCGGAGCGACTGGGATTTCTACATTGGTGATGCCTTGATCGAGAATCCGGTAGCTTTTGCGGCTGACGCCAAGGCGATCGACGTTGTTCATGTCACTGTAGGGTTTGAGCGTGATCACCAAATCGAGTCGTTTTTGAGTTCTTATGCTGCCGAGGCCAAAAATGTTGGCCACGTTGATGATGCCAATCCCTCGCATCTCAATGAAGCCGCGAGCAAATTCCTTAGCACTAGCCTCAATCTCATTGCCGACTTTCCGCAAAATAACCATATCATCGGCAACAAGGGCGCCACCACGCTCAAGAAGGCCGATGGCAATCTCGCTTTTTCCAGTTCCGCTTTCCCCCATAATGAGCACTCCGACTCCACGAAAATCAACCATGCAGCCATGACGAGTCGTCGATTGTGCGAAGTCGTTTTCAAGTAGTAAGGTGGCGGCATTGACGAATTTCATGGTTACCATGGGTGTAGTAAACACGGCGATTCCCGCATCGTTGGCTACTTTGAGTAGCTCGGGGCTGAGGGTTTTCTTTCTTGAAGTAACAATACATGGGATAGCGCGCTCACAAATGGCGCTAAACCTCAAGATGCGCTCATCTTTATCACGTTTATTCAGGTAGGATTGCTCTGAATTACCTAGAACTTGAACCCGCTTGTAGGCGAAATAGGACATGAATCCTGCAAGCGCCAATCCGGGATGGTTGATGGTCGGCTCAATGATTTTGCGGTCAAAACCAACAGCTTTGCCCTGAAGTTCTAGCTTCAGCGCTTCACCGTGTTTGTCAAAGAAATCACCAACCGTAAGATGCGAAATGCGTTTGCGTGCGTATTTTTTTCCCATGTCCAGCTCTAGAGTAGCGGAATTGAGCGCCAAATGCACGCCTTCGTTGCGGGATAAGCCTGATTTTTAAATAGAGGGATTTCTTGAGTTTTTAGAATAGAACGTGCTATCAAAGGCGCATGCCGACCACCTACATAACCAATCCTGTGAGACTTACAGATACCTCTGAATCTGTAGTAGAGGCATTACATTTGCCAACTAGAGGGAGGCTAAAAAGCAGAATGATCATTGGTCGTCGAGAATGGTTAGCATTACCAGAGCTTGGTATCGATATGCTGACCGCAAAAGTTGATACCGGGGCATATACTTCCAGTTTAAATGCAGTCGAGGCGCGGATTTATGAGGCAGATGGAGCCCAGCGGGTAAGCTTCAAAACGATGAGTCATCATGGGCAGCTGATTGATTGTGATGCGCCGTTAGTCACCAAGAAGAAAATCAAAAGCTCAACGGGAGTTGGCAAACGTAGATTAGTGATCAAGACTGCTGTCACTTTACCGGGAGGATTTCAATGGGATGTGCTTTTCAGTCTTGCAGATCGCTCGGTTATGAAGTGTCCTCTGCTACTCGGCCGTAGAGCGTTGTCAGGATATTTTGTTGTCGACACTCAATCGTCACACCTCTTTGGCAATAGTATTTATTTTTCAGGAAAATCTCACCACCACCGCATATGAAAATAGCAATTTTATCTCGCAATCCAAAACTTTACTCGACTTCTAGTTTGAGGCAAGCGGCTGAGCGCGCTGGTCATGATGTCGATGTGATCGATTATCTCAAGTGCCACATGAACATTGCTTCTATGAGACCCAGCATCTATCTGGGCGACAAGGAGCTTAAAGGCTATGATGCGATCATTCCCAGAGTTGGAGCATCTCGAACCTTTTTCGGTACTGCGGTGGTCAGGCAGTTCGAAATCATGGGGGTATACTCGGTCAATGAATCGGTGGCGATCTCACGTTCGCGCGATAAACTGCGTAGCCTGCAATTGCTGGCTCGTAAGGGCATAGGTTTGCCAGTAACTACCTTCGCTCATGATACCAGAGCAACAGGGCACATGATCAAACTCTGTGGTGGAGCACCCGTGGTTGTAAAGCTGCTAGAGGGTACTCAAGGTGTAGGGGTTGTTCTAGCAGAAACTGCGAAAGCAGCCGAGTCGGTCATCGAGGCTTTTCGTGGCCTCGATGCCAATATTCTCGCGCAAGAATTTATTAAGGAAGCTGGTGGCGCCGACATTCGTTGCTTGGTCGTTGGAGGTAAGGTCATTGCTTCGATGAAGCGGCAAGGTAAGGAAGGGGATTTTCGCTCTAACCTTCATCGTGGAGGTAACGCTACTTTAGTGAAGATAACTCCTGAAGAGCGATCGACAGCGGTCAGGGCAGCTAAAATCATGGGCTTGAGTATGGCGGGTGTCGATTTGCTGCGCTCAAATCACGGGCCTGTAGTGCTCGAAGTTAATTCCTCCCCTGGCTTGGAGGGGATTGAGACGGCGACTCAAAAAGATGTCGCCGGAGAGATTATTAAGTTTATCGAGAAGAGTGTCGGTCGTGTCAGCAGTCGAACACGAGGTAAGGGATAGCCTCTGAGCGACTAGACGACCTTCTTCGTGATGCGGAAATGCTATGTTGCTGGGGCGATTTTCTGAAGGCCCAAAGCCACCAAGAAAAGTGCTACACACAAGGTCGCTGCGATTGGCTCAAAAGGGGCTAGGAAGGTGGCATCCAAGAGGCAAAATCCGGCCAAAGCTTTCGAGACAAAGATAGGTTTAGATTTTTTGAGCGCGCGAATCCCTGAATACATCCAGAGATAACAAAGTGCCAAGGCGATGGAATAGCTGAGGCTATGAATTGTAATTACGTCCGGCATTTGAAAGGCAACGGCAGCCGATGTGAGAGGTACTGCCAGAAGCATTAGGGTAAGAATGTTCCGTGACTGGAAGACGCCGGGTTTAGATTCGGTGGATGCGACCCAACTGAGTAAAACGGTATATGCGGCAACACCTATGGCTGGGATGATGAGCCAGCTTGCTAGCCATGCGAGATGCGGTGGTAGCCAGCCCTCGGAATTTGGGTTGGGCTCAATAAGGGCTTTGTGAGCAAAGCTCATGGCAAGAATGACGAGTAGGAATCTGCATGAGCCCATCATGAGAAGCGCAGCCGCTTTGTTTTTTTTGTGATGAAAAGCGTAGCCGATGACTATCATGGTCAGCAGGCACCCAACAAAAATTTCATGAGTTTGGATAGGCTCTATTCTGTTCTGGGAGAATAGTGTGGGTGAGCTTGCCAGCGGAGAAATGAGGCATAGAATAATGAGCGCCAGTATAAAAAGTAAGTATGATGCTACTTGTATCCGTCTGGCGTTAAGGATGCCCAGTGGAATAGGGCGTTGAGGTCTGTTTTTTAGATCGAATGAATAGTCAAGAGCATCTCCAAGCATACAGCCAGCAACATAAATCATGCAGCAGGAAAGCATCAAAAAGAGCAGGGGGGCGAATGGGCCCGTTTGGGTGAAGGAGCCCAGGTTCGCATCGGGAAAAAGAGAGCGTGATACGTAATAGCCAGCAAGAACATTACTGCAGACAGTGGGTAGATTCGCGATGCGACCAGTGGCCAACAAGGCGCGCACTTTTTCTCCTGGGGCAGGCATGGTTTTAAATTACAGAACTTACCAGCTCAGACAAGGTGGAAGGCACAATGAAGGGCGTGAGTCACAGTTCCGCTTCGGCTTTTTCGATGGCGTCACTCACCTCTCCCCATCGACTAATTGCTGCCTCAAGTTTTTCGGTAATGGTTTTGTAAGCTGATGAAGCTTGCTGCATTTTCTCAGCATCGCCCGCGATTGAGGGGTCTGACATATGACCGGTCAATGTTGTTTGCGCAGACTCATACTCTGAGATTTGGCCTTCGAGCTCCTCAAGCTCGTCCTGCAAAGGTTTAAGTATTGTGGTGCGTTGTTGGCGTCGAGCAGCTTCGATTTTTCGCTGTTCCTTGCGGTTTCCACCTACCTGTGTGGTTGATGCCTGAGTGCTGGCAGCCATGTTAGCTTTGGCTTTCGTGCTATTCTTTTCCTGTTCAAGTTTCTCAATATAGTAGGTGATATTTCCTGCAAACATCCTCGGTGGGCGCCCTTGCCGAAACTCGAGTGTTTTATCGACGATCGGATCGAGGAAGGACCGGTTGTGGGAGACGATGAGATATGATCCTGGGTAGTCTCTGAGAGCGTTTTGCAGAACTTCTTGTGATTGAATATCAAGGTGGTTAGTGGGCTCGTCTAGAATGAGGAAATTGGCAGGGCGAAGCAGCATGCAGACCAGAGCGACTCTGGAGCGCTCTCCTCCTGAGAGCACGCCTACTTTCTTGAAGACGTCGTCACCACGAAATAAAAAGCAGCCAAGCAGATTGCGTGCGAGCGGTGCATTTTCGCGAGATGCCGATTTCTCAGCACACTCCAGAACGGTAAGGTCGGGGTCGAGTTCATCAGCGTGATTCTGAGAGAAAAAAGAAGCCGCAGCTTTGTGGCCAAAGTGATGGCTCCCTGTATCTGGCGCTTCTTGGCCGGTGATCAGTCGGCAAAACGTAGATTTTCCAGCGCCGTTTGGCCCTACGATTGCAATGCGCTCACCGCGTGTGATCTCGAGGTTGAAGTTGTCGAAGATATTGATGTTGCCATATGCTTTGCAGGCATTTTCTAATGTGGCGACACTGTGACCTGATGCGGGCGGGTCAGGGAAGCGAAAGCTCATGACAGCATCATCTTGCTCAATCTCGATAATTTTCACTTTTTCGAGCTGCTTGATGCGTGACTGGACTTGCTTAGCTTTGGTGGCTTTAGAGCGAAATCGGTCAATGAAATCTTGGGCTTGTTTGATTTCTCGTTGTTGGGCTTTGTATTGCTTGAGGAGGATTTCTTTGCGTAGTGCTGATTCCTTGGTGTAGAAGGAGTAGTTGCCTGCGTATTCTTCGGCTCTGCCGTGGTGGAACGCGATCGTGCGCGTGGTTAGCATATCGAGCAGGGCAAGGTCATGGGAGATGATGAGGATAGCTCCTGGGTAGTTGACAAGATAGGATTCCATCCACTTTTGTGAATCGATATCGAGGTGATTGGTAGGCTCATCCAAGAGTAGGACTTGAGGCTGTTGGAGTAGTAGTTTGGCTAGGGCAATACGCATCTGCCAACCACCTGAGAATTCTCCACAGTCGCGAGTGAAGTCGCTCCTTTTAAAACCAAGACCCGTGAGTACTGATTCCATTTTTGGTTTAATCGTTCCTGGATTAGCGGCTTCCAGCTTTAGTTCAAGGTCACCTATGTCATGGAGTAGATCTGAGTAGGGAGCTGAACGAGGGTCTAGCCCATGCAGTTTTTCAGAGAGTTGATCTATTTTAACTTGTAGGTCGCGTGTTTCAGCAAAAGCAGACTCCACCTCGTCCCATAAAGAAATACCTTTGATATGAATACCCTCTTGTGGGAGGTAGCCGACATCGCAGTATTTAGGCTTGGTGATGGCACCGCTATTGGGTGTCAGCATACCTGCGATGCACTTCATCAATGTCGATTTGCCAGCACCATTGTGCCCAGCAAAAGCGATACGCTCCTTGGGTAATACCGCAAAAGAGAGGTCAGAAAAGATGACTCTTGCACCAAATTCTATGTGAAGATGTTGAATAGCCAGCATTGCGGGCAGTCTTCTGCCAGAATCGAGACGATTAACAATGGTAATTTTTGCAATTACTGAATGGAATGATGGTTGTCAATCAGGCCCTCGTGGTCGATCATAGCGGCGATGAGTATTGCTTGTGATGTGACCAGTGCCTTGATTGATTTGGCCTTACGTGAAGATGTGGGCGAAAATTTGCAAACGGGAGATGTGACTTCGGCTTATTTTGTCCCTCAAGAGAGTACGATGAGCGCCTACATTTATGCTAAAGAAAGTGGGGTCCTAGCTGGCGTTGATGTTGCGATAGAGGTATTTCGCAGAGTCGACTCCGGACTCGAGGTGCTCTCTCTTAAAAAGGATGGTGAGCTACTCTCAAAAGGAGATCGTGTATTGGATGTGAGTGGTCAGGCACGTTCGATCCTCACTGCTGAGAGAACGGCTCTTAATTTTTTGCAACGTTTGTCCGGGGTCGCGACTCAGACGCGAATCTATGCGAGTAAGTTAGCTTCAACACAGGCCAAGGTTCTTGATACGCGCAAAACAACACCGGGGTGGCGAGCTTTAGAAAAGATGGCAGTGCTTGCTGGTGGTGGCTGTAATCACAGAATGGGTCTCTATGACCGTGCGATGGTTAAGGACAATCATTTGGTTGCTGAAAACAAGATAGGTGTCCTGCAAGATGCGATTAATCGAGTTCGAGCCGAAAGGGGCGTGGAAGTAGAATTAGAAGCGGATACTCTCGAACAGGTTGAATCTTTTCTGGGCCTCAGTGGTGTTGATTACATACTTTTGGATAATATGACCAATGAGATGATGCATGCTGCTGTGGCAATGCGTAATGAATGTGGGTCGCGAGTTGCTTTGGAAGCTAGCGGAGGCATCAATCTGGACACGATTGCTGCTGTTGCAACCACAGGGGTTGATTTTATATCGGTTGGGGCGCTGACTCACTCGGCAGTTGCGCTCGACTTATCCCTAGAGTTCAAATAAAAAAATAGGGCATTCATCGCTAAATGAGAGAAGACAACCAGCAGCGACATTTCATGGCTGAGAAAAAACATATCGCCTTTTTTATCATGTGGGTGGCAATGGGGTTCTTTGCTATATTATTGGCATATTTCTCAGTAGTTATGTCGATCTCGTTTAGTGCTGATGTATTTATGTTTGCCGGAATAGCTTCGGTTTCGGCCGCCTCACTAGTGATGTTATTTCGCTTCAGAGGTGCATCCCCAGTGCATGGTAAATTGACATGAGCAATCGACTAATGTTTTGCCGTCTGCAAAATGAAAGTGACACTGCCAACTACTTATTTAAGAGATAGCATGCGAATAATTCCCAAAATGGATATGACCAGATTACGACAACTAATGTTTATAGTATCTGGCGTGATGTTGACGAGGCTAGTGACCTCATCTGTGATGGCAGAGGTGGAATATATCGAGTTGCCAGTAGCGCAGCTTGAACAGCTTACATCAGATGAGTTTGAAAAGAGGGAAGCTGCTTACGCGGCTATTCAGAAATGGTCAGCAGAAAATATCACTTCATCCCCTGAGCTTTTGTACAAGGCATGGAGAGCAAATGAAGATCCTGAGGTGCAGTCACGCTGCTATCAGTTGATGGAGGAGGTGCTCAAGCGTCGTGAATTTAGCAAAGGCTTTCTTGGAATTCAAATGTCAGGCGTGTTGCTGCCGAACAAGCCCAAGGGCCAAGCTGGTCGCGAGGCAGTTAGTGTGCTTAATGTTTTGCCTGATACGCCGGCACAGCAAGTCGGCCTGAGGGGTGGCGATATGATTTTGCGAGTCGACGGGCTCGACCTGAGCGCGCCGGTTCAAGGCCTGAAGAACAGACAATTTGATTTGATGCGTGCAAGTGAAGCTGTGGATAAGTTTAGTACGTATATCAAATCTAAGCAGCCTGATGATAAGGTGACTCTGCATCTCTTGCGAGGTGACAAGCGATTAACAAAAGAGGTCACTTTGATGCGGCTTGATCCTGCGAATGATCGCAACTATGAGAAGACAGAAGCTGATTTTAAGGCTTATTTGGATGAGTGGCTCCAAAAAATGAAACTGGATAACAAACCGAATTAATGGAGGAGCCGATTAATGATATCCAAATAGCTCATTGCAGCTCATGTGGCTGCCAAATGGATATATCATCCATGGAGCCATATACGAAGGTGATCTGTCCCGACTGTGGTCATCAGAGCCGTGTGAAGTGTGAGCTGGGTCGTTACGAGTTGATTGGTCGGCATGCTGAAGGCGGAATGAGCAAGTTGTTTATTGCGCGTGATACGACTCTCGATCGTGAAGTCGCCATCAAAATTCTCAACGCTGAATACTGCCGAGACGAGCAGCGAATGCAACAGTTCGAGTATGAGGCCTTAATCACAGCAGCAATTAGTCATCCTCATGTAGTCAGGGTTTTTACCGTCGGCAAAGCATTCAATCGATTTTACATTGCGATGGAGCTTGTCTCGGGGGAGAGTCTTGAGCAGAGGATGGCACGCGAGGGTGCAATTGGTGAAAGTCAGATACTGCCCGCGTGTCAGGAGATTATTTCAGGTCTTCAGGCTGCAAGAGACGCGGGTCTTATTCATCGTGATATCAAACCTGGTAATATTTTATTTGATACTAACAACCATGTCAAAATCGTTGATTTTGGCTTGGCTTTGGTGACCCAAGGGGGGGTGGCAAAGGCTGAGGAAATATGGGCTACTCCTTACTATGTGCCACCTGAGGCACTTTTGGGAGAACAAGAAGATTTTAGAAGTGATATGTACGCGTTGGGTGCAACCTTATATCACGCACTGTCCGGTAAGCCTTCCATCCCCGAACATACAAAATCCTCGCGCAAGGTGTTACAAGGTAAAGAGAATGTAGCGCCTCTATCGAGTGTTGCGCCCTGGCTTAAACCTGAGACTTGTCAGCTTGTCGAGAAGGCAATGGCTTTCCAGCGAGACGATCGATTTGACTCATACCAAGAGATGGAAGATGTCCGGGCCCGTGCCAATTATGTCATCGAAGAAGTTGGTGCTGGTGAACCAGTTTACTGTAGTGACCGACAACAACGTCGCAAGCGTGACAAAATAATCGTGATGGCACTGGGGCTCTCAGCTGTTGTCGTGCTGGTGACGATAATGGGTTTCAGCCTATTGAAAAACAAATCTGATGATGACACTGATAGCGCGATCGCAATGGTGAACAGAGAGATTGCGATGTTTTCTGATGACGATAGCTACTCTCCTGAGAAGTCAGCACAAATAGGTAAGCTGTTCCATCAAGCGCACAAACATCTTCGTGAGCGGCACTACATTGCAGCGAAAGGGATCTTTGATAAGCTGATGAACGACGTGGGTTTACAAGAGCCGGCCGCATCATGGGCTGGGGTGGAAGCGATTATTTCGTTGTGGCTTGCTGGTGACACGAGGGCCGCAGAGGTGGCTATTAGTTCATTGCAGGAGCATGTAAAAACCAGCGAGCTTGCCGAGGATGACGATATTTCGGGTTTTGTTGAGCAGCTTTCAGGTGACTGGGTGATCTCTGACTACAGGCCGCTGGGCGATCGTATGGTGTTACTCCAAAAAATGGCTGTAGCCTTGAAAAATTGGGAGCTGGGTGCGTGGGATGCTGCGCTGCCCATTTTCCTGGTAATTAAAAACATGGAGCTGCCAGAGCGAAGTCCTTTGCTCGTATACAGAGATATTTCTGAGAAATACCTGGCTGATCATTCGCGCATACATGAGCTTGCTGTGTTATCTGATAGTCCTGACAAAAACCAGGTAAATAAGTATCTAGCAGATCTTAAAAAAGTAGCTGGGGGTCTGAAGACCAAGGGTAGGGCACGGTATCACATACAGGTTTGGCAGGTGAGAGCCGAGCGGCATGTCGAAAAGCTGGAGCGGATACAGAAAGAACTCAAACTTAAGGCGAAGATTGAAAAGAAAAAGCTCCCTAGATATCAAGATCGTTTGGCTGAATTTCATCAACTGCTTGCGCAATCTAAATTTTCTAATGCATATCAGTTGCTTCAGCAAACGCCGGCGGATCAGGGTCAACAAAAGCAAAAAGAGGCATGGCTCTATCTGTCTAAATGCGCGAGCTCATTTATCCAAGATCTCAGTAAGGAGTCGTTTGAAACAGCTCTGGATATTGAAGTGATATCTGTAAAAGGGGACTCCCACAAAGGTGTCGTGGCATCGAGTAAAGAAGGTTTAATGCTCAAGAAAGCTGATGGACAGGTTCTCCTGCCGTGGAACCAACTTGAGCCGGACAGTGTCCTTGATGTTTATCGAGATTTATATGAGCTCAGCTTGGAGACGCTTGAGGGGCAGAAACTAACAGAGCGTGCTATTTGTTACGCATGGCTTATGGGCTTGAATGCCAAAGCTGAGCCCGCGGTCGAGGCATTGTCTGAGGTGAATGGTAATTTTGGCAAACGTTGGCAGGCGACTTTGAAAGTCATTGGCCGTTAGGTTTGGTGTATGATGTGCCCTAATAAACTTACGGGCATATCTTTGTGGGCTTCACTAAAATTGGCCACAGACTAAATCGATGAATCGAAGACCCGATTTGCTGAGGCTGGCTGTTTTGCCCGTGCCCGAAATAAAACCCTTGGTGTGATACTCATGTTTTGAGCTGCATTCACGTATCCAACTTACTATTGGCGCTGCTATCTTGCGCTGGTTGGGTGCGACGCTAATGGGGAATCCAGAGGCGCTGAACGATATTTCAAGCGAAGGAGTGCTGTCATGGGCTTTGCCTTGTAGCATCCATGGATAGCGTTTCAGGAATTCTGGTGTGCCTTTTCTGATCTGATTTCGCGGAATGATGATTTTGTAATGCACGGGAATCGAGGATACAAACTTGGGAATTGTGAGGTCTTGGTTTGCACGTTTTTTCATTAAGAATGAGGCAATATCTAAGCCCGCGATATTCATTCCGTTGTAGTTGCCGTGGTGATTAGTATCTTTGAAGTACTTGTCATGCCATGGTGTAAATTGAGAAGAAAAGAGAATGCCTAATTCTAGATGAAGATGCGCGCGGTCGCGATTTAGGCCGTTACCTGTGTAGCCCAGTGTTCCGACATTATCTCCTAAGGATAATTTTTGCCCCTCCTTGACTGCAATGGAAGATAGGTGAGCATACAGGCTGTAGACAGGGCCACCCACCCAATTGTGTTCAATGACAAGGTATTTGCCGTAGCTACTATGATGAGAGATCGCATTGCAATAAACGACTTTGCCTGCGCCTATGGCTTTGACCTTATCCAGTGGTATGCCGTTGTTGTCACGTTTGATAGGTTTGATATCGATACCCTCATGAAACTTGGTGCATATGATCCCATCATGAGTGCGTTTTTTATTGCGAACAAAGCCGTATTTACCCCCGGTCCATGGACGTGATGTCTGACCTTCAAAGGTTCGGTAGACATACATGTAGAAGCGTTGCTCATCATTACTTAGAAGATAATGGTTACCGGTGGGTAGAGCTACCGAATCCTTGTAGGTTTGAGCTTGAGCTGAATGGAAAAGAGTGAGGGCTTGCGTAAGCAGGTAAATGACTGTCACTAGCTGTGACACAGAGGACCTGTAGCGGCCTAATTGACCAGAGGATGCAGACGACACTGAGATGGAGGTGGGTGAGATTACCTTGTAATTAGCTCTTCTTTTTGGCCTCTTTTTTCATCTGCTTGAGGCGAGCTTTCCATTGCTTAGGATCTTCTCCAATGCGGGGCGCGATCTGATCATAAAGCTTGACCTCTTCTTGGGTAATTCCAGTCCATATGACCAGGATGCCGTCATTCACAGGTTTATCAATGCGCACAACTCCAAGCGGTTGACCATTCACCAATGATAGCAGTAACTTCCCCTGGTGCATCGTGGTAATCTCAGTGAGACGCTTTGATCCTTGGGCATTGAGTTTGAAAACCATGCCGTAAGTGCGTTCATCATCGGCAGGAAAAGGGCTGCATGCTTGAACGTTTTTTGAGCTGACCTCAGGTACTTTTCGAAAATAACGCGCGCCTGCTAGTGTATTGAATTCCCGTGCAAATTTAGGTGCTTCGGCAGCTGAGCCCTCAAGATGAAAAGTAATAGATGCAGGCGGGGCTTTTTTGCCGGCCGCTTCTGTCGGGATACACAGAGCGAAAAGAATAAGCAGGAGTAATGCGGATGAGCAAAGATTCATGAGTTGAGACTGGGCTTTAAGTCATGTAACGTGAAGTAAAAAATGGTCGGGGTATAGATGTTGATTTCTCTCTCAGGCTTTGGGGTTAGTCGGGATGAATAAACACAAAAAACCCTGATGGCGAAACCATCAGGGTTTTTTCAAAATTACCGACTGTAGGGGCAATCGGAAAAGTTGAAAAATTATGCTCTGCGGCGTCTAAATAGAATCATGCTCATGCCGAGTGCGCCCAGGGCTGCACTGCTTGGCTCGGGAACGATATCCCAAGTTGCTGATACGAGTCCTGCTCCTGTGCCCTCAGCGCCGGCGTAGGTAAGGTTCCATACGCTGCCATCGCTTCCAGTGCTCACATCTGTGCGGTTGAGATCGTTTGAATCTACACCAGCAACGGCGAAGAATGGACCAGTCGAGAAATCAGTGCTCCCGCCAAAGGTCACTTTGACGACATCGCCAAAACCAAACTCGAGGGTGGAAGCGGGCGGTTCACCGAATTGCCCTGCATACTGTATGCCGGATTCGACAGCACCTGACGTGTCTGTTCCAATGTAGGAAAAAGTCACATCGCCATAGCCGATAACGTTAACCACAAGATCGTTGCCGTTGCTGATGGTTATGTTGGTGCCGATGTTGGTTCCGCTGGGGACAACGTTGCCAGTTCCGAAATTGATCATAAACGCTTGGGAAGTCGCTATGGCTGCCATTGACACTAGGCCAACTAGGATTGATTTGAGTTTCATTTGGGTTGTTTTTTGATTGGTTAGCAAACAAAGTAGCTTGGGGAAATTTGAGGATTGGCTACACGTGCATGTAATTACAAAAAACCTCAGCCGGCAAGCGGATGACGGCCTGAATAGTAAACATTTCTTTAATTTACGCTAAATTGAAAGCTAATTTAACTTAAATAAGTAATATCTAGCCCTTTAAGTATGATGATAAATGATCCGCGGTCAGGCCTGTAATGCATTTTTCTAGCTGATTAATTTGGGGTAAAAAAGTGTTAGTTTTCCCAGTAGATTATTTAACTTCCGTTATCTAAATGCGCATTTTACTGGCTGAGATCACAGGGCGTGCCGACTTTCGTGAGGTAGTTGAGAAGACACTTGCAAGCAGTGCCGAGACCATGAATAAGACACCTTATGCGATGCCTTGGATGATGTCTGTGGCTGACATGCAGCTTGGTCAGCATTCGCGTCTGGTCATCACGCCAGGAGAGGGGAGGGCAGCCTTAATCAAGGCTCAGTTCCAGGTTTACTGCCCTCGTCTGGTATGCATGGGAGGCCACGGTCAAGTCGATGCATGGAATAGTCGTCTACTGGCGGTCGACGGCAAAAGTGCAGCTTATAAAAGTGCAGCTTATTATTGTATGGATGAGACTTGTCAGGAAGCAGTGGATTCGGCGAAGAGCTTGATCGAGTTGTTGACAAATTGAGGCAGAGATTGGGTTGAGTGGAGTGACAACATTTCACCAAAAGCCTACTCGGTCTAATCTTCGAGTATACTTTGGTGGAGCTTGATGGCCTCTCCGCCCAGGATGGCAGCGGTGCCTAGGAGTGTATCCTCTGTCACCGTCCGCGGTACTTGTGCCACAGGGCGAGCAACGCCCATGATTAGTTGCCCGTAATTTTGAGCTCCTCCGACGTGTTGGAGTAGCTTGAATGCAATATGACCAGAGTCGAGATTGGGAAATATAAGCACATCGGAGGATTGATGAGCTTTAATGTTAGGGCTTTTAATCTCTGCGGCGGATGCATCCAAGGCGACATCTATTTGGACTTCGCCTGAAATCTGAATATCGAGTCGCCCATCACTAATCATTTTTTTGGCAAGCATGGTTGCAGCTGCCATTTTTTTAGCTGATTCTGAACTCGAACTTCCTTTAGTAGAGTGGCTTAGCATAGCAACACGCGGAGTCCTGCCCAAGAAGTGGTGAGCCAATTTGCCTGTCTCAATAGCAATGCAGGCGAGTTGTTTGACATCAGGATCTGGGATAATGCCACAGTCAGCCATGAATAAGATGCCGTCACGGCCAAAATGTTTGAGGTGAGGAGCGACCATGATCATGGCACCATAAATTCGAGGCACCTCTGCCAGGGGTTTCATGATAGTAATGACGGAGCGAAATACTGATGCCGGCATTGATAGATTGCCGGCAATCATTCCGTCGGCATGGCTGTATTGCACCATCATGGCGCCAAAGTTGTGTGGGCGGCTCATGATCTCTTTGGGGTTGAGAATCTCTTTGCCTTGATAGCGGGTTGTTTTTTTGAGCCGGTGGCAGAAGAGCTCTAAGTCTGAGGCCTTTGCGGGATTGATAACGCTGACAAACTCCATGCAGACAGATTCGTCTTTTGCCAGTTGATGAATTTTGTCCTTATCGCCGAGTAGTATGGGGACGCCAATTCCCATGGCGACCATGCGCTCAGCCACTCTCAATACCCGAGAGTCTTCTCCGTCGGTAAAGACGATGCGTTTGGGTTGGCACTTCAGCTTGCGGTAGAGCAAGTCCGTCAAGGAGTTGTTATCAGTTATAGATGAAGCAGCAGTCATTAGGTTAGCTGAATGGTGAGGTGTTTATTGGGAATGTCAGGCCGCTAAGATGGAGTGCAAATATGTTTCGAGCCATGTAGCAAGATAGATGCCTATGCAAGTGAGAAGTAATGGTCTGATTTTTATGTCTTACTATCTAAGTGATGATGAAGTCTTTGTGGAGTGATAATATGATTTGGAACGCGGCAACATGGCAGCGGGAATGCTTTTTTTTAATTTGGTTTTCTTAACAAAATGAGTCATAATGCATTTACTAACCTGTCACTTAAAAGTCCGATTTTCAATTGAGTAAGAAGAAAAACAGTCGATCCAAGGCATCGCAACACGCGGTCTATAACAAAGTGAGGGCGCGCACTGAACGTATGAATGCCAGTGTTCGCTTGGCGTTTTGCATCCTTGTGTTGATGGGCTGTTTCGCATTTTTGGCAACAGCGCTGACTCCATATCGCGAGCTGAAGGCTTCTGAGCAGGCTTTGTCTCTGATCATCGAGAAAGAGAAAATAGTGATAGAAGGCAAAGATGCTAAGCAGCGCGAGCTGAACGCCATCTTGCATGACCCTCAATATTTGGAAATCATCGCGCGTGATTGCTTAAATTATTACAAGCCAGGTGAGATCGTTTTTCGAATCGAGAAGCCAAACTGAGTTGGTAGTTGGCATCCCAAATGTCCAAGCGCATGTGAGATTGGCGCTTGCACTTGCAGGGTGGCTAGTTAAGTTTTTTTAGATCGTTGCCTTGATTGTCCAACTATTATATTTTCTAAAATGCCCTCGCTTTTCATTTTTCCTACTCAGTGCCTCGTGACGAGGCTGTTGCCTGTTTTTGCCATTTTCGTGTTGCTTGTCTCGGCTAAGGCATCGGCTGAGGACGAAGTGCCAGAGATCTTAGCTGCCCATTTTGTTAAAGACCAAACTGTATCTGGTGAAGTCGGTGCGATTATGCCGCCAGAGGAAATCAACAAATACATTGCCAAGGTGAAAGCGGCATCAAAGGCGAATCCTGAATGGTACGCTGCATACGCCAAAGAGGCGAAACCTGGTATCCCTCTGCCATGGCACGAAAATTTAGGGCTCACCAAAGAGGATTATGAAGATTATTTAGCACTCTGGGATCAGCGCAAATTTAAGGCGATGCAGCAGGTGGTCATTCGACTTGAGGAGCCAAAGCCCGGTGAGTGGATGATTCGTGTAAGCGGGGTAGGTATGACGATCTCCTTGCTTCGCTATAACCCGAAGACGGGGAATTTTAAGTCACCCAATGGTGAGCTCAAACGCATTGAAGATATCGACGCGGATGAGCGCAGTATTTTAGGTGCCTGGACTGGCAAGGAGTGGAGATACGAGAATAATAGTGAGTTCATCTCGACGAAGGAAAATCTAGCACTTGGAAGTTACAAAGATGGTAAGTATGGTTTATTGATATACCGCCTCCAAGAGAGTACCGCGGGTCGACGCTTGGCGGACAAGAGCTTAGTGATCCGATTCAGTCCTCCCCAAAAATAAGTGATGGCAGGACAGTCAGGTGACGATGCGCTCGTGCATAGTGAACGAGGGAAGTCTGGTCATTTGCTTGCGATGATGAGGCGCTTATTGCTAACCGGCTTCATTTTTTTCGCTGCGTGCTTTATTGTTTCAAATCTATGGATGATGTCTCCCTGGGGTGTCGGTATGGCTGAACGCAAGGTGAGTCAGCGCCTCGGCATGGATTGCGAAATTAGGTCTATGCGGTGGTCCCCTTGGAATGGAATCACGGTGAGCCAACTGCGTGTTTTGATGCCAGGTGATGACAATCAGTCAATTTTGGATGTCGAAAGTGTTCGCATCAAGCCATATTGGAAACCATTGCTTAGGCGACAACTGCAGTTGCGCGAGGTCAGGCTGAATCAGCCACGTATCGAGCTTGCGATCGAGGCGCTTGCAGCAGTCCCCGCTGACGTCGATCTGATCGAGAAGCCTCCGCCCATTCCTCCGGCGTTGGCTGCTAATCGTGCACTACTCGTGCCTCAAGCCGAGGCCGCAGCACAGGCGAAGGCAGAGGCACAAGCCAAGGCAGTGGCAAGAGCAAGCATAGCCGATTATGCGAATGCGCTGGATCAAACCAAGCCAAGCTCGCAGGTGTTGGTGCAGCAAACACCATCGCAGAAAGTGCCGGTAAAGCCGGCTTCAGATGTGGTGGCTGAGCTGAAACGAATTCCGGCAGGACCATCGATGCGCTTGCTCGTGAACGATGCCAGTATTCGTTTGTTTTCACTGACAAAAAATAGGGATTTGTTAACTGTGAATAAGGTGTCGCTTGATTTGCCATTATCGGGCAAAGACGCGAATGGTTTTATTGAGGTGGCTGGTATTGATCTACCAGATGTTGCTGAGCTGCCTGACTTTAAGCAAAAGCTAGCATGGAAACGACCACGCTTGGAAATAGAAGAGCAAGAAGTCGATCTGGGCTTTGCGAAGATTAATATGCGGATTCAGCTCGGTCTACAGAATGTTCAAAGCCGCTTACCTTTTATTGTCGATATGGTCATTAGGCCCCAGCAGGTTGAGTCCCTCGCATGGCTTGAACAGCGATCAATGCATGCAAGCGCAGGCCTCATTGCTGGGCGCTTTAGGTTGCTTGGTATGCTTGCAGATCCCCTAGGCTGGAAGGCAGAGGGGGTGTTTGCTGGTGAGCGCGTCACGGTGCAAGCTGGTGAGGGGCGTCCGCGTGTTACCTTTGATACTGTATTCCTGCCGGTAATACTCCAAAGTGGTAAATTGCATTGGCTCGGATTGAAGATGCTGGGAGAGGATTTTTCGATACTAGGGAATGGTCGTGTGTCGATGCGTGGTGGCATGGTGAGTGTCACTCGTATAGTGGCTTCTCCAGAAGTGGCGGAGGTTATGGAGAAAAGCCTGAGCCGAGCAGGACTGGTCGAGACGCGATGGTGGTATGATATGTATACGCCAGATCGCAAAGTGAGAGATTTGATTGTCAGTGGTAGTGTTCTTAACCCTACTATTGATGTTGGCCCGGGGCACGCGAGGCTACCGTTGAGTCATTTGCTACATCTTATCATGAATCCGGGTAAGCATCAGATGGTGCCAAAGGCGCCCGCAACAGTGCCGCAGTCCAGCCGTGCTGAGCCTGAGCAGATCAAATCACAAGATCAAGCGGGGCCGAAGGGCTTGGATGAATCTGAGGAGTTAGCGCCGAGTGAGTCTATACCAGCACCCGAATAATAGTTGAACAAGCATCATGAGAATCATTAGTGGAAGTGCTGGTAGACGTCAGATTCGTGTTCCTGGGTCAGTGGCTCGGCCGAGTACTGATCGGCTTCGTGAGGCCTTATTTTCTATTTTATCTAATCGTGTGGAGGGTGCTCACGTAATGGACCTTTTTGCCGGGTCAGGGGCTTTGGGTCTCGAGTGTTTGAGCCGCGGGGCGAGTAGCTGTGTGTTTGTCGATCGAAGTAAAGAGTCGGAGCAGGTCATCAAGAGGAATTTGAAAGATCTTAAGCTCAAAGGAGGAAGGGTGAAGTGTAGAGATGTGCTCAGCACTCTGAGAGGGGGTGGTGATTACGATCTTATTTTTGCGGACCCTCCTTACTGCAAGAGCCCAGGCGATGTTGATTATATCGAGCAGTTGTTAGCTGATGAGCATTTGGCAGCATGCTTAGCAGAGGGTGGCTTACTGGTGCTTGAGGACTCCAGTGCCAACAAACGGGGAACCCATGATGGCTGGGAATTACTCGATCAAAGGAGTTACGGTGGCTGTGGAATTCTCTTTTACCAACGGCAATCAAGTCGCTAAGCTTTACCCAGATGTCACGTTCCTTGGTTCTTTTTATCTATAATCTTTTGCTGCCGGTGTTCTTCATCGTGGCATTTCCAGCTTGGCTGTTAAAGATGTGGCGTCGTGGGGGCTATGGCACTGGCCTGATGGAGCGTTTCGGCAGTTTTAGCATCGACGCGTCGGAGGAGAGACAGGGTGGTGTTTATATACACGCAGTCTCGGTGGGAGAGGTGTTTATCGCGCTCAAACTCATCAGACAATGGTTGCAGACAGAGCCGGCATTGAATGTGGTGCTTGCAGCAACCACATCGACAGGGCATGAAGTCGCGCGAAAAAACGCCCCTGCAGGTGTCCGAGTGATCTACAGTCCGCTTGACTTTAATGCCATTGTGAAAGCGGTTTTATTGCGCTTTCAGCCACGGCAAATTGTGCTGATCGAGGCAGAGCTGTGGCCCAATTTTGTCAATAGCGCACGCGAGATGCAAATTCCGGTAGCAATGATCAACGCGCGTTTGTCAAGGCGTTCAGAATTGCGATACAAAAAGTTTGAAGCTTTTGCGCAGCCTTTGTTTCAGATGGTCAGTTTGGTTTGTGTTCAGAATCAGGCAGATATTGATCGGTTTGCTGCATTAGGCATTAGTAAGTCTCAAATTCACCTCACGGGCAGTGTGAAGTTTGATCCCGCTGGAGGAGTTGCTCCTCAAAAGCGTGAGGCTTTCCACAATATGCTTGCAGATTTTGGTGTGAGTGAAGAGGAGGAGCGGCAGGTAGTTTTGTTAGCTAGTAGTCACGATGGTGAGGAAGGCTTGTTGGCTGACACAGTGCGGCGCTCCTGTGCTGAAGCCTTATTGGTCGTTGTGCCTCGCCATGCAGAAAGAAGAGCGCAAGTTCTCACAGACCTCGAATCGTCTGGTTTTGAAGTGGTATTGAGTAGCCAATATCACGCCCCTGATGACGCATCCAGAGCGTGCTTGGTTATCGATACTACGGGTGAGCTTTGTGACTGGACGGCGCACGCAGATGTGGTTGTGGTGGGGAAAAGCTGGTTGGCGCAAGGAGGTCAGAATCCTGCCGAAGCGATTGTTGCCGAGGTGCCAGTGATCACGGGGCCGCATATGCAGAACTTTGAGCCCTTGGTCAGTATGTTGCGAGAAGCAGGGGGCATTATCACACTTTCAGCAGTAGACGAGCTGGGTCATACTATTAAGCAGTTGTTAGCAGATCGTGAGCGCGTAAGTAGTATCTGCCAACAGGCGAAAAAAGCATTGGCTGTGCATAATAATGCAACACAGAAAACTATCAAACTTCTCAATATGAATGCTTCCGTTCGAGCAGGGTTCATGCAAGAGTAAGATCAAGATCATGAGTGATAAAGGATCATCGTCAGATAAAAATGAGCAAGCGCCCGACCTGAGTGCTTTGGACTTTGGCCCAGCTTGGGCCCGAGCAGACCAAGGGAAAAAAGGTCGTGGCCCCGGTAAGGGGAAGTCACATGCTGGCTCACGGTCTAAACCATCGAGGCCATCTAAAGCAAAGGAGGGGGGGAAGCCTGATCACAATCGTTCCGATGGCAGACAGCAACGTCGTAGTGGGTCTGATCGTGAACACCGGGGTGGACCGCGCCAAGGAAGGGGACGCAATGACTATTCCAAAGGGGCTCGTGAACAAAAGCACGTTGTAGCTGCTCCCGAGGGAGTGAAAGCTCGTATCATGCCGATTGAGGAAGGGCTCGATGCAATGGCGAAGCAGATCACGGCTACGGGTCGCACACATTCAGTTTTTGATCTGGCTTGGCTAGTGCTAGGGTCTTTGGATAGATTTCATGTCATTTTCGAGGGTGGCGAACAGGATATCTATCGCAGCAAGACGGATCATTCCGTATGGCACACCCAGAAAGAATGTATCAGTCACTTTGTCTCGTCCGAGTTGATCAATAAATATTACGATGAGGAGATTACCGAGGTGGATCCACCTAGTGGAAACTTCCAATCTGTGGCGCGATGTGGCTTGAGCAAAAAACTCATTGGCCCGCCCAACCACCATGGTTATCAACAGGCTCTAATCGATTTACATCGTGAGCGGTTTTCATCCATGCCGATTGAGCGCTACAAGAGCAAAGTGATCATGGAGCACGGCGAGGAGGCAGTGCAGGAGTGGATGGACTCAATGTGTAAGCAAAAGCGCTGGCGCCCTAAGGCCGAACAGCCGGATGAACAAGCTGCTGAGGCTGAGCAAAAAGAAGTCCTGCAGGAAGCAAGCGAGCAGGAACAACTTAATCAATCTGAAGCAACCCCAGCCGAGCAGGTGGCTGAGCCAGAGGTGGCTAGCCATGAGGAAGATAGTGTCGAACATGATGCTGCCATTCCATCTGATGAGCAGCCTGCTGATGATGTGGAGGCTCAGCCTGATGCGGCGGCTGAGGCCGAATCAAAAGTAGATGCTGGGTCAGAAGTAAAAGATGAAGGGCAATCCCTCGCTAATCATCGAGAGGTGGAGCAGCACTTTCTTGAGCATGGATTTGAGAAAGAATTCTATCAAGGCAAGAGCGTATCGGCTCTTGCCAATATACCAGCGAGGATGATCAGTCCGGGGTTGATGACCTTACTTAAGGAAACGGTCTCTGAGGAGAAGCGCTATCCGGGTAATTTAGCTTCTATTCTATGCCGGCAAATGAGCGGCCGTCACCTTGCCGTTTACAAGTGGAAAAAGCGCTTGCATTGTGGGCCTGCCAGGCCGCGTCATGCATCTAAAGATCTCATCATGGCTGATCGTCCGACAGCGATGTTTCAGTGGGTAGTCGGTCATCCAGGGGCAAATATCGACGAGCTATGGAAGGACTGCCTGCCAGCAGATATTGATGATGCGACTCGCCATACTTGGTATCACGATCTTCATTGGCTGATCAATGAGGGCTTAGTGCTATTGCTTTCCGATGGCACCATCCACGTGGCGAAAGAACAGAGCGTCAAACAAGAGCCCAAGCAAGAAGCGGTTAAAAAAACAGCGAAGAAAGTGGCGAAAAAGGCAGTCAAAAAGTCGGCTAAGAAATCAGCCCAGCAACCCAAAGCCGCAGGCGGTGATGAAGACGACGCCAAGGCCGAAGGAAGCGATGATGCCAAGACTGAAGCCAGTGGCCCTGAGGGCGAGTCAACGGAACAGAAAAAGTAAATGATTTCGTAGCGTGACTGATCAGGACAATACAGCTCCTCGTGAGAAGAAGAAGGTTTTCCCCGCAAGGATGTTCAAACGTGCTACCGTGGTATGTCCATCATGTTTGATACGTTTCAAAGAGCATGCTGACCAATGTCCAAACTGCCAATTTGATGCACATCGATCAGTGGAGCAATTTAAGTTTGAGCCTCCGGTCTTGCAGCGCTGGATGGATAATGCAAAGGTATTTGACGCACCTGCAAGGCAAGAGATTGACCAAATCATCGATCGGCTCATCAAGCAATTCCCTCAGGTTAGTTTGTCAGTTTGCACGGTCGAGCTTGATGATCCCATTAGTCTCTCAGAGTTTGGTTTCTGGATGATGAACGCCTGTCGTCTTGATGAAGGGCAAAGTAGTGAGCAGCGACCATGGACCATTCTTTTGCTTATCGATGTGAAGCGCGGCCTGTTGTCTCTGACCCCTGGTTATGCGATTGAGGCATTCATGGATGATGCCGATTGGCAAGAGGCCCTGAAGATGATGGTTCCGGATATGATTGCCCGTGATTATCGCTTATCTTTGAAGGGCTTCGTCAAGGATGCCATTCAACTGTTACGCAGATCGGCTCAAGATGTGATGCAGAGTTTGAAACATAATTAACATGAGTTCGAAGTTCTTATATGGATTTAACATCCTCGTTGTTTTTTGTTTGTTAGCCGTCACCGTGCGGGCGCAGGTGGAGGCGTTTGATGTGGATGACTCGGTGATTCCTCAGCGGCCACCGAGCCATGTTTTTGACCCTGCTAAGTGGCTAAGCCCTGTCGAGGAAGATCAGATTCAGAGCGAGCTGGCGCGTCAGCTCAAGGATCATGAAATAGATATCTACATCGTCACGCGCGCGAAGCAGCCGGTCCAAGGAGCCAAGACCTATGCCCGCACGCTAGGTGAGACATGGTCTCGGGCGCCCGTATGGTGTGTTATTTTTTATGTGCCGGGAGATCCTGCAGGCTTCCATGTTCAGGCAGCAGGCTTGGGTTTGGATCCCGCAAGAGTGAACCGAGCAGTCGCAGAGGCCTCGAAGCGAGCACGACGCGAAATGACCGAGAAAGACCGTGTCATGGCGGCGTGGAGTGAGTGCGCCGAGGTGCTGCGCTTTATGCACGGGGCGAGGGATTTGAGTGTCGAGGCACTAGTCGATAAGCAAAATGAACGAAGGGAAGAATGGATCAGTAATGAGAAGTGGAAGAGGATTATCATGGTGGGCCTGATCGGGCTTGTCATCATACTTGCTGCCCTTGCTTATTACATCTTTGCAGGTAAGCGGAAAAAAAAGTGTCCCCCGGTTTATCAGTTTCCTGACACCGCATGGCGCAGACGTTACCAAGCACCCTTCAGCGGCGGTGGCGGAGTGGTGGCAAGTAGCCGCCGTAAAAAAGCGCGGCTTGCTACTCCCTCTGAGGAGAGCAATGATGCCTGATCAGAGCACCATGGATAACATGTGTGAGCGCGTCAGTTATTGATCAGTAAATTTGAAATCAACCATCTGGCGTTCCATATCCACTTCGCTGATGTGGCATTTATATTGCTGACCAATAGTGAATTCCTGATCCTTGGGTCCGCGGAAGCGCAGTAGCGTGGGCTCAAAGGCCCAGTCATTTTGGTAGCCGGGGAACTCCTCGGTTTTAATGAGCCCCTTGGTCATGATGTCGATGGCTTCCACAAACAGGCCGAAGTGGCGCACGTCGGTGACCACACAGTTGAACACTGGGGGGTCTTTTTCCAGTGAGCACATGTGCAGATACTGCAGCATTTTCAGACGGCGTGACTCGTTTTCCGCCTCGGCGGAAGTGCGCTCGGTCTCGGAGATGTGTTGCGCGATCTGAGCTGCTTCGCCAGATGAGGGCACACGGTCGGCTTTCTTCGGCGGGGTGCCGAGGTGGGCTTGTAGTCCGCGGTGCACGATCAAGTCTGCGTAGCGTCGTATCGGTGAGGTGAAGTGGCAGTAGTCTGCCTTGGAAAGTCCGTAGTGGCCGAGCGGGTCTTGGAAATAGGCAGCGCGCTTGAGGGACTTGAGTAGCCCTATCTTGATGGCGTGTTCCTCGATTTTTCCCTTGGCTGCGTCGAGTAGTTGCTGAATGTGTTTTTTATTAGTCAGGTCTCCCGGTTTGTAGCCGTGTAAGCGGGCAAGCTCGGCATAATCATTGAGCCTATCTGGATCAGGGTCTTCGTGGATGCGGTAGATCGTGGTCTGGGAGCGGTCTTTGAGTAACTTGGCGGCACTTTCATTGGCCAAGAGCATGAACTCCTCAATGAGCTGGTGGGACTCGTTATACTCGTGCTTTTCAATGCCGGTGGGTTTGCCTTTGTCGTCCAAGGTGACACTGACCTCGGCCATGTCGAGATCGAGCGCGCCATCGGCAAAACGTTTTTTTCTCAGCAGGGAGCCGAGTGCCCATGCCTCGTGGAGCATGTTGATGATGGTCGGGTCTTCATTGGGGAAGAGCTTGGCGACTTCTTCATCAGGCTTCATCAGGATGTCCTGAACTTGCTCGTAGGTGAAACGCCGTCCCGAGTGGATCACCGCCCGGGTGAAGCGGGCGGAGCGGACCTTGCCGTTCTTGTTGATCTTCATCACACAGCACTGGGTCAGGCGGTCGACCTCGGGCATCAGTGAGCAGAGGTGGTTAGAGAGCTCGCGCGGGATCATGGGAAGCACGCGGTCCGCCATGTAGGTGGAGTTGCCGCGTTCGCGTGCCTCTTTATCGAGGGCGCTGCCCGGTTTGACATAGTGGGAGACATCGGCGATGTGCACGGCAAGCTCCCAGCCGCCATCATTGTTGCCACCCTCGCTGTCTGGATTTTTTTTGACACTGATGGCGTCATCAAAGTCCTTGGCATCATGCGGATCAATGGTGATCACGGGCAGGTCTCGCCAGTCGTCACGGTCCTGGAGGTCGCTTTCAGTAACGCGGTCACCAAAGGCCTTGGCCTCGGCCAGCACGTCAGGGGGGAATTCATCACGTAAGCCGTGTTTGTGCACGATGGAAAGCATGTCGATGCCCGGGGTATCTGGCCAGCCGAGCACTTCGGTGACTCGGCCGAGAGGCTTCGAGTTCGGATTGTCCCAGCGGGTGAGCTCAACGGCGACCACTTGACCTGACTTGGGAGCGTCTTTTTTGTCTTTAGGCAGAGATTCACGTTCGATGTTCACATCCGGAATCTTCATGTCATCGGGCTGCACGTGGGCGAATTTACCACTGTGGAAGTAGGTGCCAACAATGCGCGCCATGCCACGCTGGATGATTTTTTCTACGTAGCCAGCCGCCTCATCATCGGGCTTGGCCATGCCTAAGGCGCGGTGCTCACGGCCACGGCGGTGCTTGGTCCAGTCTGGCTGACCGATGCGATCGACCCTGACGGCAACACTGTCACCATTCATGGCGGTGGAGGTTTTGCTGGAGTGGATGAAGATGCGGGAGAATTTTTTCAAGTCCATGCCGGCGGCCTCATTAGTGGCATCATTGGCGTCAGGGTAGAACCAGGCGTGGCCTGAACCCTGAAAACGCAGCGTGCCGATGAGTAGTGCTCCTGGAGCGGATTTGCCCTTGCCGCCTTTGCCTTGGGACTTGGCGCGCGGGGTGAAACGACCTTTTTTACCGTAAACGATGTCGCCTTTTTTCTCGAGGCGGGCAAGTTCGGCGCGCAGATCGGAGCGCTCGTTGGGTTTGAGATTGAGAGTGCGGGCGAACT
>Ga0206126_10000911_pt1 | contig 38491 bp, 40 predicted proteins | sample Helgoland_Spring_5_FD_148621 | JGI IMG/M metagenome (GOLD analysis project Ga0206126, IMG submission 148621) | Pelagic subsurface seawater microbial communities from Kabeltonne, Helgoland, North Sea - Helgoland_Spring_Bloom_20160412_1 | ecosystem: Environmental > Aquatic > Marine > Epipelagic ...
AAAATGTGAAAGACCCCGACCAGCATTCGCCATTCACAAGATTGAGCAGTTCATAAAGCTTTGGCAGTTTTTCTGTTGGCGGTTCCATCTCAAAGGTACACACCATGCGCAGCGTTTCATCATATGCTGACCATGCCAACTTAATCGAATAAGTGCGCCACAGGCCAACAACGGACATAGCAATGTGATCGTCCGCGATGCGATCGAATTCCCAAGCGTGGTGTGCCGCGATATGCTCGACCAAATCAATCGGATGAATATCGTCTTCAAAGATATGTTCTGAGAGAGCCATCGTTTCACCTGATGTTGGCTGGTGCCGGGGCTAATTAACTTCCCAATCACTAGCTCTTTGCGCAAGAAAGCGGTGCCACGTGCACACTCCCTACTACTCATGGTGATGGCGGGGGCCAGTTCTGGCAACCCATTATCTGGGGATAACTACAATAAGTTGTGGAAAACTCTGTAAGCCTCGCAAAATATAGCCCACTCAGCCCACCCCCAGAAAGGCAAAACGCCCCTTCCAACGGAAAGGGGCTATCAATGGCATCATGTGCACCCTCTGCTTCAAGAATCACAGTTTAACAAGTGGGCATTACTTTGCTTTGAACGAGTCCAAGCGCGTCTTTAGCGCCTCGTTTTCTTCGCGGGCTTTTTGGGCCATCGCGCGTACCGCATCAAATTCTTCGCGGGTCACAAAGTCACGATCAGCCAACCAGCGATCCATCAAAGACTTCATCGCTGTTTCAGCTTCGTCTTTGGCACCTTGGGCAACGCCCATAGCATTTGTCATCAATTGTGAAATGTCATCAAAAATTTTACCACGGGCTTGCATCACAGTCTCTCCTTAGTGCTTGACCTATATATGGGCACGCGCACACCTTAGTGCAAGGTTGACTTACCCTAACCCACAGAGGCATTCAGACGCACATGAACGCAATGATCCCCTTCCCGAACATTTCACCCGAGATTTTTTCGATGACCGTTTTCGGCTTTGAATTGGCCTTGCGTTGGTACGCGCTCGCTTACATCGCTGGTATTCTCATTGGCTGGCGGATAGTTGTTATGAGCGTCAAAACTTCGCGTCTTTGGATCAAAAATCAACCTGTTATGACACCGACGCAGATCGAAGATTTGCTGACTTGGGTCATCTTGGGTGTCATTTTTGGTGGGCGATTAGGATATGTCCTGTTCTATCAACCCAGCTATTATCTACAGAACCCCACCGAGATTGTGTATGTTTGGCAAGGCGGCATGGCATTCCACGGTGGCCTTATTGGTGTCATCGTTGCCGGCTTGGTCTTCACCACGCGTTACAAAATTCCAAAATTAAGCGCCGCTGATGTCTTGGCGCTTGGTGTTCCGCCCGGTTTGTTATTGGGGCGTATAGCGAACTTTATCAATGCAGAACTATGGGGCCGGCCAACTGACCTGCCTTGGGGTGTCGCCTTCCCCACGCAAGCTGCACAACTCTGCCCAGACGTTATTGGTGTGTGCGCGCGTCATCCCTCCCAACTATTTGAAGCATTACTAGAGGGCTTGATCCTTGGTGGTGTCCTACTGTGGTTGGTGTGGCGACGCGACGCCTACAAAACCCCAGGCCTGATCGCAGGTACCTTTTTCCTTGGCTATGGCATTACACGCTTTGCTGTTGAATTTGTTCGCCAACCAGACGCGCAATTTGTATCTGCCGGCAACCCACTTGGGCTCGCGCTGGAAGTGGGCGGATATGGCCTAACTATGGGTCAACTGCTTTCCATCCCTATGATTGGCCTTGGATTGTATCTGATACGCCAAGCGCGGCACATGAGGGCAGCATGAGCCTGCACGACCTTTTGGCAGCTCAAATTGCCGCAAACGGGCCAATCCGTCTCTCTGATTTTATGGCCGATTGCCTCCTTCATCCAGAATTTGGCTATTACACAACCCAAGAGCCTTTTGGGGCATCTGGTGATTTTGTAACCGCGCCTGAAGTCTCCCAAATGTTTGGGGAGTTGATAGGGTTGTCATTGGCCCAAGCGTGGATTGATCAAGGATCACCATCCCCTTTCGCCCTAGTCGAGTTTGGGCCCGGACGCGGTACCTTGATGGCTGATATCTTGCGCGCAACAAAAGGGGTCAGCGGCTTCCACCAAGCGGCGCAGATTATTTTGTTAGAAGCGTCGCCCAACCTACGCGCTATTCAAGGTGAAACCTTGCGAGTTTATACGCCCGCTTGGATTGATGCGGTTGATCAACTGCCTGCAATACCAATATTTGCCGTCGCTAACGAGTTCTTTGACGCCTTGCCAATTCGTCAATTTGTACGCGATGGATCAGGATGGCGCGAACGTCAGGTGGGTTTGGACAACGATACGCTGGTCTTTGGCTTGGGTCCCGATAGTCCGCAACCCGCACTAGCCCATCGGTTAGAAGACACAAAAGACGGTGACCTTGTCGAGGAGTGCAGTGCCGCCTCTCCGATTATCAACACCTTAGGCTTGCGTATAAAACACCACGGCGGTGTTGCTCTCATCATTGACTATGGCGACTGGCGCAGCCTTGGCGACACCCTACAAGCCATCAGAGATCATGAGCACGTATCGCCGCTAGATCAGGCCGGCCAGTGCGACATCACAGCACACGTTGACTTTGAAGCAATCGCAAACGCTGTGCCTTGTCAATATTCACGGGTCACGCCTCAAGGCGTGTTCCTAGAGCGCTTAGGCATCACACAGCGTGCGCAAGCCCTTGCGCAAAACATGACAGAAGACGCTCTTCATTCGCATATTGCAGCACATCGCCGCTTGACCCACCCTGACGAAATGGGAAACCTGTTCAAAGTAATCGGCCTCTATCCCGAAGGAGGCAGCCCACCCGCAGGATTAGAAAAATGACGCTGGAGATTCTGACATCTGACGCGCTAGCTACTACGCGGCACGGTTTTTTTACCCGTAGAGGTGGCACCTCCTCTGGGATTTTCAAGGGTTTAAACTGTGGTGCCGGCAGCTCGGACCAATCAGAAGCCGTCACTATTAATCGTCGTCGTGTGGCTGATGCCATGCAAGTGCCCCATGATCATCTAATGGGCGTTCATCAGATTCATTCCGCAGACGTTGTAACTGTTGGCTCCGCAACCCAAGACCGCCCAAAAGCGGACGCCCTTGTTACAGCAACAAAAGGCATCGCCCTTTCTGTATTGTCTGCCGATTGCCAACCCGTTTTGTTCGCCGACACCCAAGCTGGGGTCATTGGTGCAGCACACGCTGGTTGGAAAGGCGCATTAGACGGCGTTTTACCCCAAACTGTTGAAGCTATGATCGCACTTGGTGCGAAACGCGAGAACATCTGTGCCGCAATTGGTCCCTGTATCAGCCAACGCGCTTATGAGGTTGGACCGGATTTCATGGATAATTTCATGGACGAAGACCCAGATAACGCCCGCTTCTTTGCCCAAGGCAACGGCGATAAGTTACAATTTGATCTACCCGCCTTTGGGCTAAAGAGTTTGCGAACCGCTGGCATCACCAAAGCTGAATGGACCCGGCACTGTACTTACAACGATCAAGAACGTTTCTATTCCTATCGTCGCAGCGTGCACCAAAAAGAGGCCGACTATGGTCGATTGATTGCGGCGATCACCATTTAATTGGGGCACAAATCTGGCAAGCGTTGCCATGTATTAGCCTATTTCTGTTCAACCAAACAGAGTAATATCAGCTATGCGTATGCATATACCCATATTTTCAGGGGCAAGAAACTTTGGGGCAAGTTAGACACAATGCATATCTAAAGATCTCCAATATTCTGCATTTTTTCATTCTTTGCCAAATTCATATCTCAATGAAGCGCAATCAGGAGCATCGGACACTCGAAATGTCAGCTATGAAATGCGTGATCTGTTCTTGTCCATGTTCCCACATATTGCCTATACAAGTGACTTTGAGCCATTGGCCCACCCTTGTGCTCCAGAAACGGTCGACATCAACGTTTATTAAGCGTCTTTAAGTAGTCGTGCCTCTAGAATCTCGAAAGGCACGCCTGGTTCATCCTTTTCGCCACGAATAACGAGTGAGGTTTTCACGCTGGCAACATTTGGTGTGGTCAGCAATTCACCTGTGAGAAACGTCTGAAAACTGGACAAGTCGGGCGCGACGCATTTCAGGATGAAATCAACTTCACCATTAAGCATATGACACTCACGCACCAACGGCCATGATTTGCACTTTGCCTCAAACGCGCTCAGGTCGCTTTCCGCTTGAGAGGCTAAGCCAACATTCACAAAGACTTGAACCTCAAAACCCAATTCTTTGGCATTCACTTCGGCGTGGTACCCTTTGATGTAACCATTTTCCTCGAGCGTGCGCACACGGCGTAAGCATGGCGGTGCAGAGATTCCTACCCGTTTAGCAAGCTCAACGTTTGTCATGCGGCCATCAGCCTGCAATTCTGCTAAAATCATACGATCAATTGAATCGAGCCGCGTGCTTGCCATTGTTAATAACCCCATCAAATTTGCGGTTGTTATAGCAGCCCCTGCCTCCTGCGCAATATTATTTCAACATAGCGCAATAATATTGCACATTTCACGTTCCGATGCCGTGTTTGCTAAGAAAACTACAAGGGGTTCCGCCTACCTCTTTGCATCGTTATTAGTTGCACAATCAAATTGAATATCGGGGGTCCAAATGGGCGAAAAGCGTAAAACCAAAGTCCTTATCATCGGTTCCGGCCCAGCGGGCTATACAGCGGGCGTCTATGCCAGCCGCGCTATGCTTGAGCCCATCTTAGTGCAAGGGATGGAACCAGGTGGTCAGCTGACGACAACAACGGAAGTCGAAAATTGGCCCGGCGATTCCGAGGTCCAAGGCCCTGATCTTATGGTGCGCATGCAAGACCACGCAAAAGCGATGGGCTGTGAAATCATCGGTGATCTTATTACTTCCGTTGATTTCAGCACCCGCCCATTCGTTGCGCAATCCGACACCGGTACAGAATATGTCGCTGACGCAATAATTTTAGCTACGGGCGCACGAGCCAAATGGTTAGGGCTACCTTCAGAAGACAAATTTAAAGGCTTCGGTGTTTCAGCCTGTGCCACTTGCGATGGTTTTTTCTATCGTGGCCAAGAAATCGTTGTAATTGGTGGTGGCAACACAGCTGTCGAAGAAGCATTATTTTTGACCAATTTTGCATCCAAAGTCACGCTGGTCCACCGTCGGGACGAACTGCGCGCTGAGAAAATTTTAATTGATCGCCTAGAAAAAAACCCAAAGATCGAACCATTGTGGTTCCACCAACTCGACGAAGTCTACGGCACCGATACCCCTTTGGGCGTTGAAGGTATCAAGGTTAAACACGTTGATACTGGCGAGATCAAAGACCTCCCCTGCAAAGGCGTTTTTGTGGCTATCGGCCATGCGCCAGCCAATGAATTGGTCAAAGACGTTCTGGAAACCCATATGGGCGGCTATGTTGTGACAAAACCTGACAGCACAGAAACTTCAATCCCTGGCGTATTTGCGGCTGGCGACCTGACCGATCACAAGTATCGCCAAGCTGTGACATCAGCCGGAATGGGCTGCATGGCAGCACTTGAAGCTGAACGCTGGATTGCAGAAAACGAATAAAGCACCTTTTGTTTCAAAAGATAAAGTTTGGGAAAGGCCACACGGCTTTTCCCAAATGCGTTTTAAGGATGACCTTTTCCCCTTTCCTATACTCTCGCGGAACGACACATTAATCCCACATCCCATGATCGATACATTGGCCCAAAAAGAGCAATTTACTGATAATGATCGTCTTTTTCTTAATTTGAAAGCCAGTCTGCTAGACTTCTGCCACAATCAAAGCTTATTCCGTCGACTGAAAAGCATATAATTTGGCACAGGCAACAACGAGACGTTTATTATGACGATGTTAAGCAATCTAGCTCCGATCCCAGAGCTTTATGCATCTTATGAATCTGCGCAAAAACTAAAAGTGGAGGCCAGTGAGCTAACCAGGAGACGTTGATCACTTCACACGCGTACGCTGCTACGAAGCTGTGCTGGATAAGTATCCACAAGCAACGACATCTATGTCCCTATTGAACCTTGCAATGCGTATGGCAGGCTCACGCGAGGCTGTTTGGCATGGGCTGATCCGCAAGAACCATGGTTGCACACACTTTATCGTTGGTCGCGACCACGCGGGTCCTGGTTCGAATTCGCAAGGTGAAGATTTTTACGGTGCCTATGATGCGCAGGACATATTCCGTGAGCATCAAGAAGAAATGGGCATCGAAATGATCGATTTCAAACATATGGTTTGGGTTGCTGAACGCGCCCAGTACGAAGCCATTGATGAGATCGAAGATAAAGATAACGTCACTATCTTAAATATTTCTGGTACGGAATTGCGCCGTCGCCTGTCTGACGGTCTTGAAATCCCAGAATGGTTCTCATTCCCAGAGGTAGTTAAAGAGCTACGTCGCTCCAAACCGCCACGCTCCAAGCAAGGGTTCACAGTGTTCTTCACTGGCCTCTCTGGCTCAGGTAAATCAACCATCGCGAACGCCTTAATGGTTAAGTTAATGGAAATGGGCGGCCGCCCCGTGACGCTTTTAGATGGTGATATTGTTCGTAAAAACCTATCATCCGAACTGGGCTTTTCCAAAGAGCACCGCGATCTGAACATTCGTCGTATCGGTTATTTCGCTTCAGAGATCACAAAAAATGGCGGCATCGCAATCTGTGCGCCAATCGCACCGTACGCAACGACCCGTCGCGCTGTACGCGAAGACGTTGAGTCCTTTGGTGCATTCCTTGAGATTCACGTTGCGACATCAATTGAGGAATGTGAAAGGCGCGATCGCAAAGGCCTTTATAAGCTGGCGCGTGAAGGCACGATTAAAGAGTTTACAGGCATCTCCGATCCATACGACGTTCCAGAAAACCCAGAGCTAAGTGTTGAGACATTAAACGTTGATGTGGACACATGTGCACACCTAGTTTTGTTGAAACTCGAAAGCTTGGGCCTCATCGCCGCTGAATAAACTGCGGTTCCAGATAATTAGAAAAAGGCATAGGTTTCTCTGTCCTTTTTTTTTAGTTAAATCGGTAACTCCACAGTTCCAGACATCAGCACGAAACTTTCGCCTGAAACTTCCACACCTGTAATCCCATCGTGTGGCCCCAACACCTTTACCTGCGCCTGCCCCGCGCGGCCCATTCCATGTCCCTGCTCTGCGACAAATATTGGTGCAGTAATCAAACCGTTTGCCCACAAGTAGGCCGCCATCGCGCCTGTTGCCGACCCTGTGAACGGATCTTCAAGCGGGCTTGGTGGAGCCAATAGAAGGCGCGAGAATGTATCACCGTCAGGCGTAGCTCCTTCCTGAACAACCCAAAACGGTTCCATAATATTATTAGCGGTTTGCCCAAGATGCACATTGTAACGCCCCAATGCATCTAAATTGAGAGACGCACGCTTGAGTGCACCAACTGACTTTAGGACCACGATGCAAAACGGCAATCCAGTAGAGACAACTTGTGGCTCGCCTATAATATCTTCTGCGGTTAACCCGCCTACTGCAGCAACGACTTCTGCCGGAACTTTGGGTCCAAACTCTGGCGCAACTTGGGTCATTTGAATATTTGAGCCGTCAACGGTGACAGGAACCAATCCCGCCAGTGTTTCCAATACCAAGGGCCCATCACCAATCAAGCCACGGCTGCGCATAGCGGAAACTGTCGCGATTGTGGGGTGGCCAGCAAACGGAATCTCACGGTTCGCAAGAAAGTACCGCACTTTTATGTCCGCAACGTCAGACGGTCCAGTGAACGTGCATTCAACCAATGAGGTTTCACGTACATAACTTAGGCATGTATCCACACTTAACTTTGCACCACCATGCACCACAGCACACCCGTTGCCTCCGAATGGCTTGTTGGTGAATGCATCGACCCAGTCAAACTCAAATGATTTTAATATGTTCGTCATTCTTATTATCCTTTTACATATTCTATGGTCGCGGAAAAATCCCGGCGAATTCGTTCAAAGTCTGCTTCGAATTTGTCAAAGGACAAGCCAAAGTCCTTTTCAAATGCAACTTCACGATCCTTGGTTTGCCCCAAGACAGCGAAGTAATCCAACAAATCTTCAAATCTATTACGTTGCGCCAAAACAAATGCTGCAAACCGCGCTGTGCCATAGCCACCGCGCCCTTTTATACTTCCTGCTTCAGTGAGTTGCGTCAACGTCAACCGACTGCGCCGTGCAAGTGTTAGCATGTTAAACAACGCTTGATCAGCAGTATCAGCCGCATCTTTGCTTTGCACTTGAACGCTATAAATCCGCTCGAACACTTCGGCGGTTCCCTCGACCATCCAACTTGTGCCAAGCAATAATTCTTTGGTGCTGTTCATCCGCTGGGGCGGATCATCATTTGCCAAATAGTATTGTAATTGATGGGTGAATTCATGCGCCAAAATAGGCGGTAACTGCTGTTCAATCAGGGCAAACCACTCGCGATCATAAGCCTTGGGTTTAAGCCAACACATCACTGTATAGGAACTATTGGCCGCGGCACCGATGGGTTTGTTATCACACAGCCTCGCTACATCCACAGGTGATGACCTTTGCAGCCGCCCATTTCTTTAAGGGCTTGGGACAGGTGGACATTCAACAAGCTCGGATCACTTGTACCGATCAGTGCAATTGACCTTTCAAAACTGCCCAAATGTATCAGCAAAGAACGCACGAACATCCTTGTCCGCTTTAGCGCGCATCGCAGTCTTCACCACGTTGGCTTCTTCATCGGTGGAAATCAACGATGCGTTCTGGCCGTATGACGGTGTTGCAAACAGCCATACCGAACATATTAGCCAGCGCACCATCCCAATTAGTGTAGTGGTTGGGGGCTGTAATCGTGCTGGCGCGCAAGCGCGAAGGCTAGGCGACGATCACCGACCAACGCCAATTGCTTGCCGTCGGCATCGTGAACTGCGAACATTTTTTTCACGCCGTCAACTTGGCTTTGAATTTCACTTGGCAAATCGCTGACCAACACAGGTTTTACGTAAACCATTCGATCGGTATCTGCTGATAGCTCTTCATCGAATTTGTACTCTGAATTCATGACTTACCCTTTCTTTATGTTGATGGTTTGGACCACTGTCTCTGGTTTAGCTTGCGTCAAATCAATGTGCAGTAAACCGTTTTCCATCACCGCCTCCCCTACATCTACCCCTTCCGCCAAAACGAAAGAGCGCTGAAACTGGCGTGACGCGATACCGCGGTGGAGAAATACACGGCCTTCAACATCGTCAGTATTGCGCCCGCGGATCACAAGCTGGCGATCCTCAACCGTGATTGCCAATTGATCTTCTGCAAAACCTGCGACGGCCAACGTAATACGGTAAGATCGATCAGATGTTTGTTCAATATTGAACGGTGGATAGCCTTCGTTGCCAGTCTTGGCAGTGCGCTCCATCAAACGTTCGAGTTGCTCGAAGCCCAACATGTGCGGGTACGAAGCAAGGGTCATTTTGGTCATGCGACACGTCCTTCTAGTTAAGCGACAGTCAGTTTTGGCCCCTAAACTCGGCGACCTTCTGCAATGAATATGGGAAGGAATTAACCGCCCGACAAGACCTTTGATGAAATACCTATGCGCAGCCATTTCAGCGCCTTATATTGAAACCTGCAAACACGAGTTAGAATCAGCGTTATGAATGACCAATCAGACATATCCATGAAAACCGACGACGTTCTTCGTGTCGAACTGGAAGTGTTCCGCACGGACCATCGCGCTTTGGATGATGCAATCAAAGAATTGGTTGATGTGGGGACAAGCGATCAATTGATGCTTCGACGCCTCAAAAAACAAAAGCTTTGGCTCAAAGACCGCATAAGAGTCATCGAAGACCGGTTAACCCCCGATATTATCGCTTAATTATCTGCTCCTTGGGGCTGACAGCATTGCCTCGCACGACCATCACGCTATAGTGCCCGCTTCGCCAAATAAGGGCTTACTTAATGACACAGCACTCTTCCACCACACCAATTAAAGTTGGCATTATCATGGGCAGCCAATCAGATTGGCCAACCATGCGTGAGGCCGCTGACATTCTTGATCAACTAGGTATTCCCTATGAATCCAAGATTGTGTCAGCACATCGCACACCTGATCGCTTGTGGGAGTACGGCAAAACGGCTGTAGATCGTGGATTACAAGTTATCATAGCAGGCGCCGGTGGTGCAGCTCACCTCCCAGGCATGATGGCGTCAAAAACGCGAGTGCCTGTTGTTGGTGTACCAGTGCAAACAAAAGCCTTGTCTGGCGTCGACTCTTTATACTCGATCCTACAAATGCCGCGCGGCTTTCCTGTTGCGACGATGGCAATTGGCGGCGCGGGGGCCACGAATGCCGCTTTGATGGCCGCTGGTATATTGGCCCTCCAGGACCCTGAGTTGGCCACACGTTTAGACACATGGCGCAATGACTTGTCTGCCTCAATTCCGGATGCCCCAACTGATGACTGATACACTGACAACCGGCGCAACAATAGGCATTTTGGGCGGTGGCCAACTAGGCCGCATGCTCAGCGTAGCAGCCAGCCGCTTAGGTTTCAAAACCCACATCTTTGAGCCAGGTGCAAACCCACCCGCAGGGGAAGTTGCAGACCGCGTCACGACTGCCAAATATGATGACGCGGATGCATTACGCACCTTTGCCGCTGATGTTGATGTGATCACTTATGAATTTGAGAACATCCCAACCAGCGCGCTTGATCTGCTTGAAACCCTGCGTCCTATTCGTCCCGGCCGCGAAGCCCTTCGTATCTCGCAGGATCGCTTGACGGAAAAGAACTTCTTGCAAGGCCTTGGCCTAAACGTAGCGCCATTCTCCGACATCCCTGATGAAGCCGCGCTAACTGCCGCCATAGATAGCATCGGTGCCCCTTCCATCCTAAAAACCCGCCGCTTTGGTTATGATGGTAAAGGTCAGGCGCGGATAATGAAAACTGAGGACGCTGCTGCTGCGCTCAAAGACATGGCGGGCAACGCCGCCGTCTTAGAAGGCTTTATCAGCTTTACGCATGAAGTTTCTGTTATCGCCGCACGCAGTATCACAGGCGAAGTCGCCTGCTATGATCCGGGCGAAAACGTTCACCGCAACGGCATCTTACACACGACCACGATCCCTGCTCGCCTTTCTCCAAGCTTTCGTACAGATGCGATCCTGATCGCCGCAAACATCCTGAATGCATTAGATTACGTCGGCGTCTTGGGCGTTGAATTGTTTGTAACCCCGAACGGATTGATCGTGAACGAGATCGCGCCGCGTGTGCACAATTCTGGCCACTGGACCCAAAACGGGTGTGCCGTTGACCAGTTTGAACAACATATTCGTGCCGTCGCTGGTTGGACATTGGGGGACGGCAAGCGTCACTCTGACGTTGTGATGGAAAACCTGATTGGCCGCGACATGGACCGTGTGCCTACCCTTGCCAAAGAACCGAATACTGCGCTGCACTTATACGGCAAAAGTGAGGTAAAAACGGATCGCAAGATGGGGCATTTTAATCGCATCAAATAAACTGCGATCGTTGACAGTCAAAAGTACCGGTGACCTCTTTTTCTTGAACCGTTTTTTGATCGGAGAGCTGCTATGACGATGCCCAATGTGTCTTTGGACGAACGTCCAGACGTAAGTGCTTTTTTAGACGCACAGTCCAACACAATTAGCTATGTCATCAAAGATCCTGACAGCACATCATGCGCGATTATTGATGCAGTTATACAATTTGATTATGCAGCTGGCAGCCTAAGTTACGAAAGCGCAGATGAGATAATTGATTTCATAACCTCCAATGGCTTGCATCTCGAATAGATCATAGAAACCCACGTCCATGCAGACCATCTTTCTGGCGCACCCTATATTCAAGGACAGCTGGGCGGAAAAATTAGGATTGGTGAGTACATCTAAGAGGTTCAAGACACCTTTGGAAAGATTTTCAACGATGGGACCGAATTTCAGCGAGATGGCTCGCAGTTCGACAAGCTGTTCAAAGATGGCGATCTGTACAAAATTGGTAGCCTTGAGTGCTTTGCCATTCACAGCCCCGGGCCACACACCTGCATGCATGGTACATGTAATGGGTGATGCAGCCTTTGCCGGTGATGCCTTGTTCATGCCCGACGGCGGTTCGGCACGTGCTGATTTTCCGGGCGATGATGCGTGCGAACTCTATTACAGTATCACCTAGTTTCTCAGCTCACCTGATGACGTGCGCCCCTTCGTTTGCCACGACTATGGTCACAATGGGCGCTCCATTGCTTGGGAACCCACCGTGAGTGCCCAGAAGAAGGCCAATATCCTCATTGGCGACGGGGCGATCTGATCTGATTTTGTAAAGATGCGCAAAACGCTTGATGCGCAACTTTCAATGCCCAAACTTATCATACCATTATTACAGGTGAACATTCGCGCGGGCGAAGTGCCACGTGATGAGGCCGGAAATATGACACTGAAGATTCAGGTAAACAAACTATAGCGGCTATAGATCAGCGCTCGGGACCTGGGTTTCCCTTAAGACAATCAAAGCCTTCGCAGCCAAAGCGTTCCAACAACGCATCCGCCCAACTGATAGACGGATCAAAGGCACCTGTTTCTAAAAACAAAATCGTTTCCGTAATGACCCTTGGATTGTTCATCATAAAGGTATGAGTAACCGGCAGGACGATATGATCTTTCATTCCTGCGACAACAGTTGAACTCACAGCAACTTTGCCGTCATCCGCTCCAGGTAAAAGCCTCGAAAAGTACACGTTCAAAGACCGATCGCCCGCAATTACACCAACGGGGTAATCCACTGGAGGTAAAGACAGCGGCAGGCTTTCTTCTCCTGTGCCCAACTGTAATCCAGCGGGGCCGTTTATCTGGTCAAAAATGAAAAGACCCGAAAATGTATCGACGATTTCGCTACCCTTGTTGGGCGGTGCCAACATTACGATACGTTCAAGATTCTCAGGGCGGTTTCGGCTGAGCCAATCGCGTAACATAATCCCACCCATTGAATGGGTTACAAAATAAAGTGGCCCCTCAGGGCAGGATGCAAGAGCCGCGGGAATAGTCGCATCAGCCAAATCAGAAATTGACGCATTGGTTGAGGGATAACCCGGGCGAACCACGAAATACTCCTCAGCTTCCAACGCCGTCTCCATTAATGCGAATGAGGATTCCGTGCGCGCAAGGCCATGTATCAAGACGACACAATTGGCGGCGACAGGTCCACCGCAGCAGATTGCAATTAAGGTGGCAAAGACGTGTTTCATAACGATGCAGATAGACCTTCGCAACTTCACATGGAATGGTGGTGCGTCATTCATTCGCACCGAAAGCCCAAAAAATGTTAGAAAAGCCACCTCGCGTCGCCGTTCGAGCGATCATCATCCACGAAGATCGATTACTCTTGGTCAACGCATGGGCTGGGCAGGAAAGCCCGCTGATGTGTACGCCTGGTGGTGGTGTAAATATTGGAACCAGTTTGCCAGAAAACTTAAAACGCGAGGTTTTTGAAGAAACAGGGCTAGACATAATAGTTGGCACACCTGCCCTTGTGAATGAATTTCACATGCCAGAAAAAGACTACCATCAAGTCGAGGTATTTTTTCACTGCACACTCAATGGAAAAACAAACATCGCGGACGACTGGAAAGACCTAGAGAATGTCGTGAACAGACATGTTTGGGTGACTGAGGCTGAATTGGCTAAAACGATGCATAAACCGTCCAGTTTAGGGCGCGTGGCATTTGATCCCAATTGTGACCTTATGTACGACCCACTTGAACTGATCGTTTCGTAACCGCTAATCCAATACCACCGACAACAAATCCCGCGGCGACAATCACTGTAAGGCTAATAACTTCACCCAGCAAAACGGCACCGGCAACGATAGCGATGATCGGCACACTAAGTTGGACAACCGCCGCAGTACTTGGGCCTATTTGCGGAAGGACCCAATACCATAAAGCATAACCCATTCCAGATGTAATTGCCCCCGCCAAAACTGCTAATGCGAAACCGGTCACACTGAAGTTCAGTGTTTGACCGATCAACAGAAGCAAGAGCAATGGCATAGCAAACAGGAAATTTGCTGTGGTTGAAGCCAATGAGTTCTGCGACCCGCGCCCAGCCAATGTATAAGCAGCCCAGCCAAGGCCCGCGATCACCATAAGAGCAGTGCTCCTAATGGTGGCCACGCTTTCTTCGCTTGGCCAAAGAGCAATTAATAAACCAATAAAGGCAATACTAGCTCCTATCAGCTCACGTTGCGTTGGTGTTTCGCCACGGATCGCTCCGTAGATAAACAGCGCCACTTGGACGACCCCAAACAATATCAATGCTCCCAAACCTGCATCTAAACTATCATAAGCCAATGAAAAACCGATCATATAGGCAGCAAGTGACAAGGCACCCAATATGCGCGATTTTCCCCAAAGTGGTAACTTTTCGCCACGGATCGCAAGCATAAGGCCCAAAGCAATCACACCCGCAACGATCCGCACAGCTGCAAAGCTGGACGGATCTATATGACCCCCATCAAGCGCCATGCGGTTGAGGATTGAGTTGAATGCAAAGGCCATCATTGTGAGCGCTGTAATGAGAAATAGTTTCATCATTTGACCCTATGCGCCGAAGCCACGTGCGCCAAGGGCAACTTCTGAATGGATGCCCAATAGACAAAAAATTGATCAGGGCGCGAAAAGGTTCAAAGCGGACCAGGTCGGCGTTCTTCGCTTAGCAACACATTGGCCTCTACCTCACCTGCACCTGGTAGCGTCATGATCCTTCGACGCAAAACCCTTTCAAAATCAGACAAGTCCCGTGCTACAACCCGCAAGCGATAGTCATAAAACCCTAAAACGTGTTCGACTTTTTGAATTTCAGGGATCGCACTTACCGCTCGCTCAAAATCATCCAAACTCACCCGCCCTTTGGTCGCCAACTTAACGCCAAGGAATACTGTCACCCCGAATCCCAGTGCCTCTGCATCCAAATGCAACCTCCGCCCTTTTATCGCGCCTGCCTCCTGCAATCGTCGAACACGGCGCCAAGTGGCCGGTTGGGACATCCCAATCTCACGCCCTAACGCACCAGCGCTTTGATTGGCGTCACGCTGCAGCGCACGCAGCAAGGCTCGATCAAAGTCATCAATCTCGATCATAACGGCAAGCTCTCATTGGACTTAATCTCGGCCACACGCATCAAGCCCTCGATATCAGCAATATGCGGCAGCGTTAAAATACTGGACCTGTAGATGTGCTGATAATGCGCCATGTCACGAGCAATCACCGAAAGGCGAACGTCAACACGTCCCAAGAAGGTCTGAATTTCAATCACCTCCGGCACACCACGGGCTGCCTCGATAAATTCATCAAAAGCGCGATCGATCGTTTTGTCCAAGGTCACACGCAGTGAGACTTCGAATGCATAACCCAGCGCCGCCCAATCAATCACCGCCTCAATGCCCTTGACCACCCCAGCTTCTTGCAACCGCGTTTGGCGCCGCGTGACCTTGGCCACAGTCAAGCCACAGCGCTCGGCAAGCTCAGCAGGTGACAGCGTAGGATCTGCTTGCCATTGTCGCAGGATGCTACGATCGAGATCGTCAAGAATGATTTTCATCAAAAAGTCCATATATGCGAATTTAAAGTTCAATTTATGCATAATATTAGCCTAATTACAACGCTGAAATCACTCACTTTATCCCCTATATTCGCGCCAGAATTCACATCTAGGAGAGAAAACATGCGTGTATATTATGATCGCGATTGCGACGTTAACCTGATCAAAGAAATGAAAGTCGCCATTTTAGGCTACGGTTCACAAGGTCACGCACACGCGTTGAACTTGCGCGACTCTGGCGCGAAAAACGTTGTTGTTGCTCTGCGCGAAGGCTCCGCCTCTATCGCAAAAGCCGAAGGTGAAGGCCTTAAAACAATGGGCATCGCAGAAGCTGCGGCTTGGGCTGACTTGATCATGTTTACAATGCCCGACGAACTTCAGGCTGAAACATACAAAAAATACGTCCACGACAACATCCGTGAAGGCGCTGCAATTGCATTCGCACACGGCTTGAACGTACACTTCGGCCTAATCGAACCAAAAGCTGGCGTTGACGTGATCATGATGGCACCAAAAGGCCCAGGTCACACTGTACGCGGCGAATACTCAAAAGGCGGCGGCGTGCCTTGCCTTGTTGCAGTAGACAAAGATGCATCTGGCAAAGCGCTAGAAATCGGTCTGTCATATTGCTCAGCAATTGGTGGCGGTCGCTCAGGCATCATCGAAACAAACTTCCGCGAAGAATGTGAAACGGACCTATTCGGTGAGCAAGCAGTTCTCTGTGGTGGTATCGTAGAATTGATCCGCATGGGCTTTGAGACTTTGGTTGAAGCTGGTTACGAGCCAGAAATGGCTTACTTCGAATGTCTGCACGAAACCAAGTTGATCGTTGACCTGATTTATGAAGGCGGGATCGCTAACATGGATTATTCAATCTCAAACACAGCTGAGTACGGTCAGTATGTTTCTGGCCCACGTATCTTGCCATACGACGAGACTAAAGCACGTATGAAAGGCGTTTTGGACGACATTCAAAACGGCAAATTCGTTCGCGATTTCATGCTTGAAAATGTTGTTGGTCAACCAACAATCAAAGCGTCACGTCGTTCAAACGATGAGCACCAAATCGAACAAGTTGGTGGCAAATTGCGCGCTATGATGCCTTGGATTTCTGCCGGTAAAATGGTCGATAAAACAAAGAACTAAGATCCATAGTGGGGTCGGTCCAATCCGACCCCACACTTACAATAGTTATACAAAACGAACGTTCTACTATTCATTGACCGCTATATGCATTCTACTTTAGCCAACAGCCTAGACAGCAGGGTGATCCTCAATGAAGATTGCATTTCTCCATATAGCTCAGGTTCACGTTGAAACCTTTGAAGCGCTCGTTCAAGAAATCGCCCCCCAATGCAATCGCACCCATCAGTCTGAGTTGCTTGCATCAACTCAGACTGATGGGTTGATGAGCATCCCGGCACAAACCTACGAAATTCTTGAGAAATTACAGACAACAGTCGCAGTTTTGTGCACCTGTTCAACACTGGGCCCGCTGTTTGATAGCTTCGCACAATTCAACCTCAAGGTTGTTCGAATTGACCGCCCATTGATGGAAGCCGCAGTTAAGAGTGGTCCAAAAATACTGATCGGCATTTGCCTTGAGAGCACACGTGACGCAACCTTGGCGTTGTTGAATGACTGCGCCAAGGAAGCCGAGGATCCAACGTCCCTTGAGGTAATCATGTGCGACGCCGCTTGGCCCTATTTCGCAGCCGGCGACATGAAAGCGTTTTCCGCTGAAATAGACCGTGCAATCCGTCAGTCCATTGACCAAGAAAATACGCCCGACTGTATAGTTCTTACGCAAGCCTCCATGGGTGTTGCAAACGATGTTTTAACAGATCTCGGCATACCGATCCTATAATCACCAATGCTCGCGTTGCAGCGACTATTGACTTTTGTAAAAACCTCACCTGAGATATCAAGTATATGACACAAATATCTGAAATTACAGCACGAAGCTGGATAATGGTGGTCCTACTGGGCTTCACGTGGGGTGGCACATTTCTCGTCACTGAAATTGCACTGGAAGGCATCACGCCATTCTGGCTAGCCGCTGGCCGCATCGCTTTTGCGTCGATTCTTATGTACGCAATTTGGCAAGCGCGCGGAGGCAAACTGTTCGCTGAACCACCCACACAAAAAACCAAGATCATCATGTGGATTATGGGTGCCCTGAGCTCCGCAATTCCCTTCATGCTTTTGGCATGGGGGCAGCAATATGTTACGGGCGGTTTTGCTGGTGTCTCTATGGCTGCTATCGCGTTGATGGTCCTTCCGTTAGCACATTTTTTCGTACCCGGTGAGCGTCTATCTTGGCGCAAGTCACTTGGTTTCTTAATCGGATTTTGTGGCGTTGTCATCCTGTTGGGCGCACAAGCATTCGAAAGCACTGGGGCCTCGCTAGAAACCGCTGGGCGGCTTGCATGCTTAACCGCTGCGATGTGCTACGGTGTCAATTCCATAATGATGCGCCGCTTGCCTGCGGTCGATACAATTGGGCTATCCACAGTGTTGTTGATAATGTCTGCGGCGATTGTCATTCCCATCGCCCTGATTGTCGAAGGGTTCCCCTCAATGCCTTCGACCAAAACGATGATCGTAGTCGCGCTCTTGGGTCTAATACCAACCGCAGCTGCCAATTTCTTGCGCACATTGGTAATACGTTCAGCCGGACCAGTGTTCATGTCTATCACTAACTACCAAGTGCCGGTTTGGTCGGTTGTGTTAGGCGCGTGGCTCTTGGGTGAACCGCTGCCTGCGTCACTGATCATGGCAATGGTTTTGATTTTGGCAGGCGTTGGATTATCTCAGTTCGGCGCTTTGCGTAAGCTGTTTAGGGGTTAAATAGCTTACGTCTGCGTTATTCTAATCAGACCTAATGCGAAACAGCATCTTCAATAGCAGCAACAATGCTGTTGACGGCTTGGTTTAAAATGCCCTCGTCCTCGGACTCGGCCATCACGCGCACCAAAGGTTCAGTGCCCGATTTACGAATAAGCAATCGGCCATTGTCTACTAAGTCCACTTCAGATTGTGCTATTGCAGCGATCACTTTGGGATCATCAAGCGGCGTTTGGCCTGAGCCGTAACGCACGTTCTTGAGTAACTGGGGAACAGCCTCAAATGAATTGAGTAATTCACTTGCAGGTTTCCCGCTGCGGATCATCTCAGCCATAAATTGTAACCCTGCCATAAGGCCATCACCTGTTGTGGCATGATCCGTCATAACAATATGGCCCGATTGCTCGCCGCCAAGGTTAAAACCGCCGCTGCGCATACGTTCGACAACATTGCGATCACCAACGGCAGTGCGCTCTAACCCAATGCCCTGCCCCTGAAGATACCGCTCAAGCCCCAGGTTAGACATAACGGTTGCAACCAAGGCATTGCCCTTCAGGCGATCTTCCGTGGCCCAACGGGACGCCATGAGAGCCATAAACTGATCGCCATCTCCTACTCTGCCATTTTCATCAACAAGGATCACGCGGTCAGCGTCCCCATCAAGGCAAATACCCAAATCCGCACCGTGTGCCACAACTGTTTCTGCAGCCATCTGAGGGTGCGTAGACCCACAACCTTCGTTAATATTCATCCCATTCGGGGAATTACCTACAGGAATGACTGTCGCACCAAGCTCCCACAAGGCATCAGGGGCAACACGGTGGGCTGCACCATTCGCACAATCGATGACAATTTTCAAACCATCGAGACGGGTTTGCCGTGGAAATGAGGACTTAAGACGTTCGATATAACGGAATCGACCATCATCAATACGTTTGGCGCGACCAATCTGGTCGGGCTCAATCGGCACAACACCCTCAGAAACTAACGCTTCAATTTCAGCCTCAGCCACGTCAGACAATTTAAACCCATCTGGGCCAAAAAACTTGATGCCGTTGTCAATTGCTGGGTTATGGCTGGCTGAAATCATGACGCCCAGATCAGCACGCATTGAACGCGTCAGCAATCCAACCGAAGGTGTCGGAACGGGGCCAAGCAAAAGCACATTCATACCCGTACTTGTCAAACCAGCAGTCAAAGCACTTTCAAACATATACCCGGATAGGCGTGTGTCTTTACCGATTACAACACGGTGAACGCCCTTTGAATCGCGCTTAAAATAGCGTCCAACCGCTGCCCCAATGCGCAAAGCCATTTCCGCAGTCATTGGGTAAGTATTTGCGGTGCCGCGTACACCGTCAGTTCCAAAAAGCTTGGTCATAATTCAGTTCTTATTCTACTTCGTCAAGATCTTGTGTCACGCTAGCCTGCCATAACGCAATAGCCTGTTGATGTTCAGCGATATCATGCGCACGTATCAATTGCACACCCTGCCCAATCGCCGCTAAGGCAACACCTACAGAGCCAGCGGCACGTTTGTCGGCTACTGGCTCATCCCCAATATTTCCAATAAACCGTTTGCGGGATGCGCCCAGCAAAATTGGAACACCAAGGCTGTGGAACAGGCTGATCCGATTCAGCAATTTAAGGTTATGGCTTTGGCTTTTTCCAAACCCGATGCCAGGGTCAGCAATGATAGACGAACGTTGAATTCCTAGTGAACGCAAAACGTCGATTTGTGTTCCCAAGAAATCATAGACGTCCAGCAGCACGTCGTCATACTGCGGCTCGTCCTGCATCGTTACCGGGTCACCTTGCGCATGCATTACACAAACAGGCGTGCCCGACTTGCCGCAAATAGCCGCCAATTCCAGATCATAAGTAAAACCAGAGACGTCATTCACGATATTCGCACCAGCACAGATTGCGGCCCGTCCTACCGCGCTTTTTCGGGTGTCAATTGAAATTGGCGTAGCAACGCCAGCCCCGCGTATGGCCTGAATAACTGGAGCTGTCCGCTGCATCTCATCTTCAGGTGCAACAGTTACTGCGCCAGGCCTTGTAGATTCGCCCCCAATATCAATTAAGTCAGCGCCGTTTGAAGCCATGCGGACCGACTCTTCGACAGCTCCGTTTAGCGTTTGGTGGCGACCACCATCGGAAAAACTGTCGGGCGTCACATTCAAGATACCCATTAATCGTGGACCATCAAAAGAAAGGCCCGCAATTGCCGGACGTTCAGTGACAAGCGCGGCCAACTCACCCGCCTCTATACTTGTTACCGGCACCACACTTGGCGCAGCCGTGCGCGACAAAATCTCAACATGTGTGAACCAACACCAGCCGCCGGCAAGCGTGTGGGCATCACAGGGCCGAGCCGGACCGGTTTGAACAAGCGGACGAATGTAACGTGTCATCGTTTCAAAACACCGCTTGATCCACATCCACGACCTGCAAAGGCACTTGGGTGGCCGAAGGCAAGTCCGCCCCAATAACAATCATCTTTTGCACATCGAACGTAGAGGCAAACCATGCAGCCAGTTCGACCGCATCGTCCAATTCCGTTGATGGACCATCAACAGCATCAAGAACCAACTTTGACGGTGCCCAAACACAGATTTGATCGTTGCGCATCGCCCACTCCAACTCCGTGCGTGTTTCAACAACAACACAACGCTCATCTCGCGAAGCGACAATCCATGCATTTTGTTCAACAGCCAGTAAATCGACACGGCGTTGCGTCATTTTGTGACCGGTTTGTGGTGCATCCGTATCCGCAGCCCCAACACATAAAATCAACCGTTGATCTGTGGCTTGCAGTTGATCAATCCAAGTCTTGAAATTAGGTGAGGAAATGGCCGCGTTGGATAGAAATACCACCTGAGGTCGCAACACATCTTCAGGCTCAACCAGTTCGGCGGCAGCGTCGCCACGTGCGCGCACTATCTCAACACCTAACGCACCAGCACCGCGATCCAGTTTCTCGATCCGTACAAACGTGCGCATCGCCTGAGGTTCCAGAAGAATGCGGTCAGCGACGTTCTCAGCCAATGTTTCCAGTAAGTTCAGCCGTTCATCTGCCAATTCAAAAGCAATCGCTTCTGTAATTTTATCGTAACTTAGAATGCGATCAACATCGTCATCTATTGGCCCCGTCAAAGGTGAAACCTCTACAACGATGTTAAAGCTAATGCGCTGAGTGACGCCGCGCTCGGCTTGGAACGCACCAATTTCTACATCTACAATATGATCGCGAACAGAAATTCGATCCAATCCCCCAGGCGCCGCTGTGGCATCTGCACGCTCGGACGGATGGGCAAAGGCAAGGCGCACTTCAGAGGTCATAAATTTGGACCCTTCTGGTAAGACTGTTAAGTTAAGCCCCTTTTAGGCTCGCCAGATGTCTATACCAGTGTGCTTTACGTCAGGCTAGGGCACAAAAGCGCCCTATCCCGACCGTTGTACTAATTAGAAGCCGACCTAACATTGTGACGATAAAAAATGTGCACCCCAATACGTGCCGTTTTTGTATAAACACGTGACCAGCTCGGGCTGACAGCTGTTGTGTGATAGTGGGTCGCGCCATTGGTCAGTTTTGGCACGCTGCCATCTATCACCGCCCGCGCGACTTTAGATACACGCGCGTATGACCGCGGCTCGGATACATTCTCGGCTATACCATCACAAGTATAAGTAAATTGACATCGGAATTTCTTACCTGTCCCCTGATTGATCACACGACACAGCGAGCTGGGAAAACGTGAATGTGCGACACGGTTCATGATTACCTCAGCCACGGCAAATTGGCCTTTGACGGTTTCACCACGCGCCTCAAAATAGAGCGCTTCAGAAAGACATTCCCAATTTGCATCACCTTTAGCTTTAGGTTGTTTGTCTAACCACATGGTAGAAAACTCAACGCCGCTTGTTGCGGCTGGCGCGGTAACTATGTCTTGTAGGCGCGCCGGCGCGAGGGACGAAAGCCCACGCGTTTCTGTTTGATGCAACGCATGGGCCTGCTTTCCATTAGCAGTGGCCGTAATTGGTGCAATTACGGCCAAAAAAACTGAGAAAAATATTGCGGCCCGCATTTGGCGCTCCAAAATTACTTCGATGAGAGCCCCATAGTGTGTTTTAGACAGTTCGTCCAGTTGTCTCAAAATCATCAGAATAGGCCGAATTAGTCAAACAACTGTAAACTGGATCGAACTCAGAGGATGTAGCGAAAGGTTGTTCGGTCGCTTACCCTGTATTGTCCTTGATCGCCAACTGTGCCGCGGCCAATCGGGCTACCGGGACGCGAAACGGTGAGCATGAAACATAGTCAAATCCAGCTTCGCGGCAAAATGCAATTGATTCGGGGTTACCTCCGTGTTCACCGCAAATCGACAAGGTTATGTTCGATTGGGTCTTTCGGCCACGATCTGCACCCAATTTAAGCAACTCGCCCACGCCATCGATATCAAGTGTATGAAACGGATCTTCGGCAAACACCTCTTGCTGTACGTAGTCCGACATAAAGCGACCCGCGTCATCACGGCTAAGGCCATAGGTCATCTGCGTAAGGTCATTAGTCCCAAAACTAAGGAATGCACAATGTTGTGCAATGTCGCCTGCACGCAAGGCAGCGCGAGGAGTTTCAACCATAACCCCCAATCGATAATCGAAATCAGCGTCCTGTTCGACACGAACAGCAGCGGCGATTCCATCAACGCGGGTTTTGACCAACTCAACTTCGCGCTTTGCGCTGACGAGCGGAATCATGATTTCCGGCACAATCGATGCGCCATCACGACTAGCCACAATCGTTGCTTCAAAAATCGCACGCGCCTGCATTTCATAAATCTCTGGGACGGTCACACCAAGACGCACCCCACGCAAACCAAGCATGGGGTTATATTCACGCATCGCTTCAATACGGCGCGTAACGTCTGACAACGGTAGATCAAGGGCTTCAGCCAGTTCACGCTGACCATTGCGATCTGCTGGAAGGAATTCATGCAAGGGCGGATCGAACAGGCGGATCGAAACCGGTTGTCCGTGCATGATGCGAAACAGTTCGGTGAAATCTTCGCGTTGCATCGGCAAGAGCCGCTCAAGTACAGCGCGACGGTCTTTTGATGTTTCTGCAAAGATCATCTCGCGCATCACTGTCAGCCGGCTTGCCTCAAAAAACATATGCTCTGTGCGGCACAGACCGATGCCCTGAGCGTTGAAGTTACGCGCAGTTTGAGCATCAGCAGGCGTATCCGCATTGGCACGAATACCAATGTCGCGTTCTTCATCTGCCCATTCCATCAAGGTTTGAAATGCGTCATCAAGTGCTGCTTCTTGCATCGCGACAGCGCCCAACAAAACCTGCCCGGACGTGCCATCAACTGTGACGACCTCGCCCTCTTCAAGAATCCGGCCATCTGCCAGAATAAGCTGCTTCTTGCTTGGCACGAACCGAATATTGGATACGCCAACGACACAGGGCAAACCAATGCCGCGCCCAATGACGGCAGCATGACTGGTGACCCCGCCCCGCTCTGTCAAAACGGCGCGTGCTGCTTGCATTCCACGAATATCTTCAGGAGACGTTTCACGGCGCACAAGAATACAATCTTCTTCGCGGGCCGCGTGCGCTTGCGCATCAGCGGCAGTGAACACCAGCTTACCCGTAGCGGCACCCGGACTGGCAGCAATGCCGTGGCCCACAACATCACGCAGGGCTTCACTGTCAACTTGGCGGTGTAATAGTTCGTTCAGTGACAGTGGTTCAACGCGCATCAAGGCTTCTTGGCGTGGGATTATTTTATCATTGGCTAAACTGACCGCGATACGAACAGCCGCACGTGATGATCTAGCGACACGGATCCCGTCCAAAATATTGAGCTTACCGTTATCAACTGTGAACTCTAATTGCATCTCTTCGCGCAAACGCAAACGACTTAACGCAGCATGCGTTTTAAGCGTTTCAAACAACTCTGGTTCCAGTTCCTCGAAGGATTGGCCGCGTGGGTCACGCGTGAGGTACATTGCTTCAGCATCTTGGAACAGCGCTTCTAGCCCTTGGCTTTGGCGCAGATAGCGACCCGTAATTTGCGGCTGGCCAGTATCGCTGTTGACCAGTTGGAACATCCCAGAGCCGCTTTGTTGCTTTCCTACCCCGAAAGCCATTTGTTGAACCACGAGGCCAAGACCGGCACCTGCAGGTGCACCCTTGCCTTGGCGTAGCAACCGTGCAGAGGTTCCATCCCATGCACGTGCCATCGATCGCAGCACAGCGGCGAGTTGTGTACCAACTTCAGTGGGGAATTTCTCATCTGTTTCAGCTTCATACGCACGCAATGTCTCTGACAATCCCTCGGGACCTGATGCGATAACATCGTCAAACATATCTGGATCAAGACGCGCAACGTTAATTGCGTAGGACTGAACAAACCGAGTGTAAATCGCAGTTGCGCCCCCTGTCCCTAGCTGAGCACACAAGTCCATATAGGAAGTATCGTTCATCCCGATATTGAGTACAGCGCTGGGGCCACCCCAATCTGCATCCTCAGAGGACGGGCGAACGCACAAAAGTGCATCTTTCGGGAACTGTGCTAGTACGGCTTCAATATCTGGCAATTCACCATTGGCAATTTTGGAGACCGCCGTAAAACTAAGTGCCACTGTTTTGGGCACTGGCAGGTCAAGACGGATCAACCGCTGCAAACATTTTGCGCGGCCGCCATGCGTGGCCGCCGCCATTTTGGCTGTTTGCGTAACAAGTGTTGTATCTAAATTATTATGCATTGCAGCGCCTACCGGTTTCAATGGTAGCATAGGCTTAAATCCTAGGCGATCAAGGCTTTAGCGCATGCCGGGGAAGCAGAAAACAAGTGGGCCAGCCCCCACGTCCATACGGGCCGCTCCCCCGGAGTTTTTTTGGTCAGACGAAGTTGGATCAGCCTTCGATTTTGGTTAGATCCGCCACCGACGAACAAACCGTGCGGATACGACTGAGGAGGTTCAATCGATTGCGACGAACCGTTGGGTTGTCAGAGTTGATTTGAACGGCCTCAAAAAAGGCGTCGATCGGCGTGCGAAGGGTCGCCATTGCAGACATAGCAGATGCAAAATCCTGGGCCCGCATAGCTGGTTTGATTTTCACCTCAGACGTATCAAGGGCACCAAACAGGTTGCGTTCTTCTCCTGTTTCAGCGAATTTCACATCGGCACCGTAGGAGTATTCGACACCGTCCACAGCTTCCGCTTGAGACAGAATGTTATTGGCGCGCTTGAACCCTTGGATCAGGTTTTTACCGTCATCTGTTTTCAGCGTTTCAGATAGCGCCCGTGCACGTTTCACCAGAAGATTAATGTTGTCATTGCCGTCCATAGCGATGCAAGCATCAATGATGTCATGACGAATGCCTTGGTCTTTTAGATATACTTTGAGGCGATCGTGGAAGAAGGATAGGAGGTCTTTTGCATGCTCTGTTGGCATCACTGTATTCAGGGATATTGCAAGGTCATTTTCAATTGCAATCCGAATGATACCAAGTGCGGCACGACGCAATGCGAACGGGTCTTTCGAGCCCGTTGGTTTTTCATCAATAGACCAGAAACCGTTGAGTTTTTCCAGTTTTTCAGCCAGCGATACAGTGATTGAAACCGCTGCCTTGGGCACGCTATCCGAAGGGCCAAGGGGGGCATAGTGTTCTTCTGCAGCGGCTGCAATTTCAACACCCTCACCTGAGGCTTCAATGTAATAGCGCCCCATAAGGCCTTGAAGTTCTGGAAATTCATAAACCATTTCGGAACTGAGGTCCGCTTTGGCCAAACGCGCGGCTTTTTCGGCCATGTCTGGGTCTGCCCCAACTGCTGGAGCCAACTCACGCGCCAACGTAGCCATGCGGTTTACCAATTCAGCTTGGGTGCCAAGCTTGTTATGGAATGTCACATTTTCAAGCGACTTTAACCAAACACTCATATCTGACTTCGCAACGCGAAGATCGTTTTCCCAGAAAAATTTTGCATCTGCCAGACGGGCTGACAGCACCTTTTGATTGCCCGCTAGAATCGTAGCCCCGTTGTCAGCAGTTTTACGATTGGCCACAGTGATAAAGCGTTCAATGCGGCCAGTTTTGGCGTTGCGTACAGAGAAAAACTTTTGATGTTCGCGCATCGAGGTCTGTAGCACTTCGGCAGGTAGACCCAAGAAATCCTTTCCAATCTCACCCATTAAAACAACTGGCCATTCTACGAGGCCTGCCACCTCAGCCAAAAGGCCCGCGTCTTCGACAACTTCAAAACCAGTCGCAAAAGCTTGATTGGTCGCGTCGTTCCAAATCGCGTCTGCCCGTTCTTGGGCATCAAGCACCACATGGGCCAATTTCAGTTTGCTGGTGTAGTCATCAAAGTTGTTCACCAGTATGCTGTCAGGTGACAAGAAACGATGGCCATAGGTCGTATTCCCAGAGATGATCCCATCGACCTCAAGTGGAACAACAGTTGCGCCCTCTTCAGAGCTGGTGATGCATAGAATAGAGTGTAGCGGGCGCACCCATTTCAATGTTCCGCTACCCCAACGCATGGATTTTGGCCATGGAAAATTGCGGATTGTGCGCTCTAAAACCTCAGCCACGATATCGGCAGCTGGGCGTCCCTCTTTCGTAATCCTGGCGAAAAAGATGTTCCCTTTAGGCGTTTCACGTTCTTCAAGATCGTCGAGGGTCAAACCTGCACCGCGCAAGAAACCTTTGATTGCTTTTTCAGGGGCATCGGCCTTTGGACCTTTGCGTTCTTCAACAGTTGTTGGCGACGCATCAAGCATACCTTCAACCGTCAGCGTTAGGCGGCGCGGCGTACTGAACGCGGCGGCGGAAGCATAGGTCAAGCCGGCCTCCACCATACCATCAGTGACCAGTTTTTTCAGGTCATTGGCGGCACGTGTTTGCATACGGGCCGGAATTTCCTCGGAAAAAAGTTCAATTAATAAATCAGTCATTCTGTTGCTTCCCGTCCTGGGCATTCTTCGCCAACGATCGTGCCATCATAGGCCTTGTCGCCGCAATCATTGAGGTCGTGCCAAATATATCCGCGTCCGTCGTTGGTGATGGCAACGATGCGGTCAACGCCAAAGTGGACATTCTTCTGACCAAGGAATGGAACAGCTGTTCCTGCCATCAGCTCTGCACCGATTGCGACTGCATCAAAGCAGTTGAACCATTTTGGAGCATTGCGCGGGGACGCTTTTTCCAAACCAACATAGGTTTCGCTTAGCAACGATATGCTGAGGTCTGTTGTAAAGCAGGCGCGATAGCGGATTGGTGAGCTTAGTGAATCGATGGCTTGAAAATTGTCAAAGCTAATCGATTTAGGCAGGTCATCCACAACCGAAACAAGCTGTACATCACTTGTTTTGACTTCGTCATACAGCCCATATACCTGCAGGTAATACATTGACGCCCCTGCAATTACAGCACTTCCAAGTAAGAACACTGCTAAAAACTTGCCCATTATTGCGCCGCCTCGGTAAAGCCGCCAGCGCGGGTTTGAACAAATGCATCTGCGCATTGTTTAGAAAGCGCACGGACACGCCCTATGTATGCCTGACGCTCAGTGACAGAGATAACGCCGCGCGCATCCAACAAGTTGAATATGTGGCTGGCTTTGATGCACTGATCATAGGCAGGGTGTGCCATGATAATACGTTTGCCAGTCTTCGGGTCGTCAAAGGCTTGGGACAAGATCGCCTGACATTCGACTTCGGCTTCTTCAAAGTGGCGCAACAACACTTTGGTGTTGGCAACATCAAAGTTCCAGCGCGCATATTCTTCTTCGGTTTGTTTGAAAATATCTCCGTATTTCAACGGGATCGGCGCATCAGGATCATTGAAGGGCATGTCCATCACGTGGTCACACTCAAGAATGTACATCGCAAGGCGTTCAAGACCGTAAGTCAGTTCGCCAGAGACGGGCGTGCAATCATGCCCGCCGACCTGTTGAAAGTAGGTAAATTGAGAAACCTCCATGCCATCACACCAGACTTCCCAGCCAAGGCCCCACGCGCCCAGGGTTGGACTCTCCCAATCGTCTTCAACAAAACGGATATCGTGTAGTTCCATGTCAACGCCGATTGCGGCAAGGGATCCAAGATATAGCTCTTGAAGTTCGGGTGGGCTCGGCTTGATCAACACCTGGTACTGATAATAGTGCTGCAAGCGGTTCGGGTTTTCACCATAGCGCCCGTCTGTTGGGCGGCGCGAGGGCTGCACATAAGCGGCCGCCCAAGGGTTTGACCCCAAGCTGCGCAGCGTTGTCGCTGGGTGGAATGTCCCTGCCCCAACTTCCATGTCATATGGCTGTAAAATGGCACAGCCCTTAGAGGCCCAATACCCTTGAAGACGCAGGATGATTTCCTGAAAGGATCGAGGTGTTCTGCTGTTCATGGACGTGTCCTGACTATCTCGAGATGCGGTTCAATTCGTCGGTGATATCGGCATTGTAAGCCGCGTCTTACCTAAGCCCCTCAACAACTGTGGTCAATTGCACCCGAAGCATTCTTTTTATGTCACTTAGCTTGTGGCAATCGCAGCGAAGCCCGTATTATTTGGCTAAAATTTAATGATTGCAAATTTTCTGGCACGACAACAACGGGCAAATCAAAGGACTTGCACTGATGTGGCCCGCTATTGGCGTAGAGCGCCGCCGCCAATTGATTGGTGAAACGGACAAATGCTTGGTTCGCCTAGATGCTGTCCTGGACCCCGCCGCTGGCTCTGATGAAGACCAAGTGATCAATCTGGTGTCAGGCCTTGAGGTTAGCAAACCTGCTATCTCCCGCCTTGGCTACAAAGGATATTTCAGCAGCCGCACGCAGCATGACAGTATTGGTCAGCTGCTGGAAATAGCGCCTCGGGGCTTCGCCCTAAACCCCAGTGTTTGTTCGGTAAAATGAATTTAGCTCAGGCCAAAATTTCAGGCGTTATGTAAATTAGGGTGGGCCCATCGGCGCTAAATGCCGATTGGACTGCCGTTTTCAATTCACTTAGGTTTTTGGGGGCGGCCGTCAGTGCGCCAAAGGCTTCGGCTAGTTTGCAGAAATCAGGGTTGTGCGCGATCACAGCATTGGGTGCAATTTGGGCGGCAGTCATGCTGTCTTCGATCTCGCCCAATTTTCCATTATCCCAAAGAATAATAGGTAAGTTTAGCTGCAATTCGACGGCAACGCCAAGTTCAGCCATCGTGTAGTGAAAGCCGTAATCCCCTATGATGGCCATCGTTGGCTGATTGGGGCGCGCAATTGCCCCGCCAATCGCTGCTGGCGTCGCGTAACCAAGGGTTCCAAAACCAGACGGGTGATGCCAATTCTTTGGCAGTTCCATATCCCACAGCTCGACCGCTGCGTAGGCCAATTGGGTCATGTCTGAATAGATCATCGTGTCATAGGGAACTGCATTTTGGAGCGCCTCAATGACAGGCGCAATGTGAGGACGTTCAGCAATTACTTCTGCACGCCAGCGCACGCGCCATGCAGCAATAGCGTCTACCTTCCATTCAGTTGTCAACGGTTCGTCAAACTGCTCGGCCAAATCCAAGATAAAGCTAGCGCCGTCAGATTGCACAAACATAGACGTTTTAGGATCAACCGCGCCTACGCTTGGGTCCAAGTCAACGCGGATAATCTCGGCCCTGTGCCCAAGGTCAACCCGCCAGAGATCAACCTCTGCCAATTCACAACCGACCACGACTATAATGTCAGCCTTGACTGCAACCTCTGCACTGCTCGGGCGCGCCAAGCAGGCACCAAATGTAAGTGGGTCAGCCGGATCAATTAGTCCGCGTCCCGCCGTGCTTACCATGCTTGCGGCTCCAATGACTTGCATCGCGCTTGCAACGCCACCGCAGTTACCTTTCACAACACCACCGCCCAAAATGAACAAGGGGTTCCGCGCATGACGCAATCGAGTAGCTATGCGTTGAATAATACCATCATCAACGCTTTGGCGGCTCGCCAAGCTTGGACTGCACGCCGACGGAGCAGACAGTCCCTCCAACAAACCAATGGGCACCTGAATATGCTTGGGTCGTGGCCGTGCATTTTTGAACTCATCAAAAGCGCGATCAATCATCGTGTATGCGGCCTCTGCAGACTCGGCCTCAGTAGACCAGTCGCAAACAGTCTCAGCCGCAGCACGTTGATCCTTCATTTGATGAAGCTGGCCTTTGCGATCCGACACCTCGTCCAAACAGGACGATATTACCAACATCGGTACAGAATCAGAGTACGCCTGTCCCATTGGCGTCATAATATTACACAGTCCCGGGCCAGTGATCACATACGCCACACCAGGCTTACCAGAAGCGCGCGCGTACCCATCAGCCATAAAACCAGCACCTTGTTCGTGACGTGCTAAAACATGCCTAATTCCAGCCTCTTCAATGCCTCGGTACATTTCCTGATTGTGAACACCCGGTATCCCAAAGATCACATCAACACCGCGATCTTTCAACATGTGAGAGACTTGCGCCCCAAGAGGACGAGACGGCGCGTTTGTTAGTTTAGACATTTAGGCCCTCCAGAAATGAACCGTAAACAACGCATAAACCACCATTAGCTCAAGTCGTCCAATAAGCATTCCACCCGCGAGCAACCATTTGGCGGTGTCATTAAGGCCTGAGAAATTACCCGCAGGCCCGATCTGATCGCCAAGGCCCGGACCGATGTTTGCAAGTGCAGACGCGGCCCCAGAGACCGACGTTACGAAATCCAAACCCGTCATGCCCAATGCGACAGCCAAAACCCCAAGCGTTACAACGAAGAAGGTGAAAAACGAAATAACCGAACTTAACACATCATCGCCCACAGGCCGACCCGCGTAGCGCGGCGTGAATACCCCGTTTGGGCTACGTGTTTTTCGCAACTGCGCGCGAATGGATGCGAACAACAATTGGTAGCGGAATATTTTAACAGAACAAGCTGTTGACCCCGCACACCCGCCTATCAATCCAATGAAGAAGAAGATTGAGATCACAAATGATCCCCAGCCCATGTAATCCACACTAGCATAGCCCGTGCCAGAAATGATTGATGTGATGTTGAACAGCGCCTCGCGAATGGCTTGCTCTGGATCATGAGGAAAAATCACTGTCAGTGTTAGCGCGACAGCGCCTGCAGCAATCGCAGTCACCATTAGAAACGCGCGGATCTGCGGATCGCGCCACAAGGGCAACGCACTCCCGTTGAGGAGCTGAACGTAACGCACAAATGGCAATGCCGCTAGGATCATAAAAACTGTTGCCACATATTCCATCGGACCTGAAAACATACCAAACGAGGCGTCATAGGTGGAGAAACCACCAGTCGAAACAGTGGTGAGCGCATGAACGGTTCCGTCGAACGGGTTCATTCCAAATGCCATATAAAAGATCGCGCAAATTGCAGTCAGAGCAACGTAGATGACAGAAATACGGCTGGCAATTTCAGTCGCACGCGGTAGGATTTTTCCTAAGGTATCAAAACCTTCAGATCGGAAAATCTGCATCCCACCAACGCGCAGCTCTGGCAGGAACACCATGGCCACAACAATGATACCAATGCCGCCAAGCCATTGTAGGATACCGCGCCACAATAACAGCCCTTTAGGCAACGTTTCCAATCCGAAGAATACAGTTGAACCTGTTGTCGTAAGGCCTGACATCGCCTCAAAGAACGCATCGACATAGCGTGCTTCTGTGGCACCAAAAACAAATGGCAACGCCCCAAAGATTGGCAGCATCAGCCAGACACCGGTCGTAAGGATAAATGTTTGCGGAATTGTGAGTTCTTGGCGCACCGCATTGGCGCAGCTTAGCGACAAGATACCACCGACCAAAATGGTGATCATCGCGCTTTCTGCAAAAGCAGGCCAATGGCCCAAGCCTTCGGCTACATCAACAACTAAAGGCAAAAGCATGGCAAAGCCAAGCATAGTGACCAAAAGGCCGATCACGTATCCAACTGGGCGCAGGTCAAACATAGCCGCAGCGTTGGCCCGACCCGCGTCCACTGTCAATACCGTGAGTGGTAGAATTGGCTGTCTTAAATGTACAAACGATCGCGAAACACATGCAGCGCAATGTCGCTACGGTTTAAACGCATCGCTGCAAGCTCTTCGTCAGACTTGGCATTCAGTGCGGCAATCTGTTCGCTGCGCACTTCGGCAGAGCGTGCCATACCTCTATTTTCGATCAGGTTTACAAAGAATGATGACATCACCGCTGTGAAGCCACCAAAATAGATTGGTGCATCTGTGGATTGTGCTGACATTTTGAAACCTTTTCGAAATCTTCGAATGACGGGCCTTCCGGTGTGTTTCACCTAAAATGTAGCGCCCTAAGTTACCAATGCTGAATGCACAAAGCCGCTGCTAACTTAGTGAAGAGCTGCGTGGGCGTTCAAACGACCTGTACGATTCAACTCCCTAAGTCAGGCCCTAAACAGATCATTTCCTGATTTGTATCTTGCGCTTCATTCAGGTCAACTTTCTCGGAATTACCGCTAAAACGCGCAACCAAACCATTGTGGCTTTCTTCAAATGCCAACATTGGGGGGTGTTTTTATCTTCATAAACAAAGCAAATCTCGCCCGCCTTTTCAGACCAATAACCATCTTTGAAGATGCCATCCAAAAATGACCAATTAACCCGACGATCTTCCAGATATCGTTCTGCCCCATATGGTTTACTTATTTGGTCAAAAAACATCATTTTGCCTTTTGTATAGGCGTCAAACTTCGCAGCAATCATTGTTTCAGCACTTGCAGTTTCGCCCACCAAAAGACAGATCATTAGCGCAGCCCGCAAAATAAGTTTGGCCAAAAAAGTCATCTAATGGGTCATCCACTTTGCCACACGGCGGTCCATTACCCTGCACCAGATATTTAGCACCAAGGCCAAACAAGCCAGCATAAAAATGCGGTGACCCTTTCGCCAAATCGCGCAGAATTTGGATCACGGTCCGTCGCAGTCTCAACATGATGCACTTTAGGGTGGGCACTGGCGTGATACCCAAACAAAAGCGAGCAATAAATAGTGATACCTAACCAGCGCGGTCCGCGTGAAGATCTGTGGATCAACTCATGTGCCTTGGGGTTGGAGACTTGGCCAAACCACAACCCTGCACCGATAAAAATCAAAACTTTATCGAATGTCGACAAGTGTTTTGCTTGTGCGATGCTTCAAATACACGTCGCGAAAACGACGAAACTTAACACCAATCCACAGCGACAAACTATGTCCGTTTTCGTTGGAAATCTCGATGGGTTCGGCGTTTGAAATTCGATCCAAAATGAAAACCAAAACGGTAATGCTAAAGACACTGGCCAATGGCAATACACCACCAAATGTTCAGGCTAGCACCAGCATTAGGGCGGAAAAACGGCTGGCAAATGCAAAGATTATTATCGGGCGCACATTCTAAGAGCTCTCAACTATTTGTACGCCTTTTAGACCTAGGTTCTTAACATTAAATTATAAAAACACCCCAGCCTGCCCTTTACTTTAGGCAACCTTGCAGCGCATTCACGACAAAGCCACCGCCAAGTGACCTGAAACCCACCCTGAATTGTCGTTTTTGAGGGTAACCAACCAACCAAACCCTGCTACCAAACCTTTAATTCTTGATCGACTTTGGATGCGGAGACAGCACATGGCCACTGATACATCGAAAAAACACGGCGATGGCGTTTGGAAATCAGGCAAGGGCAAAGGGCGTCACCACCCAAAAGGCCGCCAATTGACTGATCAGGCATGGGACGAAGTCAAAGTATTGCTTGGCACAGAACCACGCCGTGCGGATTTGTTGATCGAATACCTGCACAAGATCCAGGACACCTATGGCCACCTCAGCGCGGCGCACCTTCGTGCATTAGCCGAAGAAATGCGCATGTCCATGGCCGAAGTCTACGAAGTCGCCACCTTTTACGCACACTTTGATGTGGTCAAAGAAGCCGACACGCCTCCGCCTGCACTGACAATCCGTGTCTGTGATTCTCTGTCATGCGAACTTGCTGGTGCACAAGCACTGAAATCTGCCCTTGAGGACGGTTTAAACCCTGAAGAGGTCCGCGTACTGCGCGCCCCTTGCATGGGCCGTTGTGACACCGCGCCTGTTTTGGAAATTGGCCACAACCACATCGACAAAGCGACGTTTGGAAAAGTCGAGGCGGCCATCGCAGCTGATGACACCCGCGCCCATATACCCACATACGAAACACATGCCGACTATACAGCTGAAGGGGGTTATGCAGTCCTTAAAGACCTGCGTGCAAACGGCAATTGGGAAGACGTTCAGGCCAAGATCAAGAAAAGCGGTTTGCGCGGCCTTGGTGGTGCAGGTTTCCCCTCAGGCACCAAATGGGGCTTTGTACGTGGCAACGCAGGACCGCGGTATATCGCCGTGAACGGCGATGAAGGCGAACCAGGCACGTTTAAAGATCGCTACTACCTAGAGCGCACACCGCATCTGTTCTTGGAGGGCATGTTGATCGCAGCGTGGGCCGTTGAGGCAGATCGCGCCTATATCTACATGCGGGATGAATACCCCGCAGTCCTTGAAATCTTGGCGCGCGAAATCAACGCACTCGAAGAATCTGGCATAGTTGACGCGGGTTATATCGAAGTGCGCCGCGGTGCTGGTGCTTATATTTGCGGCGAAGAATCTGCAATGATCGAAAGCATTGAAGGCAAACGTGGTATGCCACGTCATCGCCCACCGTTCGTGGCGCAAGTGGGTATTTTCGGCCAACCCACCTTGGTGCACAACGTCGAAACACTTTACTGGATCGCGAAAATTTGCCGCGAAGGTCCTGAATGCCTGAACACAACCGAATTGAATGGCCGCACAGGTTTGCGCAGCTATTCCGTTTCTGGCCGTGTGGCAAAGGGCGGCGTTTACTTGTTGCCCGCAGGTTCAACCATCACTGACATCATTGCCGCCGCTGGTGGCATGGCGGATGGGCATGAATTCAAAGCCTACCAACCGGGCGGCCCGTCATCCGGTCTGTTGCCTGCCTCAATGAACGACATCCCGCTTGATTTCGACACACTACAACCACACGGCACCTTCATTGGTTCTGCGGCTGTTGTTGTCTTGTCCCAAAAGGATCGCGCCCGTGATGCGGCCCTGAACATGCTTCGGTTTTTTGAAGACGAAAGCTGTGGGCAATGCACACCCTGCCGCGTTGGGTGTGGAAAAGCAGTGCAGCTGATGCAATCAGAAACATGGGATCAGCCGTTGTTGACCGAACTGTGCACGGCAATGACAGATGCCTCAATCTGCGGTCTAGGACAGGCAGCACCAAATCCGATCAAGCTGACAATGCAGCACTTCGCAGACGAGATCTAATCGACCTTGTTCTTAAAAACCTTGCACGAACACCCTTTGCTGCTGTTTTTGCGGCATAGGGTGGTTGCAGCGTCTTTTGTGTTTCGCCCAATACGCGCCATAACCTAGGCGGGTTTGCCCTGCACCCGCGATTTTATCGACAAATAGTGCGTCTTTTCTGATTTCACCGAAGCACGGCAACTGCTGCGCAATCGCGCAACCTTCGCCTTTGCCTCAGATTTTGTACGCCCGAATGCCAGCCGCACGCCCCAGGCTTTATGCGTGGGGCCCGGAGGCGACAATGTGGTTAATCTGCGATCTATGGCTAGGTTAAAACAGCTTTGCAAAAACGGCGTGTCCCCATCTAGGCGAAAATCATGCACCTTTGGTGGATCATCGCGCCAGCGCTCCGCACTTAACCCCGTAATGATCGGCACATAGTTGACTGTCTCACTGGCCAGCCCCTTACCCTCTTTCGTGAAACCGTTCGCGCGCCCTTCGCCTCCATTATAGGCAACAGCAGCTAGACCAGCATTGCCATAGGTACGCTGCAGCTCACCCAAATAGTTGGCGGATCGCTCAATCGCTTGGGCTGGATTATAGCTATCAGGTAGGCCACGTAATTTGGCCGTTTGGGGCATGAATTGTACAATTCCTTGTGCCCCTACGTGGCTCAGTGCGTTTGGATCAAATCGGCTTTCTTGCCACAGCAAACGCGTGAAAAACCCCGGATCAATGCCGTTATTGTGACGGACATTCTTGATCTGCTGACACAAATCAAAGGCGAAATGGTCGGGACGAATACAGTCAACCGGCCCTGATTGGGCCAAACTGCACATGGTTCCCGGGCTAGTGGCCAGCAAAACACTAGGGACCGTGGCACAAAACCCTGCAATAACGCTTGCATACAGAGTTCGTTTCATCTGATCTCTTTTCATAGCGCTCTCGCCGTATTAGGTGATGTGAAACAAGTATCGGAAGTAAAATGGCGTTTTTCAGTAAACTCAAAGACCGTTTATTTAAATCATCTGCAAAGATTGATGAAGGGCTAGAGGCGATCGTTCAAGATAACAGCGCTGAAGAAGCTGTTATTGTCGAAACGCCTGCACCTCCTCAAGACGTGGTTGAGCCTGAAATTGAGGTCGTGGTTGAACCCACTGTCGAAGTTGTTCCAGAACCTGAGATCGAAAAGCCCGCACCAGAACCCGTTGTTGAAACGCCACCAGTTGCGCCAGCAGAAGCGGCACCTGCCCCAGTACCAACGCCTGCACCTGAACCTGCAGCCACAGCCAAAAAATCAGGTATATTGGGTCGCATATTTGGCTCAGGCGAAACCAAAGAAGTTGTCCGCCGCGTGCTGGACGACGAGATGCTAGAACAGCTAGAAGAGTTGCTGATTTCTACAGATATGGGCGTTGATACGGCCCTGCGTGTCACAGCCAACATGGCCGAAGGCCGCATGGGAAAAAAGCTGTCAGTGGACGAGATAAAATCGCTTCTTGCCGCGGAAATCGCCCGCATTATGGAACCCGTCGCCCGCCCATTGCCGATCTATCCAAAGACGCCACAGGTGGTTTTGGTCGTTGGTGTGAACGGATCAGGCAAAACCACAACAATTGGCAAGCTGGCCAGCCAATTCCGCGCAGCTGGTAAAAACGTTGTTATCGCTGCTGGTGATACATTTCGCGCCGCTGCTGTTGAACAATTACAGGTGTGGGGCGAACGCGCAGGTGTTCCTGTTTTAACAGCGCCCGAAGGCTCAGATCCTGCCAGCCTTGCGTATGATGCGATGACCAAAGCGCATGAAGACGGCGCAGACCTATTGTTGATCGATACCGCAGGACGCCTTCAAAACCGCGGCGACCTCATGGAAGAGCTGGAAAAAATCGTGCGTGTTATTCGCAAGAAAGACAAAACAGCACCGCACAACACGTTGTTGGTTCTGGATGCCACCACAGGGCAAAACGCTGTGAACCAAGTTAAGGTATTCCAAGAAGTGTCTGATGTTTCTGGCTTGATCATGACCAAACTGGATGGCACAGCCAAAGGCGGCGTGCTTGTTTCACTCGCTGATAAGTTCGGCCTGCCCATCCACGCGATTGGCGTGGGCGAACAAATCGATGACCTTTCCCCATTCGATCCAGAAGAGTTCGCCGCTGCCCTCACAGGTGCGCACATCGAATGACCGAATGGTTGATCAGCATTGAGGGCACGCAAACGGGCCATCAAGTTGCTCTTTACCTCGCGATCCTTGCTGCATTCCTGCACGCCGTTTTTGGTGCGCTGCAAAAAGGACGGCACGACCCGTGGCTCACACGTGGCGCTATCGATTTCAGCTATGGCATCATGGCCGCGCCCTTTGCCTTGTTTGTGGTGCCTTGGCCCGAACCCCACATGTGGCCGATCTTTGCTATCGTTTGGGTCATCCATGTCATCTACAAACTGTTGCAGGCTTGGGCCTACACCAAAGGGGCTTACACAGTGGTTTACCCCGTTGTGCGTGGCACAGGCCCATTGTTCGCAGTCATCGGCGCATATTTTGTCTTTTCCGAAAGCTTCACACTTATACAATGGTTGGGTGTTGCCACCTTGCTGGCAGGTATTTTCGGGCTCGCCATCTACAACCTGAAATACCTTAGTTCAGAGCGTGACACC
>Ga0206126_10000915_pt1 | contig 38395 bp, 27 predicted proteins | sample Helgoland_Spring_5_FD_148621 | JGI IMG/M metagenome (GOLD analysis project Ga0206126, IMG submission 148621) | Pelagic subsurface seawater microbial communities from Kabeltonne, Helgoland, North Sea - Helgoland_Spring_Bloom_20160412_1 | ecosystem: Environmental > Aquatic > Marine > Epipelagic ...
ATCGGCAATGTAAATATAGCCATCATAACCTTCGCGAACGTCCCTGATGCGCCCCAAACCCTGAACCAGTATTTCTTCTGCGACTACAGTTTTAGCGTCGTCACTCAATGTAACACGGGCCAACTGCTCGCCTCGCAAGCCGCCAACGAAAATATTACCGGCCCACCGAGGAAATTTATCGCCGCTGTAAATCATTAATCCCGACGTCGCAATGGATGGCACCCAGTAATGCAGAGGTTGCTCCATGCCTTCCTGTGTTTGTGTCTTGTGGATGGGTTCCCCCAGTCCGTAATTAACACCATAGCCAATCACCGGCCAGCCATAATTCAGCCCGGGGTTGACGATATTAAGTTCGTCACCACCCTGCGGGCCATGTTCGCCAACCCATATATCATCAGTGAGTGGATGGACGGCTAATCCTTGAGGATTGCGATGTCCATAACTCCAAATTTCTGGCAGCATGTTCTGCTGACCAACAAAAGGATTATCGTCAGGAATACGCCCATCATCTTTCAGGCGAACAACAACTCCTTGATGGTTCGACCGATCTTGAGCGGGGTGCTGTGTCAGGTCGCCTTTGGTTGCTGCCTGCCGCTCCCCTACGGTTATAAACAAATAGCCCTGATTATCAAAGGCCAAACGGCCGCCATAATGCCCGCGGCTGCCAGAGGTTTTTGCCTGGAATATGTCTTCAATAGCGGACAGCTTATTGTTTTGCAAACGCCCCCTGATGACCGTTGTTGTGGTGCTGTCGGCGAGAGGCTCAGCAAAACTCAAATAGACCAAGCTATTGGAGGCAAAGTCTGGATGGGGAAGCACATCAAACAGGCCTCCCTGTGACTCAGCATGAACCTTAGGAACTCCCTCTACCGGAGCAGAAAGCTTCCCGTTACTGACGACTCTCAACTGGCCCGGGCGCTCCGTTACCAACATATCGCCATTGGGCAGCCAGGCCATCGACCAAGGAATTTCAAGCCCATCAACCACTTCAACCACCTGAAATGGATGCAGGGCCGAGCCAGCAACCTCGCCGTCATTAACCTCTGCAACGGCGGCAAAGGAGCTGTTCCATAAAAAAATCAACGATAACAATGCGGTAGATCGACGACTCATAGTCTTATCTCTCAATAGTGAATTCATACCATTCCTTGCCAAACCGCTACCATAACGGTATCAATCCGTTGATCGCCAGTAACTGGCGGGCAAAGGCTTAAAAACTTTTTCAGACATTATACAGACTGATACAGCGCTAGATAGACTTGTCGTTGACAGCGCGGCTTTATGAAGTCATCAACGGTCAAGCATGCGAATAACTGCTGGCCCTAATTATTGGCTAATCATACATTGGCGTCTCAGCTCAGCTCCCATCGGTTCAATTTTTTTGCGCGCACTACAACCAGTGCGATTGGCGCACGTAACGCAATTCCTTATTTGCCCCCGCTTTATTGAGATCAGATTTAAACGTTTGCTAGTTGTAGTTACTCTTCGAGTCATTTAACGTTGGACTCACTGGAACGAATCAAGACATTTTATAACCCTGAGGAAAAGCCCGACCCCTGCTCAGGGTTGATCAACAACGGAGACTCTCATGACGACTATTCACCGGTCAGCTTTATTAACCGCATTCCTCATCGCCTCAGCTGCCTGCTCGCAGATCGATGAGCACGCAGCGCCCAATGACCAAACAGTTGAGGCCAGTTCCATTCATAACAGCGCATTAGTGCTGGATGCCCATGCGGATATCGAGATTCCCGGCCAAGAGGACCGCTATGTCGGCGCTGACGGTCTATCGCAAGTTTCACCGGAGAAAATGCAGGCCGGTGGCGTCGATGCGGTGGTAATGGCTATTGCTGTTGGTCCCGGTCCAAGAAATGCAGCAGGTTATGCCCAAGCGAGGGCGAAGGCCGATGCAGAACTCGCGGCCGTTGTCGGCATTGCCGCCGACCCCACTAATAACACAGTGATTGTACGCAGCGCTGACGCACTGATTAATGCCCATGATACGGGTAAAAAAGCACTGATACTGAGTTTTCAGAACGCTCGTATTATTGGCACAGACGTCTCCGCGCTGGATGATTTTTACCATGCCGGTGTCCGAGTTTTTGCACTGACCCATATGGGACACAATGATTTTGCGGATTCTTCCCGGCCCATTTATCTGACAGAGCTTGGAACCCATGAACCTGTTGAGGAACACGGTGGATTGTCAGAGCTGGGCAAAGCCGCCATCAAACGCATTAATTCATTAGGGGCCATCGTAGACGTTTCGCAGCTTTCCAAGGCCGCCACCTTGCAAGTACTTGATATAACTGCGGCGCCGGTTATTGCCAGTCACTCGAATGTGCGGCAGCTAACCAACGTTAGTCGCAACTTGTCTGACGAAGAGATTGACCGTATTAGTCAATCCGGAGGGGTTATCCATATCGCTCCGTTTAAAGCTTATTTATACGATTCAACCAATGCCGACCTGGATGGACAAATCCGTATCGCTCGCAAGAATGCCGGCATAGAAGAGGATTATTATTATCCCTTTGAACTGTACTGGGAAATTGAAGACACCGTTGTGCAACAAACGTTTCTCAAAACGGTCAGCGACTTGCTAGGGCCAAGTAGTATCGACAATATGGTTAATCACATTGATTATATCGTGCAACGCGTCGGCATTGGCCATGTTGGAATCGGCACCGACTTCAACCACGGTAGTGGTATCGCAGGTTATAAAGATGCTAGTGAAGCCTTAAATGTCACCAAAGCATTAATAGCGCGAGGTTACAGTCAAGAAGATATCGCTAAAATTTGGGGCGGTAATTTTGTGCGGGTATTCAGAGAAACAGCAGATTTGGCACAATAATCTGCGACGGATAACAAATCGCAGCGTTTATCTAACCGATAGACACTGCTACTGCCTTACAGCGTTAGGAGAAAGGCGTGACTGAAAACGCTATAAATGCCGATCAAATAGAATTTTGGAATTCAACCGCCGGCGAACAATGGGTAAAAGGGCAGGAAAACATGGACAAAACCCTCGCCGGTTTTGGCCAGCTAGCCATGACTGCGCTTGCACCCGTTTCTGGGGAGGCACTCATTGATGTGGGCTGTGGCTGCGGAGCGACCTCGCTTGCGCTGATGCAAATGATGGCGCACGGAAAGGTTCTGGGCGTGGACATCTCGGCGCCGATGCTGGCCCGAGCCGAAGAGCGAAGCCTCGAACTGAGTCTCGACGCTGTAACATTTCAACAGGCAGATGCTGCGGTTTATGATTTTGAAACGAACAGTTTTGACGGGGTGTTTTCGCGATTCGGTGTTATGTTTTTTGATAACCCTGTTGCGGCCTTCACAAATATTCGAACAGGTCTAAAACCTGGAGGCCGACTCAGCTTTGTTTGTTGGCGTCCAGTATCCGACAATCAATGGACACGGGTTCCGATGATGGCGGCCTTTGAGCATATCGAACGACCAAACCCGCCCGCGCCAGGAGCACCAGGACCTTTTGCCTTTAGCGATCAAGCACACACACGGACGATGTTGGAAGACGCCGGATTTTGTGACGTTTCCATTGAACCAAAAAATTTACCCATGGCATTTTCAATCGCACCAGATAAGCCCCTCGGATTACAATTTGCAGAGATGGGACCCGTGGGCCGCTTGTTAGTTAATGCCCCCGATGATAAAAAGACCGCCATTATCGATAGTATGACAAAGGCGCTGGAACCATTCGTTCAAGGCGACCAAGCTATATTAGATGGTGCTGTGTGGCTGGTCACGGCCAAGAATGCCAAAGACCAACCGTGAAAATTTGCTACACTATAATCATCAGCGTTGGCCCCGTTACGTAGTAGCCAGTCATCAAATGATCGCTGCTAACGGCCCAACAGGAATACCCAACCCGTCAGCCGAGACCCGCCATTGACAATACTTTCGCACCGTCTAATAGAAAAAAGTCCGATCCCGCCCTATATGACGGGCATCGTCGTGTCTGTCATTTGCTTTTTTTCCTATCTGGCTGTGGCGAGTCACGTGGGATTGATCGATCAAACTGTCGAGGGTGAGGTGTCGTCAATCGAACTCCGGGCAAGCCTGACGCTAATGATTTTGATTGGCTATCTGCCCGTTGCTCATTGGTATCTGCGCAAGTGGAGCCTTCAGAGTTTTGGCGAGGTGAAGCAAGCGTTTGCATTGCAGGATAACGCGCGAGTGCCATCGGACCGCACCTTACTTGCTGCGGGCATTGTCGGTTGGTTAGCCTTTATTACGTTATTTCTGATACTTCCTGATCCAGGTAGTCTGCTTTTTCAACCCTGGCGCTGGGCGCTCGACTATACCGCTGTGGTAATAGCGCTTTCACTGGTTGGCTGGTGGATCGGACGCCTATCTTTTGAACTCATCTGGACCGCGCTACATTTAACCGAAATTGCAAAATGCCTCCCGGATCTCAACCTTTTTGACCGCGACTCCTTTAAACCCTTTATTCAACAAGGCGTGCAGAGTGCGCTCCTAATTATCATCATGATGTCTATTACTGGACATCTTGCCGTTAAACCGGGCAGTGGCATTATTGGCACAATGGTATTTATGACCACTATGCTGGTATTAACGATGATGGCCTTGATCATACCTATGCGTGGTATACATTCGCGAATTCAAGCCGGCAAACGCGGGGAGCTGGCAGCCATTAGAGAAAAAATTCGGCTGAAGAAAGATAGGTTAATCGCAGGTTCAGCCCAGGAAAGTGACATGATCGTCGCTTTATTAGCCATGGAAACCCGCATTGAGCGCGTTCCCGACTGGCCTTTCGACGGCGGCAGTCTGTCACGATTTTCGTTCTATCTACTGCTCGGTCTCGGTTCATGGGTGGGTGCTGCGCTGGTCGAGCGATTAATTAATAGCGCTCTGTAAGGACACCCGCCGAAAGCACTCCACACTATTGTCTAATCCAACGAGCTAACGGTTTGCCTAAAGTCGTCAAAATTAGGCGTGCTGGTCATTTTCCAATAGTCAACCAGACGCCACGGCATTACCGATACTACACGACCCGCCTCATTACGGTAGTAGGTCGACATTCCCGGATGCGTCCAAATCATTTTCTCATGTTCAGCATCGACTCGGGCCACATATTGGTCTTGGGCATCCTGCTTGATATCGATACTACTAATATTATTGGCATTCATTCTGGCAAGGCAAGCACCAATGAATTTTGCCTGACACTCACTTTGAAAAATGGCACTGCCGCCGTGCCCAAGACCTGTATTGGGCCCCTGAGTACAAAACAAATTAGGAAACCCCGCGACATTAATTCCAAGGTGAGCTTTGGGATTATCAGGCCCCCAATGATGCTCCAAACTGGTCCCGTCGCGACCCACGATATCCAGTCGGGCACTCAGTAGTCCAACCTGAAAACCCGTCGATAAAATAATAATATCAGCCTCACGCTGATCACCCGTTTGGGTATGAACACCCCCACTATCAACATGACTGATTTTATCGGTAACCAGTTCTACCTGGGGTTTTCGCAGCGTGTCATACCAGCCATTATCCAACAAAATACGTTTACCGTAGGGCGGATAGTCAGGAAGACATTTTTCAACAAGATCATCTCTGTCACCCAGAGAACTCACAATATAGTCAGTCATTTCCTGCCGATGACGGTCATTCGATCGGTTCAACGAGCGCTCTGGATGCGCCCATTCGGGATCTTTATGTAGTGACGGCAAAAGACCGTCGCCGTAGCGCCAAAACATCGCAAAGCGAAACCAGGCAGCATAAAAAGGTACTTTCTCCAATAACCACTGGCCATCTTCACTAATAGAATCGTGGTAACGCGGAATTGGCCTGGCCCACTGAGCACCCCTTTGATAAATTGTTAGTGAAGAAACATCATCGGCAATTGTCGGTACAATTTGCATCGCCGAAGCACCGGTGCCGACAATGGCAACACGTTTGCCTTTTAAATCCAGACCAGAGGGCCAGTTAGCTGTATGAAATATCGTGCCAGCAAAGTCTTTGATACCGGTAATAACAGGAATTGCCGGCAGACTCAGCTGTCCAATCGCCGTCACTAATGCGACGGCCTCTATCTCCTCAGTGCCCTGAGAATCGGAAATAGTGATATCCCAGCACTGCTTCTGCTCATTCCATCGGGCTTTTTTAAACTCTGTTTGCAGCCTGATAGAGGGCCGCAATCCCATCGCAGTGGCGGTATGCTGCATATAATCTTGCAGTTGTTCTCTCGGAGCAAAATAGCGATCCCATCGGTAGCGGTCCCCAAAGGAAAATGAGTAGGCATGATTGGGCGTATCAACCCCGCAACCCGGGTATCTATTTTGCCACCAAGTTCCACCGACTTCGGCATTTTTTTCGACAATGATAAAGGGAATGTTGAGTTGCTTCAGCGTTGTCCCCATCGCAAGACCACTAACACCGGCGCCAACAATAACAACTGGCTTTCTCTTCAACGCGCTACTCGCAGTGACAGGGATATCCTCCAAAGGGCTACAAAAGCCCATTTGTTCTCGCATCATCGGTGCGTATTCCGCAGGAATTCGTTCCCCAAGACACGTTTGCATCAGTGTTAACATTAATTCATCGCCCGGGTCTTCAACCACAGCGGTGAGTTCTTCAGCTGACAGTAGTTTTACCGCTTCAGCCCTTATAACGGCTTGAATATGTTCTGAAAACCCGGCTGATTCATCGGCGATTAAGCGCACATCCCGTGATGGCAAATATGGCTCCTGCAACCAGCTTTTATCACCCGTCAGGTGAAAAATCACCATCAGTAAAACCCGTAAATCCGCAGACTCAATGGCTGAACTTATTTGAGCTTTTGACAACCCTATGAATTTTTTTTGCATTTTTTGAACCTACCACCCATACAGTGTTTACACATTAGAACCGCTATCATAAGCAAATACTCACCCTGAGCTGATAGGCTAAGGTAATCAAGTTTGCCACTATATTTGTTTATCACGCCCCGCCCAATAAGGTGCCCTAACCAGTCGCCGCTGTATTTTCCCCGACGGTAATCTTGGTAATTCTGCTATAAAATCAATACTTTTTGGTGCTTTAAAAACAGCCAAATTTTCTCTAACAAAAGCGATTAGCTCTTCACTGATAATCTCACCCTGCTCAACGCCCTGCTTAAGTTGGACGATAGACTTAACCTCTTCCCCCCATTCTTCGCTAGGCACGCCAACCGTACAGACATCGGCTACTGCTGGATGTTTTAGCAATACATCATCAGTCTCTTGCGGATAAATATTCACACCGCCTGAAATGATGGTTTCTGCGCTGCGACCAGTAAGATACAAATAACCTTTTTCGTCAATATATCCCATATCCCCCAGGGTAAAAAAGTCGCCGTTATAACTACCTGCCGTTTTTTCATCGTCTTTAAAGTAAGTAAACTTCAAGGCTGGCGCTTTAAAATAGATTGTACCAATTTCGCCGACTGGCAACTCTTCACCATCATCGTTGCACACTTTATTATGCGCACTATCTGGCGCTTTGCCGACGCTCCCTGGATTTTTCAACCATTCTTCCGATGCAATAATATATCCACCGCCCCCTTCCGTTGCCGCATAATACTCATAAACAACAGGGCCTAACCAACCTATGACATCTCGTTTAACGTGAATCGGACACGGCGCGGCTCCGTGTAAGACATATTTCAAGGAGCTCAATTTATACTTTCGCTTTGTTTCTTCTGGTAAAGCGAGTAGCCGATGAAACATTGTCGCAACCATATGAGTGTGAGTAATTTTATGCTGATCGATAAGTCGCAGCGTTTCCTCTGCATCCCACTTATCCATCAATACAACGCCAACACCATTACTGATTGGCAGCGCAATATTAAAGGTGAGAGGGGCTGCATGATAGGCCGGACCAGAGCAAAGACAGCGGTCGGTCTCAGGATTATAGGCCGCATCTACTTCAAACTGAGTAATCGGTGTATTCAGTACTTCTGTTGCGGAAAGACGCTCACGATAAACGCCTTTTGGCCGTCCCGTCGTACCCGAGGTATACAACATTTGTGCGCCGACTTCAGGGTTTTCAATATTCTCTGCCGACTCCATCTCGAGCCTCGCGTCGTAAGACTCAAAGCCCTCTATATGACCACCGACACAGAGCGCGACCTTCAGTTGACTCCGATTATCACGATAAGCCTCGACGGCCGATTGGTCACATCTTGCATCACCGATAAAAGCCTTAGCCTGACAGTTCTCCACAACGTAAGAGGCATTATCACCCAACAAATGCCAATTAATCGGCGTTATTCGGAAGCCGGCACGCAAACAGGCAAAATAAGCTTCGATAAACTCGGGCCGGTTGGTGAGTAATATTGCTACTCCATCATCGGGTTGCAGCCCTGAGTTCCTTAATACTTGCGCTAACTGGTTCACACGGGCGTTCAGTTCGGCGAATGTTCTGTCACCGTATCGACTAATGACAGCAACATTGTTTGGCCGATCTTGTGCGTGAAGCGCAAGGGTCATTCCATTGCCCTTGGTATTTACCAATGTCAGCTTTTCAGACATAGATTTCCTCCTTCAATAAGCAACTATTTATACGTTATTTTTTACCTACCTTGCCAACGAGAGTGCATCATCTTGAACTCTTACGCAAGAAACCCCGCCATACCCAACACTCTCTAAATAATTATGCCGGGGAGATCTGTGCTACATTGGCATTTCAAAATCTTGCAAATAAACAACTGGAAAAGATAACGCTTACGATTGTTGCGGCTCCCTACAAAGCCAAAAAATTTGCAAGGGATATGGCGCCAAAATTGAGATAACCCGTCGAAGTAACTATATTAAGCTTTGGTAATCAAACGGGATTAGCAGTTGCCAAACAAATACTGTCAGCCTTATGTTTAGATGCGCAGGGGAGCTAAAGTCAATCGTTTATGCTCTCCTATAAAATTATGTCAATAGCTTAGCCGTTAGGTCCTCAATGAAACCTGCTTCACCCAGCCGACTGCAGCTCCTGTGGTATGGCCTACCAGCCACTGCCACCGGCTACATGATGACATTCATGGGCCTTTACTTACTGAAATTTTCCACGGATACACTGCTAATATCTCCCGCCGTGATGGGATTACTCTTTGGGCTATCGCGAATCTGGGACGCCGTTAGCGATCCACTGGTAGGATTTCTCAGTGATCGTACAAGCTCTCGCCTTGGTCGGCGCAGAAGCTGGATGGCTGGTGGCGTAGTTCCCGCTGCCCTGCTTTTTATTATGTTGTTCTCAAGCCCCATCTATCTCTCCGGGAATGACCAAATTATTTGGATTGGAATTTCTATTTTCGCTTTTTATACCGCCATGACCTGTATATTAGTCCCGCACTACTCATTGGGTGCAGAGATCAGCAGGGATGCTGATGGTCGCAACAAGCTGTTCGGTACTCGCCATGCATTTGAGACCGTCGGCGCGATATTGGCTTTGGTAGCCGTGGGTTGGCTGACAGTGGTCGAACGTAACGGTTTTGCCGCTATTCGCTCGACCGCGGAAGTACTCTCTTGGCTTGCGGGCGCAGTATTGGCGATTTCAGTGATAGTCATGGTCCAGCGAACACGGGAATCAGAAAGCACCACCGAATCCGACAAAACCGGTGTTGACAGATCAAGCAACTCTGACCCAACCTATCCCTCGGGAGCCGGTGTTTTTTCGGCCTATCAAAATATCTGGCGCAACCCCCATGCTCGCCTAATCATGTGGGTAACTTTTATCGAATATAACGGTATTGCTGTCATCAGTGCGACCTGCCTTTATGTGGCACAATACGTTATGGGTAATATCATGCTTGGACCGGTGATCATTATCACCTATCTCCTCGCCTCTACATTCTCAGTACCACTATGGATTCGATTATCACGCCGCTACGGAAAGGTTAAATTGTGGTTATATGCCATGGTGTTCACCGCCCCATCGTTTGGCGCCATGTTTACCTTAGCCTTTATCGAATCACCATCAATCCAACTTGGCCTGATGATCGTGCTGGCACTAGCCAGTGGCCTGGCGAGCGGCTGCAGTAATACTATCGGACCGTCGCTGCTCAGTGATGTTATCGACGCTGACGAACTCAAAACCGGTGAAAGAAAGGAAGGCGCCTATTTTGCGCTATGGAACTTCGCTAAAAAAGGGGCCACGGGGGTCACGTTGATGGTGACGGGACTAGCATTAAGCTGGGCGGGGTTTATCCCCAACGAAGAACAAAGCCGCCTAGTAGAACTCACACTCTGCGCGCTGATAGGGCTTTTCCCTCTTACCTGCTATATCGCCGGCTCGATACTATTCTCGCGTTTCAGCCTTGATCCACATCAGTCGACCCCGATAGCCACAGAGACGTCCCCATAATCCTGTTGTCGTCTCCGGCCCGGCCTCGCTAAAGAGAGCAACGTTGCTCTCTTTAGCCTCATTTTTTTCTTTATGAAATTGCTGTCCAACCTCTGTATAGTTCTTGGATACTTAAATAGATCAGGTCAAGCCGCTCACCCGGAGTGACATTGACGTAGACAGTGGTCGACAATGACGATACAAGCAGATTATTTGGTGATAGGTACGGGCGCGATGGGTATGGCCTTTGTTGATACCCTGTTGACAGAAACGGACGCCACAGTTGTCATGGTCGATAGGCATGGCAAGCCCGGTGGTCACTGGAATGATGCGTACCCCTTTGTCAGGTTGCATCAGCCGTCGGCTTTCTACGGAGTCAATTCGGAAAAGCTGGGTAACGATGCCATTGACGTAACAGGTTGGAATAAAGGACTGCATGAACTTGCCTCCGGGGCAGAGGTTTGCGCTTATTTTGATCACATGATGCAAAGGCGGTTTCTAGCCTCTGGCCGCGTTCAGTATTTCCCGATGTGTGACTACCGAGGGGAAAAATCATTCCAGTCACTGGTGACGGGTGAAATCCAGCAGGTGGTCGCACAGAAAGTGGTAGATGCCACGTATATGAACGTGTCGGTGCCCTCTGTTACTCCACCCAAATATGACGTGGCCAGCGATGCGACGCTGATGCCGCTAAATGATTTACCCACGCTTAGCGCTCCGCACTCGCAGTATGTTGTTATTGGCGCCGGCAAAACTGGCATGGACGCCTGTCTTTGGCTTTTGTCTAACCAAGTATCGCCAGAGAAAATTTCCTGGGTCATGCCGCGGGATTCCTGGATTCTTGATCGCGCTAATATTCAGCCGGGGCAGGACGGTGCAACCATTGGTATTGAGGGCGCGGCCGAGCAAATGAAGGCAGTCGCTGACTCCGACTCTATTGATGATATGTTTGCAAGAGTTGAAGCAAATGGACAACTGCTTCGCATTGATGACAGTATCAAACCTTCTATGTATCGCTGCGCGACCGTCACCGAATTGGAACTGCGGCAACTCAAGAGAATTAAAGACGTCATTCGTAAAGGGCGAGTTCAGCGGGTAGCCCGAGGTCAGCTTGAACTGGATGAAGGCGTGATAGCAACCAATGAAGATGCTTTATATATTGATTGCACCGCAGATGCGCTGGCACGAAGGCCAATAGAGCGGGTGTTTGACGGCGAAAAAATTACTCTGCAAACCGTACGCTTTTGCCAGCAAGTTTTCAGCGCTGCTTTTATTGCTCACATTGAAGCAAGTTACTCCTCTGAGGAGGATAAAAACAGCTTGTGCACCGTCGTCCCACATCCAAATACAGCCAGTGACTGGCTGCGAGTCACCCTGGCACATTCGATAAATCAATTAGCGTGGACCGCAGACAAGTCACTCAACGAATGGTTAGGGAATTCGAGACTCGACGCTTTTACACAACCGGCAAACTCGACGCTACAGCCAACCGAGGCGATGCTAACAGCGGTGGAGAAAATTACCAGGTATGGACCCGAGGCATTAGCGAAGCTGCAACATTACATTGAACTGGCTGACGAAATGGGTTCCGAGTCGGTGGCTTGATGACATTATTAACTAAGCTCAGATGACATCTTCAGTGACTATCATGGCCGATAATCGGGTAGCTCCCCACTAGTAGCCTACCATCCCTGCAGTTAGCTGTTGCTATGCAACAAGAGACCGTTTCAATAGGTATAGGGGTCAATCTCTTCTTCCACGGAATCCACGTTCGGCCAATTACTGCGCCATATTTTTTTTGAAACTTCTCCAGCCCGCATTGCGGCTCTATCAAAATTCATCGAATCACTAGGCGGACTGATCGTAATATCAAACCGTGGAACCGAAAAATAAGGGAAACTATAGCGATGCTGATCACTCTCATTGACAACTTTGTGCGGCGTTGACATAAAGTAGCCTCCGGACCATATTTCCAGCATATCTCCCACATTGACGATTAAAGCATCGCTGGGCACCTTCGCCTCAATCCACTGCTTAGCCTGTCGAGGCCGCAGATAAAGCCCACCAATCAGGTCCGCGGCGAGAACCGTTAATAGGTCGGTGTCTTTGTGGGGATGTATGCCAAAATGGTCAACACCACGATTACACGGTGGATAGTGTAGCAGTGTCATATTGGTTAATGGCTTGGTCAGTGCTTGCTTGAAATACGCAGGATCACTGTCAAAAAATGCCGCAATGGCTAATAATAATTCATCCGTGACGCGGTCACAGTGACGCCAATAATTTGCTACAGCCGCCTTTAGAGCAAAACTATTTTCCGGCCAGCGATTAGGACCGTATAAATCACACTGCCCGCAAATGGGATCATCCGCAGCTATTTCATAGTGAAGTTTATAGGCCTCATACTGGTCGGCATGTTTGTTGGCCGCACCGCCGCCGCCATTAGGTGTAAAAAAACCCAGCGGAATATAACCTCGATAATTGGTCGGATGAACAGTTAGTGCCAGCTTTTCATCCATCGGACGCTTGAAGAGTAATCTCGTTTGCTCGCGCATGGCGCTAATTACTTGCTCTGGAATATTATGACCCTGAACAGCCATGAAGCCAATGTCACGAAAGGCCGTCGCAATGGACTGAACAACAGCCCAACGTTCAGCTGTATTCTCGGACCGAAGAGCGGCAATATTAATTAGCGGAATAGTCGTCATAAACTAACAAGCTTCCGAGCCAAAATTAAGCGCTGAACTCAATCTAAAGGCCGTCAAAAAATTACTTTTTCATTCGATGAGAAAAGTCCCATGAATTGACTGTTTTAGGCGTTATTTTAATCACATATTCGTCGTCGGCTCGGCTTAGCAGCCAAGAAGACAACTGAGCGTTTCCGCTACCTAAATACTTAGCAATGAGCTTGCTCAAGGTACTCTCGGTGTTCAGCATTGAAAGCTCTACTTCTGCTTTACCTCTTACCCCTTTGTAGGGATAGTCATTAGTAGACACTTCAAATCCAATTTTTTTGTTGTTTTTTAGCCGGGATACTAGAAAAGAATTCTTGTGGGAAGCGCACCATAATACGCCATTTTCATATTGATACCACAGCGAACAAATGAGGGGCTCGTTAGCCTTATCGAGAAATGCCAAACGTATAGGAAACTCTGAGGTTTCAAGAAACTGTACAATTTTTGGCTCGTCCCAAGGACTTTTTGGATTCAGCTGCATGTTAGACCGTCTTTATAGAAAAATATGTGTATGACACCGCAAACGAAGGCACGGTTTACTATCACCAACTCATTGCCTCTATTAACTGTTTCGACTCAATTTCACTTGGGATATCACTTATCTCTGATGACGAAATGGCCGCTGCGAAGATAGCTTATTATAGCCGGTAATATAGGCCTATTGATAACTAATACTGCGGTGTCCAAATACTAAGCGCGGTCCAGACTCTGAGTCGAAAAAAGACTCGCGATTGCACTATAACAGGGACCGCGAAAACCGATGACTGACTAAAATTGACCACCCCTTGTTTTTTCTGCACCAAAACCGAATCTCAACAAAATATACTCCTCAATACAGTGCATAAAAATGCGCCTCCGTCTTTTTATGCACCAACTGGGGGCCATTTTATTGTTGAATTCACATAATCATTCTCTTGCGATACCGCGATCAGTCATCCCTCAGTCTTTTACTTTTATTGGTACGGATTCTGCAAGGTCGGAGCTAGTGCAGTGCAATCCTATCCCGCGAAGGTAAAAACATGTTCTATATCAAACCCGCTGAGTTTGTTAAAAAAATGGTTGATGCGGGTGAGCAAAAAATCTTTATGTCGAGCAAAGATACATTTATTCGTGCCTTTATGGCCGGGGCTATTCTCGGTCTCGCCGCAGTTTTTGCCATCACAGTTGGCGTCAAAACCGAGCCCCCGCTGTTGGGTGCGATGCTGTTTCCCGTCGGCTTTATCATGTTGTATCTTTTGTTTCCATTTTCGACGATTGTCGGCGGGAAGTTCACCCTCTATGATTACTTAATCTGGAATGAGGTTCCTACGGTGATAGGTAATCTGGTTGGCGGCCTAGTTTTTGTCGCCCTACCCCTTTACTTCACACACGTGCGGACCGCCCTCCCCCCCCATAAACTTATACAATAAAGCGTCGAATTAGCGAGTAAAATGCAAATGAATAGTATTTAAATGAGAAAAAACGAAAAGTGCGGTAGGCCAGCGCTCTGATCCCTATTGGATACATGGAGCAGGCTACCGTAGGGTTATTGAAAGGCTACGGGTAATTTTTTAATCACCTAGGGTCGCTGGTTGTGTTTCAGCCGGAGACCATAATGCACCAGAACGCTCATAAATTCGTAGGTTAGTATGCGCTGGCAAAAAGTAGAATCTTCACTAGCAACATTTATCAGCGACCATGGCCTTCCCGACCAGTTCCAGTTGCTGGCAAAACGATGGTATTGGCCTTTAGCGAGACACCTCGTTGATAATCAATCGTCCATACATTTGCTGGGTATTAATGGAGCACAGGGTACGGGGAAATCAACGCTTGCCAGTTTGCTCAAGTTATTTCTTGAGGTTGGCGCTGGACTCAATGTGGTAGCGCTATCATTGGATGACTTTTATCGGACCCGCGAAGAACGTCATACTTTAGCTAATAGGGTTCATCCCATGCTAGAGGTGCGCGGCGTCCCTGGTACTCATGATATTCAATTCGCTGTAGCAACGGTCACGAGATTATTGCACGACAAACCCGAAACTGTTGTGAGTCTGCCAGTGTTTGATAAATCAATCGATGATCGTGTCACGGATTTAATATGGCCAGCCGTAACAACCCCCGTCGACTTGGTGATCTTTGAGGGCTGGTGTGTTGGTAGTAAGCCGGAAGACGACATAGCCTTGCGGTTACCGGTTAATGCATTAGAAGCTGAACTTGATGCCAAACAAGTGTGGCGTAATTATGTTAACGAACAGCTCGCATCAGACTACCAGACTTTATTTGCCTTAATGAATGGACTTGTGATGCTAAAAGCTCCGAGTATGGGGGCGGTACAAGAGTGGCGCTGGCTGCAAGAAAAGAAACTTATTGATCTAAAGGGCGCCGGAAGATCCGGCGTAATGTCTCAAAAACAGGTTAAACAATTTATTCAGTACTATGAGCGGCTAACGAGGCATAACTTGTCAGAAATGCCCTCCAGGGCCGATCTTGTTTATCATCTCGGCAGTGACCATGGCATCAATAATGCAACGGGCAAGTGGAGCGAGCGGACGTTTTGAAATCACAATTAATTATTTTTACGGATCTTGATGGCACCCTGCTGGATCAGCATAGCTATAGCTTTGACGCAGCTAATAAAGCTCTAACTAGCATCAAGCAGCGTGGCTATCCTCTGATATTGGTGTCCAGTAAAACGCTAGACGAACTACAACAACTACAACAACAATTAGATATTACCTCGCCTTTGGTTTGTGAGAATGGTGCGGCGATCTACTGGCGCGAAGATGGCAAACTTTGCAAGCAACTTTTTGGCCCTCCTCGCCAGCAACTATTACAAGAGATTCATCGCCTCCGGCAAGACTACGGTTATCGGTTCCGGGGTTTTGCAGACTGTAGTCTTGAAGAAATTTCGGCACTGACTGGACTGAACAATGATGATGCCCGCAGAGCCGCCCATCGCACATTTACAGAGCCATTGCTGTGGGACGATACGGAGCAGCGGTATCTTCAATTTACTGAACAACTTGCAGCGAGAGGATTCTGTATTCAACAGGGAGGCAGGTTTCGTACCGTGATGGGGGATTATGATAAAGGGGGAGCCTTAAATGAAGTGAAAAAAATCATGGGGCTTGAACGTAGCGTTGTAACAATTGCACTTGGCGACAGCCCTAATGATCAGGCGATGCTAAATAATGCTGATGTTGCAGTGGTTATTCCTTCGTCCCACTCTAAAGACATTGTCATCACCAATCCTATACAGATAATTTATGCTGAAAAACCTGGCCCGAACGGCTGGCAGCAAGCCATGGATCAAATTCTTTTGAAGTACCAGTAGTTTAACAGAGAGGTAACAATGGGCGACTTTCATCAAAACGGAATCATCACAACTTTACACAATTTGGCCCGCAGGCCAGTAGAGGATTTAGAAACTGAGCTACAGAATTTTAAAGAAAAACGCCCTATGTCGCTTGTTTTACCGTCGCTGTACTCAGAACTAAAGACGAAGGCACTAGAGACTATTGTCGGCGAATTATGCGATGTTCCTTATCTCGATGAAATAGTGATCGGTTTAGATCGAGCAAATCGCGATGAGTATCGGCATGCGCTGAAATATTTTTCGAAATTACCGCAACATCATCGTGTACTCTGGAATGATGGGCCGCGCTTACTGGAATTGGATGGTCAACTACAGGCAATGGGCTTGGCCCCTAACCAAATGGGTAAAGGACGAAACGTTTGGTACTGCTATGGCTATGTATTGGCATCGGGTCGAGGCGAAGCAATAGCCCTGCACGACTGCGATATTGTGACTTATAGTAGGGAGCTACTGGCGCGATTAATTTATCCCGTAGCCAATCCAAACTTTAATTATGCATTTTGCAAAGGTTATTATGCCCGAGTAGCAACCAACAAAATGGGAGGACGAGTAAGTCGCCTATTTGTCACGCCCGTGCTCCGGTCGCTAAAACGCGTATGCGGCGATAGTCAATATTTAGACTATTTGGATAGCTTTCGCTATCCGCTGGCGGGAGAATTTTCGATGCGCGCCGATGTTATCCGCGACCTCAGAATTCCCAGTGACTGGGGGTTGGAAATAGGCGTGCTTTCTGAAATGCATCGCAACTATGCAACCAACCGCTTGTGCCAAGTGGATATCGCCGATGTCTACGACCACAAGCATCAGGTTCTCTCTCCTCAGGATGCTGACCAGGGATTGGCAAAAATGAGTACCGATATTGCCAAGGCTTTGTTTAGGAAACTGGCAACCAATGGCGAGGTCTTTTCAACGGAAAAGATTCGTACTATCAAGGCAACCTATTATCGAATAGCACTTGATTTTATCGAGACCTATCATAATGATGCGGTAATCAATGGGCTTAACTATGACCGTCATTCTGAGGAGCAGGCTGTCGAGTTATTTGCCAATAATATTATGCGTGCCGGAGAGTTCTTTCTTGAACGACCCATGGAAAGACCTTTCATCCCCAGCTGGAACCGAGTTATCAGTGCCAAGCCTGATGTACTCGCGCAGCTGAAAGCCGCAGTAGAAGCCGACCATCAAGAATTTATGAGACAGGCCTAGTTATGTCCACAGAATCATCCCATTTATCCCGGCGGATAGCCGAGCACCTGGTCTGTATTTACCCCGGAGAAAATCACCAGCAACTCGCTGCCGAGTATCTAGCGCTAATGGGTTTGACCGACCAATGTGCCTCGCCGCTGTCTCATTATAATAACTGGAATGAGACAGATAATATTCTGATCACTTATGGTGACAGCCTTATTGACGATGGAGAGTTACCTCTAACCACACTGAAAAAATTTGTCGATAAACAGCTAAAAGGCGTCATCAGCGGTGTACATATTCTGCCGTTTTTCCCCTGGAGTTCCGACGATGGGTTTTCGGTGATGGATTATCTATCGGTGAATCCAGCTCTTGGCGGCTGGGATGAAATTGGCGCAATTGCCAATGATTATGATTTGATGGCGGACCTTGTTATCAACCACATGTCCAGTCGTAGTCGCTGGTTTGACAACTTTAAAAAACGTATTGACCCCGGTAAAGACTATTTTTTTGAAGCCAGCCCCGAGGATGATCTTTCTGAAGTCGTTAGGCCTCGCAATTCACCATTGCTCACAGAATATGACACTGCCGACGGCAAGCGTCATGTCTGGTGCACCTTCAGTGCTGATCAAGTAGATCTGAATTTCGGCAATCCTCAGGTGCTCGGTGAATTTATCAATATTATCCGCCACTACCTGCAGTGGGGGGTCAAGATTTTTCGACTGGATGCTGTTGCTTTTTTGTGGAAGCAGGTAGGTACGCCTAGTATTCATCGACAACAAACCCATGAAATCATCAAACTGCTGCGCACGCTGATCGAGCACCACAGTCCAAAGGCGATTATCATCACCGAAACCAACGTTCCCAATCGCGAGAATCTAACCTATTTTGGTAATGCCAATGAAGCTCACATAGTCTATAACTTTAGTTTGCCGCCGCTGTTGCTATATACCCTTACAAGCGGCAACTGCCAGCATCTAAAAACTTGGATGATGAGTATGCCCCCCGCCCAATCGGGTACTGCTTATTTGAATTTTGTCGCCTCTCACGATGGTATAGGACTTAGACCATTAGACGGGTTGATTGACGACCATGATCGAACCAAGCTGGTTAATGCCATGACCGCCGCAGGTGGTAAAGTCACCTATCGAAAATCTAGAGAGGGAGAAGAAAAAGCCTATGAAATCAATATAGCGCTCTACAGCGCACTAAAAGGAACATTAGAAAATGCTGATGACGGCTTTCAACGGGAGCGCTTTATCTGTGCGCATGGAATTATGCTGGCCCTTGAAGGCATTCCTGCACTTTATATTCACAGCCTCCTAGGGACAGAAAATGATTACCAAAAGGTAGAACATACCGGTCGTACTCGATCGATCAATCGCCATGTATGGCACAGTGAAAATCTTGAGCGCGAACTAGCGGATAAGAACAGTCACCACTCGATGGTTTTTTCGGAATTGAAGCGACTGCTATCCATCAGAAAAAATCAACCGGCCTTTCATCCCAATGCAACACAATTTACTCTGCACTTAGGTTTTGAGGTTTTTGCGTTCTGGCGCCAGAGTATCAACCGCAGCCAAAGTATTTTTAGTTTAAGTAATGTTACGTCAGTCAAACAGGTCATTAATCTGGCTGACATTAATCTAATTAACACCGACCATTGGATAGACCTTATCACCGAACAGCATTACGACAGCTTGGATGGCCAACTCGTATTAGCGCCTTATCAGACGGTGTGGATTAGTAATCGCTAGATTGTAGACTTTTAAATACTATTTTTTTGTGCCCCAAGCAGGTCTTTTAAAGCATCTCAACCGCTTCTATTCATATAATCAGTTTCATAATTCGATTCTACCAAGATTTTTATGGTAGCGCGGGTGAGCAAGAATATAATGAGTCCGGTAGATTGCTACGCTCCACTTTCAATCAGCCATTTTCAATACTGGAGGTGGACACCTTGAAACCATTTTTTCCGGAGGTTTTAACCGCATACATTGCTTGATCCGCTGACCGGGTAAGTGATTTCAAGTCACGACCATGTTCAGGCCACATTGCTATACCAACGCTTGCACTGATATAAATTTCATCGTCGTCCAATCGGAATGGATTTGCCAATGTGACACAAATCTTCTGTGACACCGTCTCAGCATCCACAGTATCATTGGCCTGCGGTAGCAGAACCAAGAACTCATCACCGCCAGCACGGGCAACGATATCCCCTTCTCGAATAACCGATTGTATCCGGATTGCCACTTCTTGCAGCACTAAGTCGCCGACGTCATGTCCACGTTTATCGTTGATGACTTTGAAGTGATCCAAGTCAATAAACAAAAGAGCTGGCTTGGATTCACCCCGATCCGCCATCAAGATAGCCTGATGCGCCCTTATTTCCATGACTCGCATATTAGGTAAACCGGTTAAATGGTCATGCTCAGAGAGATAGAAGGCGGCGGACTTCTCCTCTTCGAGCTCTGTCAATACCTGCTCGATACCTTTATTAAAACGCGACAGCACTAACATAATGAGGATTGATGCATAAATTGGCACAATAGCATACGAAAACCATGAGGCCGGCGCGGCAAAAGCTTGTACAGGATCTATATTGATAACGAAGGCCCCGGAAAAGTACAGCAGAATCACCGCCAAATCGGCGCATACAATTAGAGTTCCGGCTATCAGTAGTTGGCGCAACGGCAAAATGAGAGACAGACAAATAATCGCCATCACCATAAAGACCAATGCAGGACCCAATATGCCTCTGGACATCAAGCCAAAAACACTGGCTACCACTAAAAGTAAACTGAGAATACAAGCGCGAACTATCGCTGACAGCCTGTATCGTAAAAGGTGAAGCCCTATTAATATTCCAGTTAGAATCAGTGGAACAATGATGACGCGCAGATATAGTTCATCTCTTTCCTGAAACGCTCTCCACATAAAAAGGGGCACGAGCATTCCGCTCGAATAGGCTAAAAGCCGAACAAGAATGTCAACTAACTCAAACTGAAGCCGATCAATACGTGATTTTGTTGTCATATGTGAATCAATAATTACAACCAAATTTTAAAAAAAACGATACGTAATTTATTATCATTTAATTTACCAGCGAGCACCAAGTGATACCTTTCGAGCGCGGGTCGAATTCAAACAGGCTAATACCGCGATATAGACTCAGCTTCTTATTCAATATAAACATAAAAAATCTCATCCTGACAAAAAATTTGCAGATTATTCCTCTCAGACCTTACTCATAAACGAGTTGTGAGACCCACCCACTGCCTGAGATAATGCGTCCCTCGAATTTTGGTATCTTTCGAATCTGGTACGCGACAACTCCCAAAACCATAAATGACTGGTTAGATTCTGTGTTATATCAACGGCATGTCACCAACAATCTCTATCTACTGAAAATAACTCAGCAACGATCCTATCAAACCACTATTCCCCCCAGCCTGCAATGAGCGAAATATAGGGGCTTATTGTTGCAAATCAAAGTTTTTGCAATTTCTATTTCATAAAGCATTTGCTAAAAAAAGGGCTAATCTGCGCGTCTCAGCGGGCACTGGTAATCAAATTTTCCCCTGGGCATTGAGAATTCATACTCTGATCGGGTCAGTAGTATAACCGGACAAAAATTTGCACCTGCCTATTTTAACCCAGTTTACGCAAATAAATTACTGGAATCTCATTGATCTCGTCCCTACCCCGACGTCGCCAAGAGAGCCGATTCATTGGCAACTAGGCAATAAGATCTCATCGATTTAAAAGAGGTGCACTACAAAAGGGATCGTCTGACTACCGATAACCGATGACAGTAGAAAAAAATGGATATCTTTTCGCTTGGTTGACATACCAAAAAGGAAAATTAGTATCATCGCAACCATGAAAAGCGCAGGTGGAGCGTCAATAACTCCCGGTAGATAGTCAGCAGCTAGAGCTGTCGCTTCATGCACAGCCAGCAAGAAGAAAACACTTCGAGAGGAAGAAAAATAAATCGCATCCAGATCTATCGTGAGATTTTCATCGGCAACAGCGGGAATGAGCGTGGTTACTGCCAAGGTAAAAAATATCACCGGCGCGATAATGACGTATACGCTAAAGTAAATGCCTAAATCGACAAATCGGAAAGCCCAGATACCGCTAATATGTCCGATAACATTTAACATCATAAAGGTAATAAGAAGCAGGAACAGTGTCGGATTTTTCGCAACTGCCCAGTTTCTGATCAGGTAGCCCAGATAGGTCAAGATAATTGATATCGATATGGCTCCCACCAGACCGATGAGAACCATTATAAATTCGAAAAAGGACATGTAGCTCACTGACTCTTAGTTACTGGGAGGCTCGGTCTAGGCTAAATACACTAGCGTGTTCACCACGAGGTGGCAACTATTGAAACGATTGCATTCCCCTATGACAATGATCTTGGTAATCAAATAAAACTCGATAACCGTTCCCACGCTGATTTATACCGCCCGTAAATATATCTACAATGGCAGACTTTTTGGCTTTCATTCATCCACAAAAAGCGATCATACACAGTATACTTACGCTGTTTCTCTAAAGCCGATCTGTATCTCTATAAGTGCTGTATCTTGGTCTTTTTCGCATTGCTATCTAATCCGCTTATACTAAACGGGCGCGGTCGGATTAGATGCGGTTTCAGCGGCAGGATTCCAGCACATAATCGTAATAAAAACGGGAAATAGTTTGTGGATAATGAATTTGTGCGGGTCTCAAATCTCCGTCGAAGTTTCAGTGAAGGTGACGTTAGTCACTCGGTCTTAAGGGGCGCTTCGCTTAGCATTAATAGCGGTGAAACCATTGCCCTACTCGGTCGCAGTGGCTCAGGAAAATCGACACTGCTAAATGTCATCAGTGGTATTGATCGTGCGGATGAAGGTGTGGTGTTTGTAGATAGCATTAACCTCACCGCGTTGTCCGAACACCATCGCACCCTTTTCAGACGGCAGCATATCGGCTTTATTTATCAATTCTTCAATTTAATCCCGACACTGACGGCCTCAGAAAATGTTGCTTTGGTGCTTGAACTCAATGGTTATAGGTCGGCACAAGTAACAGAGAAAACTGAGCAGATCATCTGCGCGGTTGGGCTTGATCAACAAAAAAACAAATTTCCCGATCAACTGTCTGGAGGTGAACAGCAGCGTGTTGCCATCGCTCGGGCATTAGTCCACTCGCCCAAGCTAGTGCTGGCGGATGAACTCACCGGTAACTTGGACGCTGAATCCGGAAAAAAGATTCTATCGCTGCTGCAGGAGTTGATGGTAAAAAATGACGGGGCTTTATTTATGGTCACGCACAGCTTGGCCGTTGCAAAAACCGCCGATCGCATATTAACACTGGATAATGGCCTGCTGATTGAGCGGGAGGGAAATTTTGCCTGGTAGTTTATTCATGGTGAACAAGCTCATAACGCTCAGTAGCTTACGATTTATGAATCGTCACCGCTGGCAAAGCTGGCTGACGGTTATTGGCGTGATGCTAGGCGTTGCCATGGTGGTTGGAGTAGACCTTGCCAACAACAGCGCTAGGCGGGCCTTTGCGCTGTCACTGGAATCCATTGCCGGGCCGACAACTCATCAAATCATTGGCGGACCTACCGGCATTCCAGAACAGATATTTACCGCATTGAGGACAGACCTCGCTATTCGTTCAAGTCTACCGATGGTAACAGGTCAGGTCGTTATTCGCGGAGAAACGTTATCGATGTTAGGCGTTGATCCCATTAGCGAAGCCGGCGTCGGTAGACATACCGCAGGGCTGCAATACCAAAACCTGAGTAGTACCTTTTCATCCAACAATACTGTCATATTATCGGACCGAACAGCGACCCGTCTAAATTTAAAACCGCGGGACGTGTTTATCTTGCGAACGGGCGGCAGGAGTACATCAGTTGAGCTCGCGGCAACGTTCCCCTCTGACAACCCGGCTGCAACCGACGGCCTGCTATTCGCCGACATTGCCGTCGCCCAGCAGTTGCTCAGTCGCTTCGGGTACTTGGACCGAATAGACCTTGTATTGGACGAAAAAACCAGCGCGCGCGTGCGCACATGGTTACCGGAAGGGCTTAGCCTGGTTGAGAGCGAATCACGTAACGATAATTTGCGTCAGATGAGTGAAGCCTTCCATATTAATTTGACGGCCATGAGCCTATTGGCACTGCTGGTGGCGACCCTACTGATCTACAACACGGTTACCTTGTCGGTGTTACAGCGACGGAAGACTCTCGGTATTTACCGTGCGCTCGGTATTACTCAGCGGGAAATATTTTTTATCGTTATCAGGGAATGCCTCATGCTCGCGACCATTGCAAGCGTCGCAGGGATGCTACTGGGTCTGTTGCTCGGTCACGTACTGGTAGAGCTAGTCACTCGGACGGTTAATGACCTGTTTTTCAATTTACATGTAACCGCTTTTATTGTTGACCCCACTTCGCTGTTAAAAGGTTGGGGCGTTGGACTGGGAATGTCATTGGCAGCCTGCTCACTACCGGCATGGGAAGCCAGCCGCAATCGGCCAGTCAGCGTTATGCAGAGGTCCGTGCTTGAGCGTCGATGGCAACACAGATTGCCTAAACTTACCGTCGGCGCCATTATCATGCTGACGCTTGGTTTTCTGATCCTAGTACCGACTCACGGCACACTGATTGAAGGTTTTATTGCGCTAACATTTATCGTATTGGGATTTTGCCTGCTGGTCCCTGTATTCCTCATAGTTGCAACGCAATCTCTGCTACGTTTTTTTTCACCTTGGTTGAACAGCACAGCACGCATTGCGATACGTGATATTTCCGCTGGAATAAGTCGAACCGGTATGGCAGTAGCCGCACTCACCGTAGCAGTATCTGTCACTGTTGGTGTTGGTGTAATGGTTAGTAGTTTTCGAGAAACTGTTAACGTCTGGCTCGATCAATATTTGAGTGCCGATATTTATATTTCAACCGCCGACAGAAGCGGCACGGGATTAACCACGCCACTTATTGTTCAACTGCAGGCAATACCCGGCGTCGCTTTCGTAGCGCCCAGTCGGATGGCCACTATAGAAACGCAGTTTGGACCGATTCGAACCATCGCCACAACGCCTGCCGAAGGTAAATCATCACTACCGATAAAACAGGGTGTTGACAACGCTTTAATCCTGTTCAACCAAGGTAAAGGTGTGATGATTTCTGAACCTCTGGCCTATCACCAGCAACTCACACCAGGTGACACCATTACTGTTATGACAGATACCGGCAGCAAATCTCTTTCTGTACTGGGTGTTTATTATGATTTCACCAGTAGTACAGGAATGATCACACTGCCTATGAGTATGTATCGGCAATGGTGGAGTGATGATGGTATTTCAACTGTATCCATATACCGGCAGACAAGCACCAATCAAGCCAACCTCCTTGAGGCGGTTAGAGGGCTGCTTAAAGATCAAGGCGAACAGATTCAAGTGAGTTCAAACCGCGAGATAAGAGATATAGCGATCGTTGTTTTTGATCGGACCTTTGAAATAACCCACGTGTTGAGAATACTCGCCATCGTCGTCGCTTTTGTCGGTGTATTAAGCGCGTTAATGGCATTACAATTAGAAAGAACCAGGGAGTTCGCTATTTTGCGGGCTACTGGCATGACTCCGAAGCAAATTAGTCTCATGATTTTCGGTCAAACCAGCTTGATGGGAATGTTAGCCGGGCTAATGTCGATACCCCTTGGCCTGATAATGGCAAATATACTCATCGAAGTGATTAATCGACGATCATTCGGTTGGAGCATGTTGCATCATTTACCCCATACTATTCTGGCGGAGGCACTGGTATTAGCGATTGTTGCAGCCACTCTGGCAGGCGTTTACCCCGCCCTGAAAGCGTCGTCAATTTCGCCCGCTCAAGCCTTACGAGAAGAATAATTGTGATGCATTGTCCCTTCAGTCGTCTGGCCAGCCTTCAATCAAATCACAAAGGTACCATTGGGTTTTGGCTTGTCCTATGCCTAATGACGCTAGCTGGTTGTCAAAAGGCCCCTGAAACCTCAAGGGGCCTAAACCTCAGCGATATTCTCAGCGGACAAGATACCGATGGTTTTGACCGGGCCATCTCAGGGAGAGATTTTCACCTCCCTCAGGACCATGCAGCCCATCACACGTTTCGAAATGAGTGGTGGTATTTAACCGGCAACGTGTCCGATGGAGGGGAGAGAATTTTTGGCTATCAGGTCACGTTCTTCCGCACGGCCGTTGCGCCTCTGTTGGCCGAAAACACCAAGACCAACGAACAGCGATCAAGCTGGGCTGTCAACGACATTTGGATGGCCCATGCTGCGGTTACCGATATCAGTGGAAAAGTTCACTACCATACACAGCGTTTTTCAAGAGCTAATCCTGGGCTCGCCGGTGCTCAAATTGATCCCTTAAAAATATGGCTAGAAGACTGGACTTTGGGCAGTGCTGCAAATGATTTTCCCTGGCAACTCGACGTAACTACCGAAGACTTCGAACTGGCATTAGTACTTAACACAACCAAAAGGCATGTTCTGCAGGGAGATCAGGGGCTTAGCCAAAAAAGTGCGGTGCCGGGCAATGCCTCCTATTATTATTCATATACCCGCATGGCAACGACGGGGGATTTACGGCTCAAAGGAGAGAATATCGCCGTCAATGGGTACAGCTGGTTTGATCGCGAATGGAGTACCAGCGCACTCGATAACAACCAGAGTGGCTGGAACTGGTTTTCTCTGCAACTCGACAGTGGTGACGACTTTATGTACTACCAGCTGCTCGATCTCAATGGTGATGCTGATATCAACAGCCAAGGAAAGTGGATTGACCCTGTCGGCAGTACCATCACCATTAAGCCCAACAACATAACGCTCAACGTGCTCGAAGAATGGCAAAGCCCGGACGGTCAAAGCTACCCAGTTCGCTGGCAGATAGACTATCTAGAGCAGAACAAAAGTTGGATTGTTGAAGCCGTTATGGATGATCAGTACATGGATCTAGCGGTAAAATATTGGGAGGGTGCAGTTGTAGTTTTTGACACCGAATCACGGTCATTGGTTGGGCGCGGTTATCTGGAGATGACAAGAACCCACTAAAGGATGTGAGTAAGCTTTTTACAGCAATCACCAAAAAGTTATCGACCCTAACACAGTCCCTGCCGGATATGGCACGCTCGAAAGAGAAGCTGATGAAAACCTAAGACAAAGAAATAGGGATCCAAAAACGCTACTTTTGTTGAGCTGTTATATGCGCCAATATTGCTGATAGGCAGATATTAAAAAAGCCCACCCTTTTGGGGGTGAGCTTTTTTAATATGGCGCGCTCGGAAGGATTCGAACCTTCGACCGCTCGGTTCGTAGCCGAGTACTCTATCCAGCTGAGCTACGAGCGCGTAGGGTGCGCACTATAAGGATCGAGGCGACTATAGTCAATAGTTGCCGGTTGAAAAAAATAGAAAAGCGGCAATAGCCTGACATTAATCGTTAACAGACTTCAACATTCCAACATCCGCTATAAAATTGGCTCCGGTAGTAGCTGCAGCCGCAGCACTTGCCAAAAACACCACCGAATTGACCACTTTCTGCGCCCAGCGCACAAGTGGCAACTGACACGCCTTTTTTTGCCAGTGTTTCTAGTACGGTTTTGCCGATACCGCGGCTACCATCGATGACAATTGCACGCTGACTTTTTAATTTAAACCGTGGGAATCCATCTGCTGAGATAATCGCAGTTTCACTATATACCGTTCACCATTTCTTCGTCACAAGTCTGACCAAGCTATCCTTTTTAGGCGCTTTGACGGGTAAGCCGATGAGACCCAGCTGCGCAGCTAAGATTCGCTGACGGTTATCTGTTGATGCGCTGGGTATTTTCTATCCACCCGTTAGCAAGCATCACTACGATAGCCTTGATCACCCTACGCTAAGGCAAACAATTATTTTTAATATTTCGACAGTAGACTAACTCTGTACATTATTATAACATTGGTCAATTACATAAAGTCGAGCCGTGACCACCCAAAACTCGCACTTTTTTCGACTGTTAGAGCTGATTTAAAGGCTATATACACCATAAAATCACGATAGTCGGTGACGTTGACCCGCCTATCTTTATCGAGAAATGCATGGTACCGGTCACTCCAAGACAAAAAGCCTGCTGATATTGACTATTATTTGAGTAAAGTCTGTACTCATTTCCAAATCAGTCGCTAACTTGGGCCTGTGGTGCGATGTCATTGTGCAGCCTCTGGCCCCTCAGTAGCAACTGCACAATAGCTGGCTGAAACGAATTTAGAGTTCCATTGGGAAACTTATACCATGCGTAAACATGATCGCAAGCGCTCTATCGACAAAATAGTATTATCACTTTGCGCGGTCCTTATTACTTTTATGTCCATTTCTTCAAATAGCTTTAGCAGCACTTTTATCTCCGACTACGCAGAATTCGATGATGTTCGACTGCACTATGTAACCACGGAGCAATCCCCCGATCCGGAAACCGAGGAGAAAACATTGATTTTATTTCTCCATGGCTTTCCACTGTTTTGGTATTCCTGGCGAAATCAGCTCGAGGCCTTTGGTGAGGATTATCTGGCGGTGGCGATGGATGGCCGTGGCTACAACCTCTCATCAAAACCCGACAACGTCAGTGACTACACACTGGATAAATTGGTCGAAGACGTGAGACAAATGGCCGCGCATCTGGTGGGCGACAAAAAATTTATCCTCGTTGGACATGACTGGGGCGGCGGCGTCGCTTGGGCTTTTGCACAAGCGCATCCTGACAAACTGCACAGTCTCGTTGTAGAGAACGCCCCCCCCTTTAATCTATTACTTTCCCTGCTTCAAACCCATGAAGAACAACGCAAAGCATCAACTTATATGGAAAGAATTAAAAGCCAACAGGGAATGGATGCCTTAGTTGCAGATGATTTTGCGGTGATGGTAGGTTTTTTTGACCGTCAAGTTGACCAAGGCATTGTTTCTGCGGCTGATATTGCAATGTACAAAAAAGCGTGGGGCCAGCCAGGTGCGATGAACAGTAGTATCAACTGGTACCGAGCTAATCTGCCCGACCCCGACACAATTAAAGAAGCAGACTTTTGGCCTAGCCGCGAGGCTCGCGTAGATGGAGTGCCGACCCTGTTGATCTGGGGCGAAGAAGAAGCCGTTTTCACCAAGGATTTTCTGACGATTATTCCCGGCTATGTGGATAATTTAACGATCAGCGTGATTCCGCAAGCTGGCCACACACCGTCAACAGAAAGAGCCGATCTCTTCAATAAGACAATGAGGTCATTTATTGAAAATCAGTAAATGGTGCTATTCAGTTGACGGTGTCATTTATCACCTCAACACCGAGACGCTAAAAGAGCGATGAAGGTATCAACATTAGAAATGACATTTACTCCCGGCAGTCGCTTAGGGTTAATAATCACCCACTGCTGCCGAAGCGATTATATTGGCCTATAGACAGTGTCACTCAATTTATTGAACCCTTAGGCCCTCGGTTTTAAGACTGGCAAGAACGTTCACAAAAAATTTACACGAAGGCTACACAGTATTTCAATACGGTAATAGTTAACCAAAAAAGTTATCATCAATTAGGGGAATAATAATGGATTTAGGTTTAAAAGGTTTAAATGCGGTTGTCACGGGTAGTACTGCGGGTATTGGTAAAGCTATTGCCATCGCACTGGCAAAAGAAGGTGCCAATGTTGCTATTTGTTCACGGCGCCAAGAGAAAGTCGATGAAACACTCACTGAACTCGCCCAGTTTCCAGGGAAAATTGTTGGCGGTGCAGTTGATGTGACCGACAAAGTTCATTTTCAGCAGTGGCTAGATGGCGCCGCTGAAGCATTGGGTGGCATTGATATTTTTGTTGCTAACGTAAGCCCCATGTCGGGCAAATGGGAAGACGCTGTCAATACCGATATATTAGCGACTGTATCGAGCATTGACGCCTCTCTGCCATGGATAAAACAGTCAAAAGCAGGGTCTATTGTCTATATCAGCTCTATGGCAGGTGTGATTGGCACACCGCAGCTGCCACCTTATGGGGCGGCAAAAGCAGCTATGACTCACTATATGAAAAGTCTCTCAAAAATGCTGATCAAAGACGGGGTAAGAGTTAATACCGTGTCGCCGGGCGACATCATTTTTGAGGGCGGTAACTGGGATAATTTGCGTATCAACAACCCTGATGCCTTTAAGGGTGTCTTGAGAAGAAACCCCCGAGGCAGTTTGGGTCGTCCAGAAGAGATTGCGCAGGTTGTGACTTTTATCGCAAGCCCGATGGCAAGCTTGGTTAATGGTGGGCACCTAGTTGTCGACGGTAATAGCACAGGCCATGTTCATTTCTAGCTTAAAATAATCCAGCCGAAAAGCTCGGGCCAAAAAAAACCACCCCACAAAACATATTGTGGGGCGGTTTTTTTAGTCATTTAATAAGGCCTTGCTGAGCAAACTCTCCTCAGCAAGGCTTACTACTAAATAATAAAGGTAAATGTCGATCCTCAGCCGCAAAGCGAAGGCAGTCTAAGTTACCGCCCCCACTCGTTGGCTAATGCCTAGCTAATCAGAATTCATAAGAAACATTAACGCCATAAGTTGCTGGCGCACTCGCGAATGCATTGTAGGTACCAGACTGAACAACGCCTTGGAAGACTCCTACGTAATATTCATCATCATTGATATTACGACCCCACACCTGAACATTAACACCGTTGGTGAACTGCAGGCCTGCGCTTGCATTCCAGGTACTCACTTCCCGACTGAACTCTTCCGGAACATTCCAGGCAGCGCGAACATCACTTTCGTAGATGTAATCGGTACGGACATAACCTGTGATGCCATCGCCTACAGTAAACCGGTAGGTAGCCGACGCTGTAACGTTCTCTTTGTGAATACCCGCTGGTTCTTCTCCTGACAAATCGATGGGCGCACCACCAATCCCAGACGCTCCTGTGTAGGAATCATACTTAGGATCCATGAACGTTCCCGCTAGGTTAAAGAGCCATGCATCGGTCGGCGAATACAGTGCATCGAACTCAATGCCACGAGTTGATCTTTCACCAGCATTGGTCAGTACAAATGAGTCACCGTCAAAGGCATTCTGTTGAAAGTCTTCAATCGTTTGGTCAAAGATCGCGATATTAAAGGCACCCTGTTCGAAACTAGCTTTCAAACCAAGTTCATATACCATCGCTTCTTCTGGAGACGCAAAACGAGTGCCGAAGCTCTGGTTAGCGACTAGCAGACCAGCAGCGTCCAGCGCTGCCTCACTAGCAGGAAAAGGCCGCGACGCCCCGCCAATATTCCAAGATGACGATTTATAACCGGTCGCCGCGCTGGCGTAAACATTGACCATGTCATTAACCTGATAAGTCACCCGTGCAGTCCAGGTAACCTTGTCGTCGTCAGATTCACCATTCTCAACCGAATTTGGGTAGTCTATTACTGGCGGCCTGAACTGCAAGCCTTGGAGCGAAGGAATTAGCCCCGCCAATGGTGTGGCTCCAAGCACAGGTACCAAATCAACGGCCGAATACAAGTCATTATTTCGGTAACTATCTTTAACCACTTCTTTTTCGTCGTACGTGTAGCTTACTCCAAGTGTTGCCGTCAGTTTGTCAGTGAAATGATAATCACCTGTTGCAAACAACGAATAAGCAAAATTATCTTGTTCAAACGCGGTCGAAGCGACATTATCCGATGACAATATTGCTCCCGCCGGCAGACCTGACAATAATTCAACAGTCGACAATATATTGGGGAACGCACCGAACAATACGTCGCCGTAAGCGCGGAAGTCATTTCCAAAAAATGTAGAGCCATCGGTTTCAATGTCTTCTTGGAAGATGAAACCACCCACCATCCAATCAAAGGACTCCCCGGCAGTCGAGGTCAAGCGGAATTCCTGAGTAACTGTTTCAATTTCGAGGGAATCCTCAGTTCTAACAATATCCAAGCTGGTGTAGTCAACGTCGCCGCCGCTGTAACCCTTATTTTTGCGGTAAGAGGTAATTGACGTCAGTGCAAAGGTGTCGTAATCAACGTCCAGCTGCAGGGAAACGCCACCATCGTCAATTTGGTTAACGTTATCAGTGGATACTGCCGACTTACGAGCAAACGGTTTGTTATCCGGCAGCACAGTGCCGCCTAAAGATTGGATCGCTCCCGCAGATGCGCCGTTAAATACATTAGTGACAGCACAGCAGTTTTCGTCGATTTCGCTGTAATCGACAATGAGCCTTAAGCTTACGTTTTCAGTGGGCTCAAACAGTGCTTGGCTACGAAGATTCCAACGGTCGCGTTCATTAAGATCTTTACCACCGTCTAACCTTTCGACATACCCATCGCGAGTGTTCATGCTACCAGAGGCACTGATGGCAAGCGTCTCTGAAAGGCCTGTTGTGTAATACCCTTTCAGCTGTTTACGGTTGTAGTTACCGATACCAGCTTCGACTTTCCCTTCTGTTTCAAAAGACGGCGCCGCTGTCACGATGCTAATAACACCGGCCGAGGCATTTTTGCCAAACAACGTGCTTTGTGGCCCACGCAGTACTTCAACGCGCTCTAGCCGGGGTAAATCGCCAATCTGAGCGCCTGCGCGCGAACGGTAAACACCGTCAATAAACACAGCAACAGAAGGCTCAATACCGACGTTGTTGCTGCCGCCGCCAAAACCGCGAATTGAAAAATTTGTCGCAGACGCTGTCTGGTTAGTATTCACACGCAACGACGGAACAAGAACCTGTAAATCGTTGATATCGAGGATTGCAGCCTTCTCAATCGTGTCTTGACCAACTACCGAAACTGCAATGGGAGTCTCCTGTAACGTTTGCTCGCGCTTTGATGCTGTTACTAAGACCTCTTCCATCACCGAATTTTGCGCCTGCACACCGGTGGCGCCAAGCGAGCTGACGATCGCGCTGGCGAGCAGAGTCTGTTTGAATGATCCTTGTACCTTGTTTTTCTTACTGAAGTTTGTCGGAGTGACCATGAGTTAACCCTATTGAATCGTTTTTTTGACAGAACGGTACAGCAAAAATTAGGCACCGCAGCCGTTTCACATAAAACCGGCGCGGAAGATATCATGTCAAAGACCTGCGTCAACAAAAATGTGTAAAAGTTTTATTATATTTTTTACAATAAGAAGCGTTTATAGATCATTTTTTCCGGTCATATTTTTTCAACCCTACTAAAAAACTGACAAGGCAATATCTCAATTTATCCTGTGACTAAAAATCTGAAAATAATTTTTATTTATTAGGGAGCTGTATGATAACTGTGAAATTCACCTTATAAATCACGCAAGGTCCATTTTCTTAAATTTGGCCGAAATCAGCAAAAATCATGCAGATAGCATTCTGCAACGCCAAGTTAAAAACGTAGTAATGGCATTGTAGATAATTTGCTTGCAGTCGCGTCAGCAGACAAGGGCAAACACAGTTTTGTCAGCCATATTGACGCTTAACTACGAAGAGGCTTTAGACTTCAGCACCCAACACAACTAGCACCTTGCGCTTACGCTCACCTGAATAGGGCTGACGGCCGTGCATCACGAGATGGTTATCAACGATAACGACATCACCATCACGCCACACAAGATCGAAGGATAGTGCCTTGGCAATTGATACCAAGGTATCCAGAAAACTTTTAGGTATCTCGCTATCATCGCCAAAACAGAGGGCAATCGCAGGGTTTTCACGCACCCCTTTCCAACCCATATAGGCAGCAACCAGCTGGTTAAAACATACTTTTCGGTTGCCCTCTAACGTTTTGATCACCGGAAGCGCTGCGGTTTGTGCCGATAGCGATCCGTCATCATTCCAGGTCCATGTGTAACCGAGGCTACGCAACTTGTCTTCAGCCTCTGCTACTGACTTCACACTTAAAGTCCCGCGCCAACTTCGACCTTGGCCGGATTGCGGATCATCCTTACCGGGCATAAGCGTGGTGTATTTGATACCTACCTGCGCCAGCTTATTGGTTAGCTCAGGCACCGCTGCCAACAACTGCTGATAAACAAAATCCGATCGACAAATAACAGTTGCGCCTCCGTGATCTGCAGCATGCTCACAAAACAAAGAGATAATCGCTGGGTATACCGGTGTTTGGGCCATTTCATTGTGGAGGTATATCTCGACCTCTTTAGGCGCTTCGTTAGCCGTAAATACAGTCTCAGTGTGATTAATACGCACCGCATTCGAAAGTGATTCTTTGTAGGTAAAGTTAGGATAGTTAAATGCCGTAAAGAAATCGCCATAGCTTTCGGCATCAACAATCGGGAAACCCCTGAACAGAACCGCCCCAGTACAACTCAGCTCTTTTTTTAATATCGCGAGATTGTCGGACACCCATTTTTTAGCCTCAGCGATTGTTTTTATCGATCCATCATTGCCTATGATCGTAGGGAAATTATTCTCATTAAACTGAAGATTCGCAATCATGTTACTTGTGTAGGACATACCGCTACCTGTTAATCGTAGATTGGGTAAAATTTATTGAAAGCGCCTTCACAAAAATCTCCCGGATCATTAAAGCGACGATTGCGATTCAACGCAGAAATATCCAGCATCTCTTGCTTGGATAATACAAAGTCGACAATATTAATATTTTCTTCTAAACGCTGAATCTGAGAACTCTTGGAAATAACCGCACAACCACGCTGCAATCCCCAACGCAAAACCACTTGAGCAGGTGTTTTTTCCAATCGTTTCGCCGCAGCCAGGACTACCGGCTGTATGAGAACAGACTCAAGCTCATCTGCCATCTCTAATTCAAAGTATGACAATGCACCCAATGGAGAAAACGCTGTGACAGCTATCCCGTAGTCATTCGCGAGGCGGATCAGCCGCTCCTGAGTCAGGTATGGATGCGACTCTATCTGCAAGTCGGACGGTTTAATCGTTGCATATGCCATCAAATCATTCAACAAACCGGAGCTGTAGTTGCACACACCAATCGTTTTAACCAGACCTTGTTCAACCAAATTTTCCATCGCCTGCCAAGTTTCAAAAAGTGGCACGGGGGCAGTTTTCATTGCAGGTTCACTGGCCAGTGGATCTTCGATCCACTCCGGTGGATAACGGGTTTCAAAGGGAACGAAAGGCTGAGCAATAGGGAAATGGATCAGGTAAGAATCCAAATAGTCCAAGCCCAAATCGGCAAGGGTTTTTTCCAGAGCTGGCTGCACATGCTCCTTGCTGTGATAGGTATTCCATAGCTTTGATACAACGTACAAGTCCTCTCGCTGACACAACCCGTCTGCAATCGCTCGCGTGATGCCCTGTCCCACCTCGATCTCATTACCATAATCGCAGGCGCTATCTAAATGTCGATAACCCAATTTAATGGCGTTATATACGACGTCTGCACATTGTGACTTTGGCACTTTCCATAGGCCTAATCCGATCTCAGGTTTACCCTTAGCTGTCATTTCGATTCTCGCATTGCACTGAATGTTGGTGTTATTATACGCCTGTTTGATCGTGTGCCACGCATTAATTTACCGAACGTATTTAATACTTCTAATCGAGTAGGATGCGTGAAAAGAAAACAAGCATAACATCGTTAGTTATGGCTGAAAAATTTACACGCCAGTTATTATCATCTTGGGGAAGTGGAGCAGATGTCACATTTCAATTCCACAGCGCCCGCCTGGAACGATATACCACCACTCGACGTTTGCAGTATCGCAGTACCGACTCAAACCGGTGCCGTTTCTGTAGCAACAACGGCAGGACAGTTTGTCATTTCAATGCATAATTTTGGCGTTAGATTACGTTTCGGAGAGTGCCAGTTCGGGGATTATGGCATGTTGATTAAAGAACCTCCCGCTGTAATACCCGTGGTAACAAACGGTGAAAATCTCACCATTATTGAAGGCGGTGGTCACACTCTTACATTACATCACCAACCCCTTTCTTTTGAACTTTTAAAAGATTCTCAGTATATACAGCAGTCACCGACTGACAGCCACTCTGTTAGTCAATTTCGTCTCCCTCCAGTTGCCCGGGTCGATCAGGGCTGGTTCATTAGCCTAGAACTAGAGTCCAGCGAACCCGTCTATGGGCTGGGTGAAAAATGGGGGAGCTTAAATAAGCGAGGGCAATTAATACGCTCCTACAATGAAGACGCTCTGGACGTCAACGGTGAAGCTTCCTATAAGAATACCCCGTTCGCATGGAGTCCCAACGGTTGGGGTGCGTTCGTCCATACACCCGCGCCAGTAACTCATGGAGTAGGCTTTGCACCATGGTCGCAGCGTGCTTACAGCATGCTGGTTGCTCCCTGCCTCAAACCGGGCGGTGAGGTGGAGTGCTATTTGACACACCTAAACAATAGCCATTGGTGTAAATTCCCCAGCGGTGAGCCTTTCGAAAGCGGACGTACACATCAGCTAACATTGTCACTTAATGACATTGCAGTCTTTGTTCCCGAGGCAACACAGATACCTCTGGGACCTGACGTAGCTTATACTGATGCACTAACCAGCGGTTCATTAGTCGCATCCCTTTGGCCCAACTAAACAAGCCACGCAAAGACTAGACATAAGAGATTAGAGACATGGGATTAGAGTTTGTCATTTATACCTTGGCTTCATGCATTTTTTTCATGGCTATCGTCGCCTTTATTTCCTACCAGAAAACCAAAGGAGAAGTGGACACTAAGGACGGTTATTTCCTAGCAGGACGCGGACTTACCGGGATATTCATCGCCGGCTCTATGGTACTCACTAATCTTTCTGCCGAACAATTAATCGGGCTAAACGGATCTGCCTACGGCTACAACATGAGTAGCATGGCCTGGGAAGTGACAGCCGGTATCGCAACGATTGTAATGGCGCTGGTTTTTTTACCCAAATACCTATCTGGAGCCTTTTCGACACTGCCTGAATTTTTAAGCGATCGATTTGATGATGGCGTCAGACGCTTAACTGTTGTTCTGTTTCTGGTCGGTTATGGTCTGATCACCATTCCCTCCGTCCTCTATGCGGGCTCTATTGCGGTCCTACAATTGTTTGATGTTCCTGCATTGCTTAATCTCAGTTACAGCAGTTCACTGGTCATTACTATTGTCGCAGTCGGCGTTATAGGCTCTATCTATGCCGTGTTTGGTGGCTTAAAAGCCGTTGCGGTATCGGACACAATTAACGGAGTAGGTTTACTCATCATTGGTATTACTGTTCCAATATTTGGTTTTGCCGCCCTCGGTGATGGCAGCGTATCTGCGGGGATCAACCAGGTGCTGTCGACCCATACAGAAAAACTTAACGCAATCGGCGCCCCGTCAGACCCAACGCCCTTTGGTACTATTTTTACCGGTATGATTTTCGCTAACCTATTTTACTGGGGCACCAATCAGTATGTTATCCAACGAACACTCGGCGCCAAGAATCTTGCCGAAGGTCAAAAGGGTGTGCTCTATACCGGCTATTTCAAACTGCTTGTGCCTTTCATGATGATGCTGCCCGGTGTCATCGCTTTTCATCTTTATGGTGGAGAACTCCAGTCAATAGATCTGGCTTTCCCCTACCTCGTCAAGAATGTCCTTCCTGTCTACATGTCCGGATTCTTTTTGGCCGTTTTATTGGGCGCTGTTTTCAGCTCCTTTAATTCTCTACTCCACAGCGCCGCCACTCTATTTGTGCTGGATATTTATAAGCCAATGCAAAAGACTGCTGTCAGCGACGAAAAACTCATCAAGGTCGCCAAAATCGCCAGTGTCATTATTGCCCTATTCTCCTTTGCGGCAGCGCCTCTCCTACAGTATGCCCCCGAAGGCATTTTCCAAATCATTCGCATCTTTACCGGCTTCTATAATATTCCTGTTATCGCTGTGGTGTTGGTAGGTCTATTTACCAAACGGGTTCCGGGTATAGCAGCCACAATAGCCATTGTTTTCCACATCATCGCCTATGGATTACTGCAGTTTGTAATAAAAGTTGACATCAATTTTCTTCATATTTATGCGATCTTATTCTTCATTGAAGTGAGTATCATGTTAACCATCGGTTATTGGAAACCTCTGGAAAAATCCTGGCACTACCAACATAAGGACCGAGTGGACATGACGCCATGGGCATATGCATTACCCACTGCCATCACGCTTTTCAGTGGTATTGTTATGCTCTATGTTCTGTTTTCACCCATTGGGCTGGTTGGCGGCCTAAGCTCGCTATTCTGGCCAGTAATCATTGCCGTTCTAATAAGCAACATTGCGCTCTGCTTCATTAGCGTCAAGTACTGGCGCTCTAAATACAGCGAAAGACTCCACTGGAATGAAACGTAGGTGCCTATTGGGCCAAGCGTTGCATAGGTTATAGCTCGGGGTTATTTCCAGCCATACACCCAGTTATTGCTATCCTTTAGGTCATACCAGTTTATCGACATAGCACGTTTTGACATGACCGACTCTATGCAGCACGAGATAACACTGTCGTCTTCATCAAACTCAACTTCAGAAACTATAAAATGTTTTTCTTTGTTGGTCGGATACACCGCTGTCCACTTACTATTGAGTAGTTTTTTGGGGTTTATTTTATTCATTAAACTCATTTATACACCTAACAGGGCTACGCAATGGACGCTGAAACCCGAAAATTTTAACCTATGAAGTTTTCATTTTTCAGCTTAGATTGATTATAACTACGTTACCATAATTGCTAGAGGTAAGGTGTTTCTTACGCTGCGCTCTCATGCTCAAAGCATGAAAAAAAGGCCAAGCTAATATCAAGACCTTATTTCTCATACCTTTAGGAGGTGTT
>Ga0206126_10000917_pt1 | contig 38298 bp, 31 predicted proteins | sample Helgoland_Spring_5_FD_148621 | JGI IMG/M metagenome (GOLD analysis project Ga0206126, IMG submission 148621) | Pelagic subsurface seawater microbial communities from Kabeltonne, Helgoland, North Sea - Helgoland_Spring_Bloom_20160412_1 | ecosystem: Environmental > Aquatic > Marine > Epipelagic ...
GGAATTGCGCGGAGCGGCCACTGAAGCTTGGCTTCAAGCCCAGCGCGGCCCGGTTCATGTCAATGTGCCATTTGATGAACCGCTTTATGGCATGACTGAAAATTCGGCAAAGGCATTAGTTGAAGTCAACGCGGCGGTTGAAGCGGACCAGGCCATGCCTGAAGAGCTGGTTGATCAACTGAGTTGCCATGATCCGAAAGTATTGGTCTTACTGGGAGCTGTTCCCGCATTTTTGCGCTCGGATGAATCGTTGTCCGCTTTGATGGAGCGGGCCGCTGTTTTTGCCAATGCCTTCGGTCCAATTCCTTCGATGAATGCAGAAACGTCTGCGTCGGCGATGCTCAATGCTTGGAATGAGAAAGACGGGGATGACTTTCAGCCCGATGCAATCATTACCTGTGGTCTTCCTCCAATGGACAAGAAGTGGCGGGCGCAATTGGTTGATTGGAAAGCACCGCATTGGCACATCGGAAATGAAGTGCACGATTGGGACATGTTCAATGCAAAAGTCGGATCGTGGAATATTTCGGCTGCCAGAGGGCTGGCGCAACTTGTGCAGGCGATGCCCGGATTCAATGCGCATGCAGGCCAATGGAATGTAGCGGCTGATCGGCGGGCGGCAAGCGTTGCCAAAATGGCGGCGGAGTGGCCGAACCAATGGACCGATTGGCACATTTACCACCGGCTTTCTGTGGCACTTGATGATAAAACTTCGGTGCATTTTGCCAATTCTACATCGGCGCGCTATGCCCAATGGTTCGATTGGGGAGATCGCGCCTTGCACGCCAACCGAGGAGCTGCCGGCATTGACGGTTGCTTGAGCACGGCAGTAGGGGATGCCTTGGCCAATCCCAATCGACCGGTTGTTTTGCTGACGGGAGACGCGGCTTGGTTGTATGATGCGAATGGACTCGCTGTGGAGCCAAAGCCCGCGAACCTCAAGGTGATTGTCATCAATAACGGTGGAGGGAATATTTTCCGTTGGATCGACGGGCCGGAAAAAGAGGAGGTACTGGAGCAATATTTCGAAGCACCTTTTGCGGAAAACATGAAGGGAAGCGCCCTTCAGCTTGGGCTCGCCTATGGCTCCGCTAAAAATTGGAGTGAATTTGAAGAATCATTTCCTTTGTGGTGCAACATCGCGGGCCCATCCTTGTTAGAATTGAAAACAAGCGGCAAAGATTCGGCAGGCTTTCTCCAAGCGCTCCGAGCGGGGGGGGCTTCAAAATGAAAACGTAGTTCAACTTAGAATTCAAAAGAACATGGCGCAGAGAATTTGGGAATCCATTAAGGAATACGAGGACATTCGATTTGAATACTGTGATCAGGTGGCCAAAATCACCATCAACCGCCCTCAGGTTTACAATGCATTCCGACCGGAGACCAACATCGAAATGCTGGATGCAATGAACATCTGCCGCGAGCGAACGGACATAGGAGTCGTCGTTCTGACCGGTGAGGGAGAAAAAGCCTTTTGCAGCGGCGGCGATCAAAATGTCAAAGGCGTTGGCGGTTATATTGGAGGTGACGGCGTGCCTCGGCTCAACGTGCTTGATTTGCACAAGGAAATTCGCGCATTGCCCAAGCCCGTTGTGGCCATGGTCAACGGATATGCCATCGGTGGTGGCCATGTTCTGCATGTCGTGTGTGACTTGACCATCGCTTCGGAGAATGCCATTTTCGGTCAAACGGGTCCCAAGGTTGGCAGCTTTGATGCGGGGTTTGGTTCGAGCTACCTCGCTCGCCACGTCGGCCAAAAAAAGGCACGCGAAATTTGGTTCCTTTGTGAGCAGTATTCCGCAGCGGAGGCCGAACAGATGGGAATGGTCAATACCGTCGTGCCGCTGGCAGAGCTCGAAAACACCACAATGAAGTGGTGTGCAACCATGTTGAAGCGTTCACCATTCGCGTTGCGAATGATCAAAAGGGGATTGAATGCAGAACTCGATGGTCAACGCGGACTCATGGAATTTGCCGGAGATGCGACGTTGATGTACTATTTGATGGAAGAGGCGCAGGAGGGCAAAAATGCATTCCTTGAGAAGCGCGATCCTGATTTTCAGAAGTTCCCAAAATTTCCTTGATCACGGGTCATGGCGGTTCGGGATTGGATACAAGCTTCTCGTTTGCGCACGCTGCCCTTGGCAGCGTCATGCGTCTTAGTCGGGGCGGCGGTCAGCCATGGGTACGTCCAGCAATCCGAATTGCTCAGAACCCAATTCTGGGTGGTTTTTTCTTCCATTTTAGTCACGGTCATTTTATTGCAGATTCTGTCCAATTGGGCGAACGACTGGGGGGACTTTGAAAACGGAGCGGATGATTCGAGTCGCCAGGATCGGGCCGTTGCTTCAGGCAGAATTACGCCTGTGGCCATGAAAAAGGCGGTCCTTGGAATCGCGGTTTTGGCCTTTCTGAGTGGTCTTGTTGCCTTGTCCCTGGCCTTTTTCGAAGCGGGACTTCTACTGCCAGCGTTGCTTTTCTTGGTGCTCGGCGTTGCGGCCATCGCTGCCGCATTTCGCTACACAGCAGGCAAGAGTCCATACGGTTACAAAGGGCATGGAGACGCCATGGTTTTTTTGTTTTTTGGTTGGATTGGGGTGTTGGGCACCGCTGCATTGCTTTCCCATCAATGGAACTACGAGTGGCTGTTGCCGGCAACTTGGTCAGGAACGATGTCCGTCGCAGTCTTGAATTTGAACAATATGCGGGATCATGCCTCGGACGCCATTGCGGGAAAAAACACCCTTGTGGTGCGCAACGGTTTGACGTGGGCCAGGCGATACCACCTCATCTTGTTTGCTGTGGGATGGTGCTCCTGGTGGTTGTACGCGTTGGTTTTGCATCCCGGAGAATGGCGGGGCATGGGGTGGATTGCTGTGTTGAATGCGGTGCATCTGGCACACGTCTTTCGGGTGTTCAACGTTTCAAGCCCAGAGGATTTGGATCCTGAATTGAAGCGCGTTGCGCTTTCATCGGCCGTAGCCGCTTTATTCCTGCTCATGGCACAAACGGGACTCGCTGTGTCATGAGAAAGGCAGGCATCGATGTGCAATGGGTTCGTTTTGAAATGAAATTCAAGAAGCCTGCCAAGACCTCCCGAGGCACCTTGTTGACCAAGCCGTCTTGGCTCATTCGATTGCGAGACGTCACCGGCGCATGCGGTTGGGGGGAATGCAGCATCATTCCAGGATTAAGCATGGACGAGCCTGCTGAAATCGAAGCCCACCTGCTTGACATTCAGCAACGGCGTGAGGTGGTGTTCGAAGAGGTTCCGCTCGCCTTGCCCGCCCTGCGCTTTGCCATTGAAATGGCCTTAGCCGATTTGAAAACCCGACAGTCCTTTGTCCCATTCGATGGTTCTTTTGCACAAGGGCAATCCCGAATTGAAATCAATGGCTTGATGTGGATGGATGATCCTAAGGGATTATTGGATCAAGCAGCAACCTTGCTCAAGTCTGGTTTTAAAACCCTGAAGGCCAAAGTGGGTAGCATGCCGTTCGAACAAGAATTGGAATGGATGCGCGCCTTGCGCGCGATCGCACCCGAAGTGACCTTTCGAGTCGATGCCAATGGCGCCTTCTCGCAGCCGGAATCAGGTTGGACTCCGCTCAAGAAATTGGAGTCGCTGGCTGAGATTGGCTTGCACAGCATTGAACAACCGCTTCATCCAAGCGACAAACGTGGATTGGCAGAACTCTGCAAGGTGAGTCCAGTTCCTATCGCTTTGGATGAGTCTTTGATTGGCGTTCCTGTGGAAGCGCAGGGAGCTTTACTCGATGCGATCGACCCTGATTTTTTGGTGCTAAAACCAAGCCTTTTGGGCGGTTTCGCGGCATCGCAGCATTGGATTCAACAAGCGGAACAGCGGGACATGGGCTGGTGGGTTACTTCAGCATTGGAGACCAATATGGGATTGAACGCAATTGCACAATGGACGGCCAACGGCATTCAATCGCATGCGCCATTGTTGCCGCAAGGGCTGGGAACCGGTGGCTTGTTCACCAATAACATACCAGCTCCTTTGGAAGTGAGCGAGGGCTATTTAAGCACTCGCGGCGTCCAAAATTGGGAAGCACCTGAAGTCCGTTCGGTTTCATGAGGCCGCGAATACATATCGCTGGTCAGTGGTGGCCATTGCAAAAAGACAAGCTGACATCGCTCAAGGAATCGTGCACGCAAGCATGGGAGCGAGAGGTCGTACAAGTGCTCACAGATTGGTGGTCAGAAGGAGCTGAAATGACTTCATTGACTTCGGGTTCTACAGGCGCACCCAAGCCCATCGTACACGCCAAAAAAGACATGGTTGAAAGCGCCGAACGGACCATCCGTTTTTTTAAGCTGCTTCCAGGAACCCAAGCGGTTTTGGTCTTGCCCGCGCGCTTTATTGGTGGAAAGATGATGCTCATCCGCGCACTGGTGGGAGGATGGGACATCAAAATAGAACGCCCCGGCGCGCTTCCCGAAGGGGTTGTCCCGTGCGACTTTATAGCCATGACTCCAGCGCAGGCCGCCGCGCTTGTTGAGCATCGACCCAAGGCTTGGGAGCAACTAGGAACGGTTTTGCTCGGTGGAAGTGCAGTTGATGATTCCCTTATTCAACAGATGCCAGTGGGTCCAAAGGTTTTTGAATCGTTCGGAATGACCGAGACGATTAGTCACTTTGCCGTGCGTCAATTGGCACCCATTCAAGAAGCTGCCTTTCAATGCTTAGAAGGCTTTGAAGTGGTGCAAACGGAGGACTCGGTGTTGGAAATTGTCTTTCCCAATGGGAAGCATTTGAAAACAAATGATGCCGTGAAAGTGATCGGGGCCAATGCGTTCGAATGGTTGGGCCGACGGGATGATGTGATCAACTCAGGCGGAATCAAGATTCATCCCGCACAAATTGAAAGGGCACTTGCTTCACTGATAACGGGGCCCTTCAAAGTCTATGGCGAGTACCATGCCACTTGGGGCACGCAACTGGTCCTGCGCGTGCACGCGACGGCACCACCCGCAAATGCTTCTCAATTGGAAGCGGAATGGACTGCATGGGCCAAACGCCATTTGCCTCCTCATCATTCCCCAAAACGCATCGAATGGAAGGAGCTCAAACAAACCGGGTCTGGAAAATGGCTCAGGCCTTGATCCGTGTTTAATTTCGCTGCCATGAATGAATCCGATTCCACCGAATTGCCGGTGCTTGTTTTTGCAACGCACAATGCCAACAAGGCTCGCGAAGTCCAGAATATGTTGAGCGGCGCATACCGCATCCAGACGCTCTCCGACATCGGGTGCCACGAGGAGATTCCTGAGACGGCAACGGACCTCAAGGGCAATGCTTTCCTCAAGGCGCAGCATGTGCATCGCGAGTATGGGTTGGACTGCTTTGCGGATGATACAGGTTTGGAGGTCGATGCGCTGGCGGGGGCGCCTGGGGTGCGAACGGCTCGTTATGCGGGAGAAAATGCGGATGCACAGGCGAATATGTCCAAATTGCTTGGGGCGTTAGCGGATACGGATGGGGAGGATCGTACCGCGCGCTTTCGCACCGTGATCTGTCTCATTCGAGGGGGACTGGTGGAATACATAGAAGGGGTCTGTGAAGGAAGCATCGTTCGGAAACAAAGTGGGGCCGAAGGATTTGGTTACGATCCTGTTTTTTCTCCGGAAGGGGAGACCGTTACATTCGCCGAAATGTCAGCTGCCGCTAAAAATGAACGAAGCCACCGGGGAAAGGCAATCCGATCCATGGTGAGTGAATTGTTGGCAAAGTCCTGAAGGATGGCGGTTTGCCGTGAAAAGTTGTTGCATATTTGCCACTGAAAAGAGATAACGCATGAATTACCTCGATTTCGAAGAACCGATTCTACAGTTGCGCGAGCAACTGACCCAAGCACGAGAGTTGCAGGAAACAAGCGACGTCGATATGGCCAATCTGGTCGAGGACCTCGAATCCAAGATCCGAGAAGTGACAGCCAATATCTATTCGGATCTAACCCCATGGCAGCGTGTGCAGGTCAGCCGCCACCCCGACCGGCCATACACCTTGAATTACATCGATGCGATAACGGACGGACGCTTTATGGAATTGCACGGAGACCGCACGGTCAAGGATGATAAAGCCATGGTCGGAGGATTCGGTTTCATCGATGATCAAAGTGTGATGTTCATTGGCCAACAAAAGGGGGTGAACACCAAGATGCGGCAATACCGCAACTTTGGAATGGCGAATCCGGAGGGCTATCGCAAAGCTTTGCGCCTCATGAAGCTCGCAGAGAAATTCAATCGTCCCATTGTGACTTTGATTGATACACCTGGTGCCTATCCCGGCTTGGAGGCCGAAGAGCGAGGTCAGGGAGAAGCGATTGCACGAAACTTGATTGAGATGTGTCAATTGAAGGTGCCGGTGATTTGCATCATCATCGGAGAGGGTGCCTCAGGAGGAGCATTGGGCATAGGAATCGGAGACCGCGTGCTGATGCTGGAAAACACCTGGTACAGCGTAATCAGTCCCGAATCGTGTTCTTCCATCCTCTGGCGGAATTGGGAACACAAGATGGAAGCAGCCGAAGCCTTAAATTTGACCAGTGAAAACATGCAGTCATTGGGACTCGTAGATGGCATCATTCCTGAACCTTTAGGGGGTGCACATGCCGATCCGGAGGCGATGTACAAGCAGGTCAAAAAAGAAATAAAAAAGCACCTTTCAAAGTTGATTCCCATGCACGCGGACAAGCGTGTGGAACGCCGAATTAGGAAGTTCTCATCAATGGGCGTTGTCAATAGCTGAGGGTGTCCCCGGATTGTGTAGTTTTGTCAAGAATTTGAAGATTCACAACATACAGTATGAAGAGTAACGTAAACACCTGGAAGTTGCCCGCAGTGGCTATTATTACTTCCCTGATTTTCTTTGCGGGATGCGCCGGATTAGGCAGCATGGACAAGGAAAAGGAGGCCTTGGGCCTAGAATCATCACCGGAGCCACTCATTTTGCGAGGCGATCAGGTGGAATTGAAAATAGAAGGAAAATTTCCGCCGAAGTACTTTGCAAAGAAAGTAAGTATCGAGGCAACGCCGGTCCTCACATGGGATGGCGGGAGCGCTTCCTTCGATACGCAGGGATTCCAAGGGGAAGAAGCCGCGGGCAATTACAAGGTGATTCCATTCGAAAATGGAAAAGCCTTTACCTATGAAGCTTCTGTTCCGTTTGATCCGGCCATGGAGGATGCAGGAGAATTAACGGTTCGCATTTCTGGGACCAAGGGAAGCAAGACGGTGGATTTTGATCCAATCGTGATCGGTGCGGGTGTAATCACCACCCCCCTCATGGTGCAGTCAGATGACCGCTTCATCCTCGCAAAGGACAATTTTAAGCGTGTGTTGAGCTACACAGAAGAAGCAACGGTCAATTATGCCAAGAGCTCTTCTACCGTGCGTTCCGGTGAATTGCGCGACGACGATTGGAAGGCATTGAAGGAACTCATCGCCCTCGCCAACGACGCGGATAGTGTATCCCTAACCGGCACGGCCATTGAAGCATATGCCTCACCAGAAGGGGAGATCACGTTGAACGAAGATTTAGCCTCTGACCGTGCGTCATCAGCAGCGAAAGCTCTGACCCGCGAAATGAAGCGCAAAAAAATGACAGCGGACGAAGCATTCTTCACTTTGGTTCCCAAAGGGGAGGATTGGAAAGGGTTCAAATCCCTGATGAGCGCTTCCTCAATTGAAGACAAAAATTTGATCTTGCGCGTTTTGGAGATGTACAGCGACAAGAACAAACGCGAAGAAGAGATTCGTAACATCGCGAAGACATACAAGGAAATTGAGAAGGACATTCTGCCACAATTGCGCCGGTCCCAAATGTCTGTCGCCTACGATGTAGAAGGGTACACCGATGAGGAATTGATGGACTTGAGCATGAACAATGCTGACGCATTGACGGTGGAAGAATTGCTTTATGCAGCCACCTTGTTCGATGATATGAATGAGAAGCTGACCGTATACCAGGCCACCGCGCGTGTGCATGCGGGTGATTTCCGAGGTCACAACAATGCCGGCTGGTGTTTGGCCCAAATGGGACGAATGAATCAAGCATGGGAATTGTTCAGCGCAGCACTGGAGCTCAAGCGAAACAAGGCCGTTCTCAATAACGTGGCAGCCATCACGCGGAAGGACGGAAACATCGACGATGCGATGGCCTTGCTCAATGAAGCTTCTGGAGCAGGTCCAGAGGTTGGATACAACAAAGGAATTATCCTCATCCAAAAGGGCGATTACCCTTCTGCAATTTCCAATATGGGACGTGAGAGCACGGTAAATGTAGCCTTGGCGAAAATGCTGAATGGCGATGCCTCAGCAGCGAAGAAGACGTTGGAAAACGCCAACGATGATAGTGCCGCTGCGAGCTACGTAATGGCGATTGCCTGTGCGCGCCTCAAGGACGCTGCAGGAGCGAAGAAGTACCTTGCGGAAGCTCTGGCGAAAGATCCAAGCATGCGAGCAAAAGCTGAGCGTGATCTCGAATTCCGGGACATGCGCGGAGAGATGGGCATGTAAGCCCACCGAAAAGAAAGCATTGAAAAGAGCCTCGGATACGGGGCTCTTTTTTTGTTCAATAGGATGGGTGCTACTTTAGGGGCATGAATATCAATCTTTCGGTCCTTCCTTCCGCTTTCCTGCTTGTCATGTTGCTGGGTCTGTCATCTTCGGTTCGTCAGTTGCATGCGCAGGCGATGGATGCTACAGCGGTGGAGGCATACCTATTTGATTTGACCGACGTTCGATTTGAACGGTCTGACTTTCAGCCTGCGAGCTTCACAGGAGCGTGGAATTTGAAAATTCGTCAACCGTTGGACCACGACCATCCCGAAAAAGGTTGGTTCTATCAGCGGGTTTACTTGTCCCATCGCGATGCGGAACTGCCGGTTGTGCTCGTGACCGAGGGATACGACCGAGGGCGCAATTATGAAACAGAATTGGCCAAGGCAATTGGAGCGAATCAAGTCATCGTCGAGCATCGATATTATGGAGAAAGCGTGCCGGATTCCATGGACTACCGCTACTTGAATATTCGACAAGCAACGCGTGATTTGCATCGGATTCGAACGATGCTGGGAACGCTATACCCATCACCTTGGGTCGCTTCGGGCATTAGCAAAGGCGGACAAACGACCCTTTACTACCGCTATTTTTTTCCAGAGGATGTGGTGGCGAGCGTTCCTTATGTCGCTCCGATCAATCTTTCCTTGGAGGATGAGCGGATTTATGCATTTCTGGATGAAGTGGGCAGTGGGAAGTGCCGGCGACGGATCCAGGACATTCAACGACGTATTTTAGACGAGTATGACGCGAGTTTGTTGCGATTGAAATGGCACGCCAAAGGAGCCGAATATCGGTTCGACTATCTAACCCTCGAAGAAGCATTTGAATATGCCGTTTTGGAGTATCCATTTTCATTTTGGCAGTGGGGAGCGGATTGTGATGAATTGCCAAAGGCAAACGCGTCGCTTGAAGTAATTCTTGATCATTTCCTCGAAATCAGCGGTTTGGGCTTCTTTTCGGATGACGGGATGGTAAATTACGCCTCGCATTATTACCAGTGCGCAGCGGAGTTTGGATATTATGGGTATGAAGTAGAACCGTTCAAAGCGTCCTTGCGGGCGCTTGGAACCGATGCCAACCCTTCGGCGATTTTCACGCCCAATCGCATGGCCGTGGAATATGATGGAGGTGCGTTGGCCCAATCCGTTTACGATTGGATTGATTCACAAGGCGACGAGATCATATACGTCAATGGAGCGCTCGATACGTGGAGTGCAACGGCGATGCCGCCCAATAATGACCGCGATGCCCTTTATTTCTTTCTCGAGGGAGAGAGCCACGGTACTGCGAGGATTCGCAATATGACCGAGGCTCAGAAGGAAAGCATCCGGGATGCACTGGAGCGCTGGATGGGCATTGAATTGACCGGCACCCTCGCCGATTGACCCTGCCGCAGCACCCTCAGTAGGGAAATTGCATTTTCCGGGCGGCTTCCCATAACAGGATGCCTCCGCAAACGCTCACATTCAGGCTCTGTTTGGCGCCGAATTGCGGGATTTCGATGGTGGTGTCACACTGCTCAATCGTTTCACTTTCAACGCCGCGGACTTCATTTCCAAAGACAAAAGCCCATGATTCCCCGGGAGCGGGTTTCCAGTCGTGAAGCGCAATGCTTGAAGGGGATTGCTCAATGGCGGCAACCTTGAATCCTTCACGCTGCAGGGAAACAATCGCAGCGAGGGCCGAATCGTGGCTGCGCCAGGGCACGTATTCGGATGAACCCAGCGCGCTCTTGAGGATATCGCGGTGCGGCGGATTTGCAGTATAACCGCAAAGTTCCAAGGCTTCGATTCGAAACGCATCACCACTTCGGAAGAATGCACCCACATTGATTCCAGATCGGATGTTTTCCAGCACGACGCGAACCGGTAGTTTTTGGGCGGCTGAATAGCCTTCAGCTGTGGTCTTATTCTCGTTCACGATTTTGATTGGGTATCAATGAGATCTTTCAAGGCGAAGAATTCATCACGCAGCCTCGCAGCCTCCATGAAGTCCAAGTCTTTGGCCGCGCGTTCCATTCTTTTTTTGGTTTCTTCTGCTGTCTTCTGCAATCCTTCCAATGGCATGGATTGCCAGACGGGATCGGTGAAATTTTTCGAGGCATTGGGGTCTTGCTCCGCTACCATATGCCGGGGCCGGTCATCCAATTCGCGGCTTTGCTCGAAGATGGTCTTCTTCTGCTTCTTGATTTGTTGTGGCTCAATTCCATGCTCGGTGTTGAAAGCCTTTTGTTTCTCCCTCCTGCGCTCCGTTTCCTCCATTGTGCGGTTCATGGAGTCCGTAATCTTGTCGGCATACATAATGACACGGCCTTCAACATTTCGGGCCGCTCGTCCGGCTGTCTGTGTCAGGGAGCGGTCGGACCTTAGGAAGCCTTCTTTGTCTGCATCCATGATCGCAACGAGGGAAACTTCGGGAATGTCCAGGCCTTCTCGTAGAAGGTTCACCCCGACGAGTACATCGAAAACGCCATCGCGCAATTCACGAATGATCTCCACACGGTCCAAGGTCTTGACATCCGAGTGAATGTAACGCGCCGGAATGCTCAAGCGATCGAGGTATTTCGTGAGTTCTTCTGCCATGCGCTTCGTGAGTGTCGTCACCAGAATTCGGTTGCCTTGTTCGATCGTGATCCGGATCTCCCCAATTAAGTCGTCCACCTGGTGCTCACACGGACGCACTTCGATGGGAGGGTCCAGGAGTCCCGTTGGTCGGATGACTTGCTCGACGATGATGCCTTCGGACCGCTCCAATTCGAGGTCAGCCGGTGTGGCAGAAACATATAGAATCTGCTGGGTGATGTCATCGAATTCGTCGGATTGCAACGGCCGATTATCGAGCGCAGAGGGAAGGCGAAACCCATAATCGACCAAGTTGATTTTGCGCGATCGATCTCCGCCGTACATGGCGCCCACTTGTGGAACCGTCACGTGGCTCTCATCCACCACCAGCAGGAAATCATCCGCAAAGTAATCCAAGAGGCAAAAGGGACGTTCCCCTGGTTTTCTTCGGTCGAAATACCGGCTATAATTTTCAATGCCGTTGCAAAATCCGATCTCCTTGATCATTTCCAGATCATACAGCGTCCGCTCCTCAAGCCTTTTTGCCTCGAGGTACTTCGCTTGCTCTTGAAAGAAGGCCTTTTGTTTTTCGAGATCTTGCTGGATTTCCCAAACGGCTTGATCGGTTGTCGACTTGCTCGCGACGAACAGATTTGCAGGGTAGATGATGATGTCGTCAAACGTGATCAAACTTTCGCCTGTTTCGGGATTGATGGTTTCCAATCGTTCGATTTCATCCCCCCAAAATTGAATGCGCAACGCATGATCGGCATAAGCCAAGAAGACATCTACCGTGTCTCCCTGCACGCGGAAGGTTCCCCGTTTGAATTCGGCACGCGTGCGGCTGTACAAGCCGCTGACGAGGGTATGCAAGAAAGCGTTGCGCCCCCATTTCTGACCGACTTTGAGTGGAATCACACTTTTGTGAAATTCGACGGGATTGCCAATTCCGTAAATGCAGCTTATCGAGGCGACAACAATGACATCCCGCCTGCCACTCAGCAGGGCAGAGGTGGTGCTGAGACGCAATTTTTCAATCTCCTCATTAATGGCCAGGTCCTTTTCGATATATGTGTTTGTGGTGGCGATGTAGGCCTCGGGTTGATAGTAATCGTAGTAGCTGACGAAATACTCGACCAAATTGTCCGGGAAGAACTCCTTGAATTCGCTGTACAATTGTGCGGCCAACGTTTTGTTATGACTGAGCACGAGGGTAGGACGTTGGGTTTCGGCAATGACATTGGCAACCGTAAACGTCTTGCCTGATCCCGTGACTCCGAGCAGGGTTTGATGCTTGGTTCCATTTTCAACGCCTTCCACCAATTGCTTGATGGCTTCAGGTTGGTCCCCTGCAGGGTTGTAATCACTTTGTAATCGAAAGTCCATGGTTATTTCAAGCGGAAAGTTACGAGGAGCTGCGGTTGCAGAAGCATGGAAGTGGGGCAAATTCTACGCCATGAAAAAAGCCAGACCTTCCGGCCTGGCTTTTTTGCATGAGACTGCAATTGAATCAGTCAGCGACCACCTCAAAAGAGATGGTAACGTTGATTTCTTTGTGCAATTTCACAGTTGCTTCGTAAGAACCCAGCTCTTTGATGCTGTCATCCGCAATGGATATGTTCTTTCGCTCGATGCTGATGCCGCCCGCCTGGATGGCTTCTGCAATCTGAATCGAATTGACCGAACCGAAGATTTTTCCACTTTCGCCTGCTTTCGCACCGATTTTAATGGAGAGCGCTTCGAGTTTGGTCTGCAGCTTTTGCGCCTCTTCCAACGCTTTCACTGCTTTGTGCGATTGTTGCTTGATGACCTCTGCAACGACTTTCTTTGCTGAAGGGGTAGCCGCGACAGCCATTCCCTGAGGAATGAGGAAGTTGCGAGCAAACCCGGCTTTGACGTCTAGGGTGTCGTTTTTGCTGCCGAGACGATCAACGTCTTGTGTCAAAATGATTTCCATAATCGTCTGGGTTATCGAAGGTTATCCGCCACATATGGCATAAGTGCCAAGTGACGCGCTTTTTTGATGGCCTGTCCAACTTTGCGCTGGTACTTCAATGAAGTTCCAGTCAAGCGACGAGGTAAAATTTTTCCCTGCTCATTGCAAAGCATCAAAAGGAAGTCAGCATCCTTGTAGTCGATGTACTTAATGCCCTTCTTCTGGAAGCGACAATACTTCTCCTTCTGGGTGTCAATGCTGATGGGATTCAGGTAACGTACGTTCTTATCCGCCATGGTATTGTACTTTAAGGATTAGGCCTCTTCGGTTGTTTCAGGGGCAGCTTTTGGCGCCTCTTTGGATTTGTTCCTACGCTTTTCAGCGTATTCAACGTGAAATTTGTCCATGCGAGTGGACAAGAAGCGAATGATTCGCTCATCTCTCCGGAACTCAGTTTCGAAGGGCAGGATCACAGATGCATCGGCTTCGAATTCCAAAAGCTGGTAAAAACCAGTTGATTTCTTTTGGATCGGGTAAGCCAATTTTCGCAATCCCCAAGACTCTTCATGAACAATCTTTGCATTGTTCTCTTTGAGGTAAGCCTTGTACTTCTCTACTGTTTCCGCCACCTGGTCTGCAGATAGCACGGGAGTCATAATGAAAACAGTTTCGTATCGGTTCATATAGAACGGGTTTTGTTAAACGGGGTGCAAAATTAGTGTTTAACAGTTTAACTTCCAAGGGTTTTGTCATCGTGGGTAACGTGTTCATAAAGGAGTTTGGGCTTGGAGTCATATCGGTGCGATATTCGCCTTCGATTATGGAACAAACACCTTCCACTTCTTACACCGTTTCGGCCCGCAAATACCGCCCTCAGAATTGGGATGCGGTGGTGGGCCAAGATGGCATCACGCGGACGCTGAGGCAAGCGATAGAACAGGAACAAATGGCGCAAGCGTATTTGTTTTGCGGGCCCCGTGGGGTAGGAAAGACCACTTCGGCTCGAATTTTTGCGCGGGCCATTAACGGTTTCGAAGCAAGCGAAGAGGAAGACTACGCTTTCAATGTATTCGAATTGGATGCGGCCTCGAACAACAAAGTCGAAGACATTCGCTCCATTGTGGACCAAGTGAGGATCCCTCCGCAACGAGGAAAGTACAAGGTTTACATCATCGATGAGGTGCACATGCTCTCTCAAGCCGCGTTCAATGCATTTCTTAAAACGTTGGAGGAGCCGCCGCCGCACGCCGTTTTCGTGTTAGCCACGACCGAGAAACATAAGATTCTTCCCACCATCTTGTCGCGTTGCCAAATCTTCGACTTTCATCGCATCACTGTGCCTGACATGGTGAAGCACTTGCAGGGCATTTGTGAAAAGGAGGGGGTTGAAGCGGAGGATTCTGCGCTGCATGTTGTCGCGGTCAAAGCAGACGGCGCACTTCGTGATGCCCTCAGCATTTTTGATCAATTGGTCGCTTTTGCGGGGAAGAATTTGACCTACGATGCCGTCGCGGCGCACCTGCACGTGTTGGATCAACAAACGTATTTTGATGTCGTAGACGCCACGCAGTCGGGGGAAATTGCCCCGGCTTTGTTGGTGTTGGATGAAATCATTGTTCGTGGGTTCGATCCGCACCATTTCATTACCGGACTGGGAGCTCACTTGCGGAATCTCCTCGTAGCGAGGGACGCTTCGACTGTGGCATTGATGGAGGTGACAGACGATGTGAAAGCACAATTCTTAAAGCAGTCTGCGGCGGTTGACATTCGATTTTTGATCCGCGCTTTGGACTTGGTCAATGAGGCAGATATTCGATATAAGGCGAGCAATCACCAACGGCTCTTGGTCGAATTGACGCTCATGCAAATGGCTTCCCATGAGGAAGCTCAAAAAAAAAAGCCTGAACTGAATCCAATTGCCTCGAATGCTTGGAAGGAAAAGGCCGTTGCACCGCCCAAGGTCACGATGACCGAAGTTCCTGCAGCCGAGATGCCGGAGGCGAAGCCGGAACCAAGAAAAGCCAGACAGCCTGTTCAAGCCGAGGCGGTTGAAACGCCAGCTTTGCAAGTGGTGCCGCAGAGCCCACCGGCCAGAGCGGAAGTGGCGCTTCCATCCCGCAAGAAAAAAATCAAGTTGGCCACCCCAGATACCTTGCAGAGCATGGCGCCTGTCAAGGTGAATGCGGCAGCGGAAAAAAACCGAACGAGCCCGGTTGACGAGCCAGCGATTCAAACCGCTTGGAAGGCGTATGCCGAGAAGATCAAAGCGGCGGATCAATTGAACTTGTATTCCACCTTGTGCGCAACGACCATCGGCCTAACTGACGGACATGTGCTCATTCGGGTATTGAACAAGTTGCAAGAGGAGCAGTTGCGGGATGCCTTGTTGAATATTTCCCAATTCATGGCAGACCAGGTCCAAAACGACGAGCTCGACATCGAAATCAAGGTGGTCGCCACTGAGCAAAGCGAGATCAGTTCAGAATTCATGACCGATCGTGAGCGTTACGACGGTATGGTCAAGAAAAACCCGAGGGTAGAGGAATTGCGAAAACGTCTGGACCTAGACCTCAACGGTTGATCCTGAGCCCGTCTTCTGGTGGCAGCTTTCAAGCACCTCGTGTCTCCGAAATCGCCGCTCGTGCTTTTATGTTTCTTTTTTTTTCAATGCATCATTGAACGGATTCCATCCGAAGGTTGTTGTTGAGTCATGAATAAACACTTTGGATTATTGGCGTGGGTAGTTTTCTTGTTTGCTGCAGGAGTTTGTGAACTCAATGCACAGGGCATTATTCGAGGCCGGGTCAATGATGCGCAGACGAATGAGCCCATTCCCTTTGCAAATGTGGTTGTTCAAGGAGAAACCGTAGGAACCACAACCGATTTCGATGGCAATTATGAGCTTAGCTCCGTTGCGCCGGGACTGCGAAACATACAGGTGAGTTTTTTAGGGTACGAAACGAAAACGGTATTTGAGATTGAAGTGACTCCGGCGCGGCCGGCGATCGTGAACGTGATGCTCAAGCCATCCACCATTGAGATTGAAGAGGCTGAAGTTGTGGGAGCTCGACGCCCCAATGCGGCTGAAGCACCGCTCAGCGTGCGCTCCCTTGGAACCAATGAAATCAAACGAAATCCCGGAGGCGGGCGGGACATCAGCCGAGCCATTCGCACCTTGCCCGGCGTAGCGGCGATCCCAAGTTTTAGGAATGACATCGTCATCCGAGGAGGCGCTCCCAATGAGAACCGTTTTTACATCGACGGGATTGAAATTCCGAACATCAATCACTTCGCGACCCAAGGAGCGAGCGGTGGTCCGGTGGGCATGATCAATGTGGACCTCGTGGAGAACATTGATTTTTATGCCGGAGCTTTTCCTGCTGCCCGCGGAAACGCATTGAGTTCTGTCATGGAATTCAGTTTCAAGGAGGCTCGAACCGACGAATGGACCGCCAATATGGTGGTTGGAACGAGTGATCTTGGATTGACATTGGAGGGGCCGACCGGTGAGAACAGTTCCTTGATTTTCAGCATGCGCAGGAGCTACCTCCAATTCTTGTTTGAAGCCATAGGGTTGCCTTTCCTCCCGATCTACAACGATTATCAATTCAAATGGACGGCGCGCCCCAACGATCAAAATTCCATCACGGTCATCGGCCTCGGAGCCCTCGATAATTTTGAGTTAAACCTCGCAATCGCGGAAGACACTTCCTCGGCAAATTACCTCGATCAACTGGCCATTTTGGGCGCTTTGGATGTGCAAGAACAATGGAATTACACACAAGGCGTGCGGTGGGATCGTTACCAGGACAACGGCAAGTGGAGTTTTATTTTGAGTCGAAATATGCTCAACAACCGGGCGTACAAACATTACGATAACGACGAAAACCAGGCGTTGCTGCGTGACTACCTGTCGCAAGAGATTGAAAATAAATTCCGTGCGGAACGCAAATGGTTCGGAAATAACTCTTGGGAGGCTACGTACGGCGCGGCCTATGAATACGTCAAATACAACAACCGAACAGACGAATCACGCTTCGATCCGATGACAGGGGGGCTAGTGGACATTAATTACGCAACCGATTTCAAAGCACACAAATACGGGGTGTTTGCAACGGCAAGTCGCCGGCTTTTGGAGGAGCGATTGTCGGTCGCAGCCGGATTTCGAATGGATGGCTCGACATTAGGGGAAGGATTGAAAAATCCTTTGAAACAGTTTTCCCCTCGCGCATCGGCTTCCTATGCGTTTGCTCCGGGCTGGACATGGAATGCCAACGTCGGGCGGTATTTTCAACTGCCGGCATATACCATCTTGGGCTTCGAGGAGTCAGGTGAACGTGTCAATGCGGGCGAATCCTCTCGCTATCTGCAAAACACGCATTACGTGACGGGCCTGCGTTGGGAAGGGGGCGAACGAAATTTCGTGGCCTCATTGGAGGGTTTTTTGAAGAATTACGACGGTGCGCCGATCAGCCAAACACTGGGTGTTCCTCTGGCCAACCTCGGAGCGGACTTTGGGGTGGTGGGCAACGAGTCGGTTCTTTTCACCGGCGTCGGACGTTCCTATGGTAGCGAGTTGTTGCTCCAACAGCGATTGTACAATGGGTTTTATGGCTTGATGGCTTACACCTTCGTTCGTAGTGAGTTCGCTGATTCGACGGGCAATTTCACTCCCAGTAGTTGGGACAACCAGCACATTTTGAGCCTGACAGGAGGTAAGAAATTCGAAGGCGGATGGGAGGTTGGCGCTCGATTGCTTTTCAGTGGTGGATTGCCATACACACCGGTGGATTTGAATTCGTTGAGTATGGCTTCTTGGGACAACTACGGCCGTCCGTTGTTGGATTATTCCCAGCTCAACACGGAGCGCAACGGTGCCTTCCATCAATTGGACATTCGCGTTGATAAGAAATGGTTTTTCGAAAATTGGTCGCTCGACGTATTCATTGAAATTCAAAATGCAACCGGCGCAGCTGTGCCTCAGCCAACATTTGTGGACGTGGTGCGCAATCCGCTCACGGGTGCTCCGATTCCTTCAGCCAGCAACCCGGGGTTTTATGACCAACGGGAGTTGGATCCGAGCACAGGTGCGGTGCTGCCAGCCCTTGGCCTGATCATTGAACTGTAATGACCCGTTCGTTGCTTCCGAATTATCTTTGGATTCATGCGTGTCGATAAATTCCTCTGGTGCATTCGGGCATTCAAGACCCGTTCCATTGCCTCCGCTCAATGCCGTGAGGGAAAGGTGACAGTGGATGGAAAAGCGGTCAAGCCCGCTCAGGAATTGAAGATCAACGATAACATTCGAGTGCGCAAAGGAGCCGTTTACTTTGAATGGCAGGTTTTGGACATGCCCAAGAGCAGAATGAGTGCGTCCTTGGTCGCGGAGTTTGCTCGCGACATAACGCCTGAGGCAGAAAAACAAAAATTGGAAGAAATTCGGGCTGCTCAGCGTGATTTGTTGCGTCCAACGGGCCGCCCTACCAAACGGGATCGGCGCGATTGGGAAAAATGGTTTACATGAAAAAGCAATTTTCAGTTTCTTTTATTGCAGCGGAGGAAACACGCTCCGTTCGTTTTCGGGTGCTTTGGCCTCACAAGCCCAGCGCAGAAGAATGTGTCATTGATGCCGATCACAGCGATGGAGCCTATCACATTGGAGCGTTCGATGAAAACAAACAACTGGTTGGAGTTTGTTCGTTGTTCAACCAGCGCAGTGATCGTCATCCCGGGGCACTGCCTGATACCGATTCCGTCTACCGCTTGCGCGTGATGGGCACAACGCCAGAAGTAAGAGGCAAAGGAGCGGGTGCAGCTATCATTGAGTTTGCGTGCGCCTGGTGCCAAGAACAGGATGTAAAATGGTTGTGGTGCGACGCACGCGAAGTGGCCTTTGGTTTTTATGAAAGGATGGGATTTGAATGCCTTTCCGAGATGTATCAAGTTCCGCAAGTTGGCCCCCATCAAATGATGGCCAGGAAGTTCTAAATTTGCCATTTTTCGATTCGAAACCATGCCGGAGATTTCTCATAAAGGGCAAACAATGCCCGACAGTCCCATTCGGAAACTGGCTCCTTTTGCCAACGGAGCGAAAGACCGGGGAACCCATGTCATTCATCTGAACATCGGCCAGCCGGACATTGCAACTCCACCTCAAGCGTTGCAAGCCATTCGTGGCATGAAGCGTGAGGTGCTGGAATACAGTCCGAGTGAAGGCTTTGCATCGTATCGTGATGGACTGTCTCGTTACTATGCCACGGTCGGAGTTGAGGTCACTCCGGAAGAAATCATGGTCACAACCGGTGGCTCTGAAGCGTTGGTTTTTGCTTTTATGAGCTGTTTGAATCCGGGTGATCAGGTGATTATCCCCGAGCCGTTTTATGCCAATTACAACGGTTTTGCCGCTTGGGCGGGCATTGAAATCGTGCCGGTCACTGCCTCCATAGAAAACGGTTTTGCACTGCCACCAATGGCGGCCTTCGAAGCGGCTATTACCGATCGAACCAAGGCCATCTTGATTTGCAATCCAGGAAATCCTACGGGCACCAAGTATGCCGATGAGTCGCTGCATGCGGTCGCGGATTTGGTCAAAAAGCACGATTTGTTTTTGTTTGCGGATGAGGTGTATCGGGAGTTTACGTACGATGGTAACATTTCGCCAAGTGTTCTGAGCTTGGAAGGTTTGGAAGAATACGCCATCGTTATCGACAGTGTCTCCAAGCGCTACAGCATGTGCGGAGCGCGCGTAGGTGCCATGGTCACCAAAAACGAAGAAGTCCGCCGAGCTGCGATGCGTTTTGCGATGGCGCGGCTCAGTCCGCCGACATTGGCACAGGTGGCTGCTGAAGCGGCATTGGGCACCGATGCGTCATACTTTGACGCGGTACGCTCTGAATACAAAATGCGACGCGACGCCCTTGTTCAAGGATTGAATGGTATTGAAAATGTGGTTTGTCCTGTTCCGGGAGGTGCTTTTTATGCTGTAGCAAAATTGCCCATTGATGATGCGGATGCTTTCTGCCGATGGATTTTGGAATCATTTGAATTCGAAGGAGCCACGGTGATGGTGGCGCCCAATTCGGGGTTTTATGCCACACCGGGATTGGGGAAGCAAGAGGTACGTATGGCATATGTGTTGCATTTGGATGAAATCGAGAAGGCCGTGCAATGCATTGAGGCCGCCCTACGGGTATATCCGGGAAGGGTCGTTCACTAAAGTTTGCAGTGTGTGTTGATTTGTTTGCCTTTGTCTTTGAAGAATTCAATGGCTTTGTAACTTCATGCCCTCATTTCAGTATCCCACGACGCCATGAAAACCGCACTCACCTGTTTCGCTTTTTCGCTTTTGTTTTTTGCCTCCGATGCAGTCGCCCAAGAAGCTGACACAACGTGGGTTCAAACCTACACATGGGAGGCTCAGAACAACCCCGAAACAGCCTACGACAGTCCGGGTCGACGTTGGTTTGACTTTCCAGCGAGCGACAATGATTCATCGTATCAGAAAATATTGATGTATTACAACCTCAAGTGCTTTGAGGATGGAACGGCAGGAAATCTAGGATATGCCTGCGGAGAGTGGGACTATCTCTCTTACAGTTACCTTTTTGACCACACAGGCGAACTCGATAGCAATTTGCTGACCCACCCGCACTGGCTCATTGATGACCTGGTTTTTGAATCTGACACCATGATTTTGGAGCCGGATGGGGGTGCGCCAATGGATACGGTGCGCTGGACGTATCCCGAGTTTTCCATTGAAGCAGAAGGGGCTGAATCACAAGTGACCGATTCCGAAGGCGCTTCGGATTGGAGCGAACTGGATTGGCTTTCGAGTGGGGAGCCTGGCGGGAAAATGCAGTGGCTCTGGACAGCGGATGAACTCGCAGCGTGGGGTTGGGAAAACTTGGTGGTGGCTGGACTGGAGTTCCCAGCGTTGAGCGAGTTGCAAGTGCGCGATGCGGCTCAATGGAGCGCGCATTGGGTGGAAGTCGATACATTGAATGGTTTCCTGTTCGGAACACCCGCAGCTTCCTCAAAAGTGTTTGACGCCGTTCATCCCGGAAGATTCATTTGGGACGCGCCATTGACTTGGGACGGTGCAAGTCATTTGGCCATCACGTGTGAGTGGTCGGGTGAAACGGCATCGGCCGATTGGAGTGCCATTGAAGGGACGAACGCTCCGCAAAGAACGTGGCAAGCTGGAACGGCTGGTACGTATGTTTCGTTTGACGGTAACGATCGCTTAGAAGTAGCCATGGATTGGATAGACTCCATCCAAAACGAAGTGACGATTGAATTTTGGCAACGGGGCAATGCCGAGTTTCAACCTGAAAACAACAGCATTTGTGAGGGGATGAATGCCGCGAATCAACGGGAGATTAACATCCACCTGCCTTGGTCCAATGGACGGGTGTATTGGGATGCCGGTTATGATGGCGGCTACGACCGCATCGATCAAGCTGCCAATGCGGAAGATTATGAAGACCGCTGGAATCACTGGGCGTTTGCGAAAGACGCCGTGGCGGGGACCATGGCCATTTACCTGAATGGTGCATTGTGGCATACGGGTGCAAATAAGGACAATGCCTTTGGAGAAATGGTTCGATTTTACATTGGGTGCAACGCAAATGGAGGAAACGACTACCGAGGCGATGTGGATGAATTCCGCGTATGGTCGGAGGCATTGACGGCAGAAACGATTGCAGCTTATTACGCGGGTCCCGTGGATGAGTCACATCCTGCGTGGAATAGCCTCGAAATGGACCTGACCATGGAGTACAATCCTGAATTGAGTGCATTGGGGGATGGCGAAGAATTGATTTTGCACGGTAACGCTGCGGTGAGCACGCACGTGCCCTCGGAAGCATTTTACAACCCGGGAGCCATGCCGAATGACCAGCGACCCGCGCTCACGTGGTGGTACGGAGAGGTGGAGAATTCCGGTGCAGTGACGGTGGACCATGCCGAACGCCTCCCAGCCACTAGCATCGTGGAGTGGGCAGTTGCCGGAAATGGAGTGGAAGCCATTTCAGTCGATTACGGCTGGTCCGCGGATCAAATGAAAACCACCAAAACCCCGGACGGTTCGTTGCTTGCATCTTATCCCATTGAGGGCGAGGCGGTGGTTTATATGAATGACACCTTGGAGTTTTATTCCCCTGCCTTTGAAGTCATTGATCGTTATGAGTTGGCTCGATTCATTACGCCTTATGGAATCGGGCTCACCTTGGATGACGACGGTTGGACTTGGATTTTTGACGTATCGGATTTTGCTCACCTTTTGCGGGATAGTGTGGAATTGCAAGCAGGCAATTGGCAGGAGTTACTGGACATGAAATTTGCATTCATCGAAGGCACACCTCCACGCGATGTGAAGCGCATGGATGCTTTTTGGAAAGGACAGCAAGGATTGGCCACGTTTGACGAAAACATCACAGACCACTTGTTCGTGCCGGAAGAAGGTGAGGAGATGTTCAAGTTGAGAACCCGCGCCAGCGGCCACGGATTCGGTTCAGGGAATAACTGCGCTGAATTTTGTTACAACACCCACTCCGTAGAGGTTGATGGTATGCTCCAGTGGAGCTGGGAGGTCATGCGCGAGTGCGCAGACAACCCGCTTTATCCACAAGGCGGAACATGGATTTATGATCGGGCGGCTTGGTGCCCTGGCGCACCCGTTGATACGAAAGAGTTTGAGTTAACCCCAGTGGTGACGGGACAAAATGAATTTGCAGTCGATTATGACATCACCTACGACCCCGATGGCAACTACCGTTTTGAAGGGCAAATTGTGGCCTATGGTCCGCCCAACATGGAGCATGATGTTGAGGTTTCTCAGATTTTGGCGCCATCCGATGAGAAGGTAGAGTCCCGCCTCAATCCTGTTTGCAAATCGCCGAAGGTGATCATTCGGAACAATGGCTCGGAGGTGCTGACATCGTGCACCATTGCCTTCGGTGTTCAGGGAGGCGAGACCCAAACCTACGCCTGGGAAGGTGCGTTGGCCTTCTTGGAAACAGAAGAAGTGGTATTGGCCTATGATGATCCCATTTTGTGGGAAGGGGACGATGAAGAATGGTTGGTATTTGAGGTGCAAGTCAATAATCCCAATGGCCAAGTAGATGAGGAGCCACGCAACGACGCTGCATCGAGTCGATTCCACCGTGTGCCCACTTGGTCGTATCCCGATTTGGATGACAACCGCGTGATCATTTGGACAAAGACGAATGCTGTGCCCTACGAAACCTCCATTGAAATTACCGATGCAGAGGGCAACATGGTGTGGGAGCGAAGCTACAGCGAACCGAATTTCACCCACCGCGATACCATTGGTCTCAATCAAGGGTGTTATCGCGTGACCATCTATGATTCCGGAGATGACGGTCAAAGTTTTTGGGCCAATTCGGATGGCAGCGGATACACCCGATTGAAAAAAGTCAGTGGGGGCAACTTTATCAACTTTGAGCCTGATTTCGGAAAATTCATTTCACAAGCCTTCTTCTTTCAAACGAATGTGGTTTCCGTGGATGAAAATCGAATGGCAGATTTGCAGAGCATCGTCGCGTTCCCAAATCCATCGGACGGTGAAGTAAGGTTGAGGTTGAGCGGGTTTGCCGATGGCCAGCGCCTCAAGTGGTCATGTTACAACCTCATGGGGCAAGAAGTCACATCCGGAACATTTCGCCATGTTCAAAGTCAATTGAATGTGTTGAATCTCGCTGCCCTCTGGAAAGGGGCATACGCTGTGACGGTGATGGACGAACAGGGCAAGCGTTGGACGGAATGGATTCAGATTAGGTAATCTTTGGGGGGAAACCTCCTCTTCACGTGAGGGTGGTGAGAAAAATAGGGGGTGTGTTCATAATATTTTGGTTTTTTCTGAGCTGACCCCCTAAAAAAAGGGGGTACATTTGCAGAATCAAAGAAAAACCAGCGAAATGAGCATTTCACGAAAAAAAGCACTGGAGGAAGTTTTGGAACGTAAGCCACGTGCCGTTCATCGTCCGGATAACAAGATTTCTGCTTATTACGGAGAGAATGTATTCAATCTCACCATGATGAAGCAATACCTCACCGATGAGGCATGCGAGAGCATTGAGGATGCGATGGAGAATCATACCTCCATTAGCCGTGACATTGCAGATCAAGTTGCTTCAGCGATGAAGGAATGGGCGATCACCCGCGGCGCCACGCACTACACGCACTGGTTTCAGCCTTTGACCGGAGCAACAGCTGAAAAGCACGACAGCTTTATTACACCAACTTCCGACGGCCGGGTCATTGAAAAATTTGATGGCTCTTTGCTCGTTCAGCAAGAGCCGGATGCAAGTTCATTTCCCAACGGAGGCATTCGCAATACGTTCGAAGCTCGCGGATACACGCTGTGGGATCCAACATCACCTGCCTTCGTCTGGGAGAATACGCTCTGCATTCCCACGATCTTTATCAGCTACACGGGCTTTGCGTTGGACAACAAGATGCCAATGCTCAAGGCGCTGGCCAGCATTGATGAATCAGCGACCGCAGTTTGCCAATATTTTGATAAAAACATCACCAAGGTCGTTGCTACTTTGGGATGGGAGCAAGAATACTTTTTGGTCGATAAGGCGCTGTATGCCGCTCGCCCCGATTTGCAAATGACAGGCCGGGCGTTGTTTGGCGCTGCGCCGGCAAAAGGGCAGCAACTGGACGACCACTATTTCGGATCGATTCCTGCCCGAGCGACTGCTTTCATGAAGGAGTTCGAATTGGAGTCCCACAAGTTGGGCATTCCAGTGACCACCCGGCACAATGAGGTGGCACCCAACCAATTTGAGTGTGCGCCGGTATTCGAGGAGGCCAACTTGGCGAACGATCACAACCTGATGTTGATGGAGGTGATGGAGCAGGTTGCACGTCGTCACAACTTCCAACTCTTGCTGCACGAAAAGCCTTACCCTGGTTTGAACGGCTCAGGAAAACACAACAATTGGTCGCTTGGAACAAATACAGGAGTAAACCTGCTCAAGCCCGGGAACAATCCCAAAACAAACTTGCGGTTCTTGACCTTCTTTGTGAATACCCTCGCAGCCTTGCACAAGCACGCAGATATCGTCCGCGCTGCGATTGCATCGGTTGGCAACGATCATCGCCTCGGAGCGAATGAGGCACCTCCTGCCATCATCAGTGCGTTCATAGGGTCCCAATTGTCGGAGTTGTTGGATGCTTTGGAGACAAGCATCAAGGCCGGGAAGTTGACGCCCGAAGACAAAACAGCTTTGAAGCTCGAAATCGGGCGTATTCCGGAGGTGATGTTGGATAACACCGATAGAAATCGAACATCTCCTTTTGCTTTTACGGGAAACAAATTCGAACTGCGAGCCGTTGGGTCGACGGCAAACTGTGCCGTTTCCATGACGGTGCTCAACACCATCGTATCCGATCAATTGCAATCATTCAAGCGCGAGGTAGACCAACGCATTGCATCGGGTGACAAAAAGGATGATGCCATTCTCAAGGAATTGCAAAAATTGATCGCCCAAAGCAAATCCATTCGATTTGAAGGCAATGGGTACTCCGATGAATGGGTTGACGAGGCAAAGAAGCGGGGCTTGTCCAACTTGCGCAATACGCCTGAAGCTTTGAATGTGTTGAATCGCAAAGAGGTACAGGACTTGTTTGAAAAAATGGGTGTTTTGAGCAAGCAAGAGTTAGGTGCGCGAGTTGAGGTTGATTTGGAGAATTACATCTTGAAGCGTCAAATCGAATACCGCGTTCTCTTGGATATGAGCCGCAGCACAATTCTTCCGGCTGCCATCCGATTCCAAAGTGGACTTCTAACCAATGTGGAGCAACTGAACGCCGTTCTCGGAAAGGAAGCATCAAAGTTTTCTGTAGCACAGATGGCCATGATTCAATCCGCCGGATCCGTCATTCAAGAGCTGCATGCTGCAGCCGCCAAAATGGAGGAGGTGCACGATCGAGCGGAGGGAGCGATAAATGCCTTGGAAAAGGCACGGGCGTTTGCGGAGAAAGTCGTTCCATGCATGGAGGCTGTTGCCGATTTCTGCGCCCAACTTGAATTGATGGTCGATGACGCTCAGTGGCCATTGCCAAAGTTTACAGAGCTTCTGTTTACGCGCTAATGCCGAAGTGCCTTGGGGCATGTGAATCCGACAAACACAAAAGGGCTGGCCACGAGGCTGGCCCTTTTTTTGATCAAATTTCCGGCTTTATTTGCAACAGATTGCACCGAAATGCTCGCTTTGCCTTACATTCGAGCACAGATTTAAATCGATACGAAATGCACAACAACCTGCAAGCTTTTTGTACCCGAACTGGTTTGGACAGTTTGCTCATCTTGTTTTCAATCGGAACACTGATTGCACAAACGGACTTTGCGGCTGAAGCCGATCAGGCATTTGAAAAGGATGCATACAGCACCTCCGCTCAAGAATATATCAAGGCCTATGCGAAAGTCAAGGATATTGAGGAAAAAGGGCGTATTGCTTTCATGGCAGGCGAGAGTTTTCGCATGATGCTGGAACCAGCGGCTGCTGAAGAATGGTATGACAAAGCGATTGGTTTGCGCTATGGCACAGAGGATCCGAGCGTTTACTTGGCCTATGGTGATGTGATGCGCTCTCAACAGGCCTTTGATGATGCCATCGAATGGTACATTGCGTATAAGGAAAATGGAGGAGACGCAGCGGTAGCAGATGCCCGTGTCGAACAATCTGACAACGATGCATTGGAGTTGGATGAACCCTCTAGCCGCTACATCGTTGAGAACCTGCTTCTCTTGAACTCGGACGGCTATGATTACGGATTGGGCTACTCTTCCAAAAAATCGGATGAGGTTGTCTTCGCTTCATCCAGGGAAAGCTCAGCGGGCTCAGGTGAGGACCCCATTACAGGCCAAAGCTACATGGACTTGTTTCGATCGGAACAAGACAAGAAAGGTCGTTGAGCACGCCGGAGCCTTTGAACTCAACTGTTAACACGGAGTTCAACGAAGGAACCGTGACGTTCGATAAAAAATACAAGAACATCTATTTCACACGGTGCATTTCGGATGATGAAACATCATTCGCTTGTGACCTATACCGGGCATCGTCCATGGGTGCGAAATTTGGTCCTGCTGAAGTGATAGAGTTGATTGATCGTGATTCAAATGACAGCTCGCAAGTGGGGCATCCAAGCTTCACCACAGACAATGATTTTTTGATGTTCGTTTCGGACATGGAAGGAGGTTTTGGTGGCAAGGATATTTGGTATGTGTCATACGACAGTAAAGAAGATGCTTTCGGAGAGCCGGTGAACATGGGTGAGAATGTCAATACGTCTGGGGATGAAATGTTCCCAAATATGCGCTTTGATGGAACGCTGTATTTTTCGTCGAGCAGTGGAAAAATGGGTGGTTTGGACATCTTATCGGCAAAGCCTGCTGAAGGCACAATGAAATTTGAAAAGGCAGAAACCGCTCCATACCCACTCAACAGTAGTGCGGACGATTTCAGCATCGTTTTCAAGGATGATGAAGACTCAGGAATTTTCACTTCCAGCCGGGTAGGCGGCAAGGGAAAGGATGATTTGTATTCATTCACGTTGCCCGACATGAAGTTTTGTTTTCGTGCCAATGTCTATGATTACGACACCGGAAATCCTTTGATGGCATCGGTAGCAATCAATGGTTCCAATGGTGATTCATGGACATTCACAGCGGATGCTGACGGTGGATTTGAGCTTTGTGGAGATGAGATTAAGAAGCGTTCTACCTACGATGTTGACGTTGAACTTCAGGGCTTCATCAGCACGGGAGATCGGTTCTCAACCGTAGGGCTCAGCGAGAGCACAACGTTTGCGCGGGAGTATTTCTTGAAGGAAGTTGTCTTGGATCAGGAATATCAAATGCCGCTCGTTCTCTACGCATTCAACGAGGCGGAACTATTGGTGAATGAGGAGGTGAATAGTGCGGATTCGTTGGCCTACCTCTTGGATATCATGGAGCGGAATGAAACCTATGTCATTCAGTTGGAGTCGCACACGGACAGCCGCGGTAAAGATGATTACAATGAGGAGCTGTCCCAACGACGTGCCCAAACATGTGTCGATTATTTGATCAATGCGGGCATTGAAAGAGATCGACTCGTGGCTGCAGGCCGTGGTGAATCCATGCTTTTGGTTTCGGATTCAGAAATCAACCGAATGAAGACTGAGGAGGAGAAGGAACGGGCCCACCAAGCCAACCGTAGAACGGTTTTCCGGATCATGCGTTTCGACTACGTTCCTGGAGAATAAGTGGAAGACTCTAGGTACGCAAACCGAGGGGTGTCCTCGGGAAAGGAAGAAGTACACGCGGCCATTCAAGGCATCGATAAGGGCTTATTTTCCCAAGCTTTTTGCAAGGTTGTCCCTGATTATTTGACCGGAAGTGATGAGCATTGCATTGTCATGCACGCGGACGGCGCGGGGACGAAATCCGCATTGGCATACATGTATTGGAAAGCAACAGGAGATCTTTCCGTGTGGAAGGGAATTGCTCAGGATGCTTTGGTCATGAACATCGACGATCTTTTGTGTGTCGGATCGTTGGGTCCAATTTTGGTATCGAGTACCATTGGCCGAAACAAACACTTGATTCCTGGGGAGGTAATCAAAGCGATTATTACGGGTACGGAAGAGTTGTTGGCTGAGCTGCGAACACATGGCATTGACATTCGCAGCACAGGCGGCGAAACCGCGGATGTTGGAGATTTGGTGCGCACCATTATTGTGGATTCGACTGTAGTGGCGCGCATGCGTCGTGATGAAGTCATTGACAACGCCAATATTGCCGCAGGCCAAGTGATTGTCGGTTTATCAAGTTATGGCCAAGCCAGCTGGGAATCTGAGTACAACGGTGGAATGGGGTCGAATGGATTGACATCCGCTCGCCACGATGTTTTCTCAAAAGAATTGATGGCGCAATTTCCTGAAAGCTTCGACCCTGGTACTGACGAACAGTGGGTATATACTGGAAAGTGGGGGTTGACAGATGCAGTAGAAGGAGTGCCGTTGGATGCGGGAAAAATGGTCTTGTCACCGACCCGCAGTTACGCCCCATTGATGGCCAAGATTTTGCCCACATTTGGAGCGAAAATTAGCGGCATGGTGCATTGTTCGGGTGGAGCGCAGACGAAGGTGTTGCACTTTGTGGACAACGTCCATGTCGTCAAAGACAACCTCTTTCCAACGCCGCCGTTGTTCCAAATGATTCAGAAGAGTTCCGGAACGAATTGGAAGGAGATGTACGAGGTTTTTAACATGGGCCATCGCATGGAACTTTACACGGATCCGGAGACAGCCGAATCCATCATCGAAGCTTCGATTGCCATGGGCGTTGATGCCAAAGTCATCGGCCACTGTGAGGCGTTCGAAGGCAAACGGGTTACCGTTTCTGGCGCACACGGGAGCTTTCAATACGGAGATTAGCTCAGCGCATGAAACGAGAGGATGCCCTTACGCAGAAATTGTCCTCGATTGCCGACAGATACCGAGAAGTGGAAAAATTGGTAGGCGATCCTGAGGTGATCAAAGATGCCAGGCGCTACCGTGATTTGATGCGAGAATACAAACGACTTGAGCACATTGTCGCGCATCAGGAATGCTTGATTTCATTGGAGAAGGACCTGGATCAGGCCGAAGAGTGGATCGCGGGAGACGACGAAGATTATAAGGCATTGGCCTTGGAGGAACGTCCTGAGCTACAGCGGAAATTGACTGCTGCCTATGAGGCTGCAAAAATCATGTTGTTGCCGAGGGATGAAGTTGACGATCGACCCGTCATGATTGAATTCAGAGCGGGAACAGGGGGAGACGAAGCGGCACTTTTTGCGGGCGACCTTTTCCGCATGTACCAAAAACATTGCACGGATAAAGGATGGACTTGGAGTTTGGTAAATGCCAATGAAGGAACTGCCGGAGGGTTCAAGGAGGTCGTTGCTCGGGTTGAAGGGGAAGGCGTATACGGTTGGTTGAAATTTGAAAGTGGCGTGCACCGTGTTCAGCGCGTGCCGGATACAGAATCCCAAGGACGGGTGCACACGAGTGCTGCCACAGTAGCTGTTTTACCGGTGGCCGAATCGGTGGATGTCGACCTTAATGTCAGCGATATCCGCAGGGACACGTTCCGTGCGAGTGGTGCCGGTGGTCAGCACGTCAACAAAACAGAATCAGCCGTAAGGCTCACGCATGGGCCTTCTGGCATTGTTGTCGAGTGCCAAGATGGTCGCTCACAGCACCAAAACTACGAGCATGCCCTAACGGTTTTGAGAACGAGGCTTTTTGAACGAGAGCGAGAGCGAATCGCCGCTGATCAAGCGCAAAAGCGCAAATCATTGGTGAGCACCGGAGACCGATCAGCAAAAATCAGAACTTACAATTTTCCACAAGGGCGCGTAACGGATCACCGCATTCATTTCACCTCCCATGCCTTGCCCGCTATCTTAGGCGGGGAATTGACTCCTGTAATTGAGGCACTTCGCATGGCAGAACAAGCTGAACTTCTCGCCTCACAGAATTAATTTGCAGCCATGAAGAACCGAGACGATATCTACGCCCAAATCAGAGCGAAAGAATCATGCTTGTGCATTGGACTTGATCCCGATGTTGAGCGGATCCCGAGCCATTGCGGAGAAGGTGTGGCGGCCATGGAACGTTTTTGCATGTCCATTGTGGAGGCAACACACGACCTCGCTGTGGCCTTCAAGCCAAATTTGGCCTTTTTTGAGCAGTACGGTGAGTCGGGATGGGCCGCCTTGCGCAGAATTATCGCATGCATTCCAGAGGAGTGCATGGTTATCGCAGATGCCAAGCGCGGGGATATTGGCAATACGGCTCGGCGATACGCGAAAGCCATGTTTGATGCACTGGGCGCACATGCGGTGACAGTTGCGCCATACATGGGAGCGGATAGCGTGACGCCATTCATGGATGGGTATCCGAATCATTGGACCATTTTGCTTGCCTTGACTTCCAATTCCGGCGCTGAAGATTTTGAATTTCATGGTTCGCCTCCTCTTTTTGAACGTGTTCTAACGAAATCGCAAGAGTGGGGTTCACCTGACCAATTGATGTTTGTCGTTGGTGCTACGCGACCGGACTCCATTGCAAGGTCACGCCAACTTGCACCCGAAAACTTCTTTCTGGTTCCCGGCGTCGGTGCTCAAGGTGGAAATCTCCAAGCGGTATTGGACGCGGGCTGGAATGATCAATGCGGTTTGCTCATCAACGCGTCAAGAAGTATTTTATATGCTTCTGACGGAGCTGATTTTGCATCCGCCGCCCGAACGGCAGCATCCTCACTTCAGAAAGAAATGGCCGCGACAATTCGAGCGAAGCAAGGCAACGAATGAATCTGGCTCGTCGCATCAGAATAGCGGGGATTTCCATTGTCAGCGTGCTCTGTTTGGGCAGTCTGGGTTTTGTGTGGTTGGAAAATTACACGTGGATTGAGGCCGTTTATATGACGGTTATTACGGTCTCAACGGTCGGATTTGGGGAAGTTCGTCCTTTGTCCGAAGAAGGAATGATGTTCACGGCGCTCTTGGTGGTCAGTTCGCTGGGGACGTTTACGTTTGCAGTGACAGCCGTCAGTCAATTTTTCCTCGAAGGTGACTACCGTGAAAGGGTCAGAAACAAACGAATCAAACGCATCATGAAAGCAATGGATCAACACGTTATCGTCTGTGGCTACGGCAGAGTTGGAGAGAAGGCAGTGGAAGAATTACAAGATCACGGCACCGATGTCGTGGTCATTGAGTCAGATCCTGAACTTGTAAAGGCGCTGCAGAAGAAAGGCCTTCATGTCTTGTCTGGAGACGCAACACGTGATGAAAACCTCATCAATGCCGGCTTGGATCGGGCCCGAGCCGTGATTACAACATTGCCTGACGATGCTCAAAATCTTTACGTTGTTTTGGCGGTGCGCGAGCGACGCAAGGCCATCCTCATCATCAGCCGTGCGTCCCAGTTGAATGCTGTGAGCAAATTACGCGTGGCCGGTGCGCATAATGTGATCATGCCTGACCAGGTGGGCGGAGCGCACATGGCTTCGCTCGTGGCCATTCCGGATGTTGTGGAGTTTTTAGACCACATTCGCATTCAAGGTGGTGATGAAGTCAACCTCGAAGAGGTCGAAGTACAACAACTTCCTGAAAGCCTACGGAGTTTAACATTGGAAGAAATTGATGCGCGCAACCGCATTGGTGTCAATGTCATTGGGTTGCGGCGCGCCAGCGGCGAAATGGTCATCAATCCATCGCCCAAGACGGAGCTGCATGAAACCATGAAGCTTTTTGTGCTCGGTGATGCTGAGCAGATACGTTCGTTGAATGAATACCTCGGTATACAAACTCCTGTTTGAGTTGCCGGTCTAGAAGTTCTTCATTTGTATATTCGGGGCAATACGATTAAAACCCCGCAACTTATGCAACGTCTTTTCCAATTTTTGACAGCCTTGGCGGCATCTTTTGTTTCCACAACTGCTTCTGCCGCAACGGTTGATGAGCAAATCAATGCTGTGATGGAGCCGCTGACGAATGCGATTATGAAGGTCATTTTCTTCACGGTCTCGTTTGGTGATGGGTTGCAGGTTCCTTTCGTATTGATTTGGCTGTTGTTTGGGGCTATTTTTTTTACGTTTTACTTCAAGTTCATCAACTTTCGTGCATTCGGACACGCCCTTGATGTGGTGCGGGGAAAATTTGATGACCCCAACGATGCTGGGGAAGTAAGTCACTTTCAAGCGTTGACGGCAGCATTGAGCGGAACCGTGGGAGTGGGCAACATCGCCGGAGTGGCATTCGCGGTTTCGCTGGGAGGTCCCGGAGCTACCTTCTGGATGATTGTGGCGGGATTGCTCGGGATGAGTTCCAAATTCATCGAATGCACACTGGGAACAAAGTACCGCCAGGAAAATGAAGATGGTTCGGTCTCAGGCGGTCCCATGTATTACTTGCGGGATGGATTGGCAAAGCAAGGCAAGGTGCGCCTCGGCAAGGTCTTGGCGGTGTTATTTGCCATCGCATGCATTGGAGGAAGTTTCGGTGGAGGAAACATGGTCCAGATCAACCAAGCTACCAAGCAATTGATTGAAGTCACGGGCGGAGAAGCGTCATTCCTGATGGGCCAAAGTTGGATTTTTGGAGTGATCATGGCCATTTTAGTTGGCTTGATCATCATTGGCGGAATCAAGAGCATCGCCAAAGTCACGGATAAGGTCGTTCCTTTTATGGTTGGGATATATGTGTTGGGAGCTCTGGTGGTATTGTTCGCAAACTTCTCAGCGATTCCCGGAGCCTTCGCGCTCATCATTTCAAGTGCATTTTCTCCAGAAGCGGCTTATGGCGGCTTGATTGGTGTATTGATTGTTGGTTTTCAGCGGGCCGCATTTTCGAATGAGGCCGGTATCGGTTCTGCCTCCATTGCGCACTCCGCTGCAAAAACAAACGAGCCAGTGAGCGAAGGCGTTGTTGCCTTGCTTGAACCATTCATCGATACCGTAGTCATTTGCACCATGACGGCGCTTGTCATTGTAATATCCGGCTATGGCGAAATGGGTCAAGAAGTAGCACTGGGCTTGGCCAAAGCAAAAGACCTTCAAGCGATTGAATTGACCAGCAGCGCCTTTGCACAAACCATGAGCTGGTTTCCTGTTGTGCTATCGGTTGCCGTTATATTGTTTGCGCTGTCAACGATGATCAGTTGGAGTTATTACGGGTTGAAATCATGGACATTTTTGTTCGGCGAATCGCGCGCCGCTGATATCACGTACAAGGCGATTTTTTGCCTGTTTGTGATTTTGGGTTCAGCGATTTCGGCCCAAAGCGTTTTCGACTTCGGTGATGCGATGATTTTCGCCATGTGCTTCCCAAATGTATTAGGGCTCTACTTCCTCATGCGGGAAGTCAAGGAGGATGTTGCGGATTATTTTCGGCGAATCAAGTCCGGGGAAATTAAGCGATACGAATGAAGTTGAATTTTTGAGCCATTGGAGTGAGGAAGAGGAGAGGGAAGGAGCGAATATGGATTGAAATGGCGTTTATGTCTTGGTGTGTATTTGGCGCATACTGGATGCACCTTGAATGGAGGATTCATCAAGATTCCTCTGGTTTTAGCGGGCAATCGGTGGAAATCCTGCTCAATGCTTTGCACGGAATGGACGCCTCTTTGGCTCGAAATGAGAATTCTCAGCGCCTGTATGACGCCGAGTTGTATCCGGCGACGGTTCAACGCCGACGGGAGGTAAAAAAGCAAGGCAATCGAATCGCGAACGCTTCCTTGAATATTAATAAAATGGACAGTGCAGCGCTGGAAGCGCTGCCAAGGATTGGCCCAAAAGTCGCAGGCAGGATTTGTCGGTTTCGCGCGGCACTGGGCGGTTTTCATTCCGTGGAACAGCTCAGAGAAGTTTGGGGAATGCATCCCGATCAAGTTGAAGCCATCATTCCTTGGTTTCACAAAGGCGAAGGCGTGTTTCGGTTCTTGTGTTTGAACCAAGCGTCTTGGAAGGAATTCCAATCTCATCCTTACATCCGTTATGCGGGTGCAAATGCAGTAACAGCATACCGAGACTCACATCATTTGAAGCAAGTTGAGGACCTGAAATCGGCAATACCTGTCACTGACAGTCTATTTCGAAGGTGGTCTCCGTACCTTAGGGTTTGCAAAATCCGTTCAGATGCCGTCGCCTCCACACCTTCAAAAAGAGATTAGTCAATCTGCTCAGGCGGTGGCGACGCGCATTGAAGATGTGGAAGATTTCCCAATACCAGGGGTTACTTTCAAGGATATGGGACCGCTCTGGCGCGATCCGGTCCTTTCGAAAAGGGCCATTGGCGCAATGATTCTTATGGTGGAGGAAGCGCAGGGGAGACCGGATTGTGTGGTAGGAATCGAAAGCCGTGGCTTCATCTTTGGGCCTGCCATGGCATTGCATTGGGATGTTCCGTTTGTTCCTTTTCGAAAACAGGGCAAACTGCCTGGTGTTTTGAATCGGGTGTCGTATGATTTAGAATATGGAAGCGCAGAATTGGAGTGCCAGGCAAATGCGCTCAAGCCGGGCATGCGCGTGTTGATTCACGATGATGTTTTTGCCACAGGTGGCACAGCTCGTGCAGCAATGCAGTTGGTCGAGGCGTGCAATGCGGTGACCATGGCTTGTACTTTCATCATTGAGCTCAATGGATTGAATGGCCGCGAAGGTTGGCCCTTGTCTTCAGTTAACGAAACTTGCCTGTCTTTGGTTCGCTATAAATAGAATGAAATGAATTTCTCAGAAACAGAAAATCAAAAAGCCATCCGTGCTACGGTTCGCGATTTCGCGAAGAGCGAGATCTTACCCCATCGGATGGATTGGGATGAGCGTCAATATTTTCCGCGGGAGCTCTTTCATAAAATGGGAGAGTTGGGTTTGCTCGGAATGCTCGTCCCAGAGGAGTTTGGAGGAGCGGGCATGGGCTACATGGAATACAAAGTAGCCATTGAGGAGCTTGCAAAAGTTTGCGGTTCAATTGGTTTGTCCATGGCTGCGCATAACAGCTTATGCACCAATCACATCCTGATGTTCGGATCGGATGAACAAAAGAAACGCTTCCTGCCGGCACTCGCGAGGGGAGAGCACATAGGAGCCTGGGGACTTACCGAGGCGAATACAGGGAGCGATGCCATGCGGATGCAATGCACCGCTTCAAGAGACACGGAGCGCAATGGATGGATTTTAAATGGAACCAAAAACTGGATCACACACGGCATCTCTTCTGACGTAGCTGTTGTACTCGCTAGAACAGGAGAATTGTTGGATAGCCATGGAATTACAGCATTCGTAGTCTTGAGGGAGCAGGTGGGTTTTTCGGGAGGAAAGAAAGAAAATAAGCTTGGAATGCGCTCCTCGGAAACAGCAGAGATGATTTTCCAGGATTGCTTTGTTCCCGACGATCAAGTGCTCGGGAGTCCGGGAGAAGGATTCATCCAAGCCATGAAAATACTTGATGGTGGTCGGATTTCTATTGCTTCGCTGGCATTGGGTATCGCCAAAGGCGCTTTCGAATGTGCCCGCGATTATTCCAAGGAACGTGAGCAGTTTGGTCAGCCCATCAGTCGTTTCCAGGCGATTGCATTTAAGCTCGCCGACATGTACACACAGATTGAGGCTGCAGATTTGCTCACGTCGCAAGCATGCTGGAGAAAGGAGAACGGAATGCCGGTGACCAAAGAATCAGCCATAGCCAAATACGAAGCTTCCGAAGTTTGTGTGCGTGTCGCAACAGAGGCGGTTCAGGTGCTCGGGGGATATGGCTACACAAAAGACTTTCCAGCGGAGAAGTACTACAGGGATAGCAAGCTCTGCACCATTGGGGAGGGCACAAGTGAGATTCAAAAGTTGGTGATATCCCGCGAGCTTTTGAAAGATGATTGAATTTCACGTATTGTTTTGAATTTCAAGACGAGCGCAGTAAATTTGCCACCCAATTAGAATACCATGCTTTCAATTCCCGTTAAAGAAGGAGACAACATCGAGCGCGCACTTAAGCGTTTCAAGAAGAAGTTTGACCGAACGAAGCGCATGCGCGAACTTCGGGCACGACGTGAATTTGTAAAGCCGAGTGTAGTGAATAGGGAGCAGCGGAAGAAGGCCCGTTATAAAAACGGACTAAACATCAAAAATGATTGAGTAAAACCTTTGTTTTTAAGATGAAAAAGGCGAAATTGTCCACGGACCATTCGCCTTTTTTGCATTTTGAACCACACCCAATCACCCGTTGAAGGATTCCTCGATTTCTTGGAAAAAGAGAAAAGAGGAAGCGTTCATACATTGCGATGTTATCGTTCCGATTTGAATCAATTGCACCGATTCATGGACGAGCATTACGCATGTGTGGATTTGCTTAGTGTGAAGTCGGAATGGTTGCGCGGATATGTTGTGGAGATGATGAGGCTGGGCAAGGCGCCGAGAACCATTCACCGCAAAGTGAGCGCTTACCGAACATTTGTCCGCTATGCCAAAAGACAAGGATTAATGACCGTTGATCCTGCGGATGCAATTGTGCTTCCCAAGCTATCAAAGTCCATTCCTCAAGTTGTTCCAGAGCGAGCGATGCGTGAAATGTTTGATGAATCTGTTTTTGCAGAAGATTGGAAAGGGCGCAGAGACAGAGGCATTATAGCGTTGATGTATGAAACGGGTGTTCGCCTCAGTGAATTGATTGGATTAAATGTTGAGGATATGCATACGGAAAGGGGGGAATTGCGCGTTATGGGAAAAGGATTCAAAGAACGTATCATTCCGTTGCTTCCTGAGACCATGAAATGCATCCAAAGCCACATCGAAGAGCGACCTTTTCAATCGCGGCATTTGTTCATTACCGATGCAGGGCGATCGCTCTATCCCTCGTTCGTGTACAGACGCGTTCGGCATTACTTGTCGCTCGTGAGCTCGCTTCAAAAGACCAGTCCACACATCCTTCGTCACACTTTTGCTACGCATCTGCTCAATCGAGGTGCTGAGTTGGCGGCAGTCAAGGATATGCTCGGTCATGCATCGTTGAGTTCAACGCAGGTTTATACACACCAGTCCCTCGCGCGTCTCAAAGAAGTGCATTCGGATAGTCCTTTGGATAAACGTCCAAAAGATTAACATTAAACATGCACATGCAAGTACAAATACACTCCATTCATTTTGATGCCGACGAACGACTCGTTGCGTTTGTTGAAGGCAAAGTATCCAAGTTGAATACGTTTCACGATCAAATTATCAATTGCGAGGTATTCCTTCGGATTGAAAAAAATGATGTTCGCGAAAACAAGGTTGCAGAAGTGAAGATTCACGTCCCTGGCGCTGATTTTTTTGCAAAAAGACGTTCATCGAGTTTTGAAGCATCTGTGGATGATGCTCTAGATGCCATTCGACGTCAAATTCTCAAGCAGAAAAAGGTCCGGACTGCTGTTGCTTAAGTAGCAGAAAATCAGCTTGTTGGCGATTGCGATTGAATATCGCAACGAAAAGATGTGCAAGCCCCTTGTTACCACAAGATTCTTTCTTACATTTGCCGTCCTGAAAACCGGGGCGATTCGTCTCCTCAGTTCTTTGAAAAGTGACGCCGATGTAGCTCAGTTGGCTAGAGCAGCTGATTTGTAATCAGCAGGTCGTGGGTTCGAGTCCCTCCATCGGCTCATCGTCATTAAGTCTGTCCTCCG